>WSSedL1CaDRAFT_10000033_pt1 | contig 77416 bp, 52 predicted proteins | sample WetSurSL1Cattail_FD_9464 | JGI IMG/M metagenome (IMG submission 9464)
TTGCAAAAGGAGAAATACCAGAAAAAATTACAGAAGAATATAAAGGAGATTATAATGAAATTAAAAATAATCTTAATGTTTGTTTCTCTTCTGTAAAAGCGCTAATTGACGATATGGAAGACTTATCGCAAGGAGCTATTGAAGGCAAGTTAAGCAAGAGAGCAGACGCTACAAAACATCAGGGAGATTTTAGAAAAATTGTAGAAGGCGTAAACGATACTCTTGACGCTATAATTGGACCTTTGAACATGGCCGCTGAATATATAGACCGGTTAAGCAAAGGCGACATTCCACAAACGATAACAGAAACATATAATGGCGATTTCAATGAAATCAAAAACAATCTTAATGATTTAATGAATAACATGTCAAAAATTTTCAATGGAATATGGAGAGTTATTGATAATGTTAATAATGGGAATCTTACGGATCGTGGAAATGACAAAATGTTTCAGGGAGAATGGAGAAGGCTCACACAGGGAATAAATTCCCTTACTGATTGTTTAGTTGAGCCTATTCACTTTATGGCGGGCAATATAACTAAAATAGCAAAAGGAGAAATACCAGAGGCTATAACAGATGCATATAAAGGCGAATTTGACGCTATAAAGAATAATCTGAATACTTGTTTCAATTCTATAAATGCTTTAATTAAAGACATGAAAATGCTTTCTGAAAATGCTGTTGAAGGAAGGCTTAGTCAAAGAGCAGACGCTTCTAAACATAAAGGCGATTATGGAAAAATAATAGAAGGCGTTAATGAGACCATTGAAGCTATAGTAGCTCCAATAAACGAAGGCGTAAAAATTCTAGAAAAAATGTCGAGCGGCGATCTGACAGTAAGAATAACCAGCGACTATAAGGGCGATCATCAGTTGATAAAGAATAGTATAAACGGAGTAGCTGTATCATTAAGCAAAGCGCTTAATGACGTTTCTGAAGCTATTTCTGCTACAGCAAGCGCAAGCAACCAGATAAGTTCCAGCACAGAAGAAATGGCGGCAGGCGCCAGCGAACAAACACAGCAGGCGACAGAAGTAGCCGGCGGAGTTGAAGAGATGACAAGGACAATTCTTGAGAACACAAAAAACGCTTCGCATGCAGCAGAGGCCGCAAAGAAAGCTGGCGATAAAGCAGTTGAAGGAGGCAGCGTAGTTAAAGAAACAATTGAAGGCATGAATAGAATTGCCGATGTAGTAAGAAAATCTGCTGATACAGTTCAGGAACTTGGAAAGAGCAGCGACCAGATAGGCGAGATAGTCCAGGTGATTGACGATATAGCCGATCAGACTAACCTGTTAGCCTTAAACGCAGCTATAGAAGCCGCAAGAGCGGGAGAACAGGGCAGAGGCTTTGCAGTAGTAGCCGACGAAGTAAGAAAGCTTGCAGAGAGGACTACCAAAGCTACAAAAGAAATAGCCGGAATGATAAAACAAATCCAAAAAGATACTGGTAACGCTGTTGAATCCATGGGGGAAGGAACTGAGGAAGTTGAAAGAGGAAAAACTCTTGCCAATAAAGCAGGCGAGTCATTAAAAGAAATTGTTGAAGAATCGCAACATGTTGTTGATATCGTAACTCAGGTAGCCGCGGCAAGCGAAGAACAATCTTCAGCAGCAGAACAAATAAGCAAAAACATAGAAGGCATAAGCAGCGTAACGCAGCAGAGCGCGGCAGGCACGCAGCAAATAGCCCATGCAGCCGAAGACCTAAATAGACTAACTCTCAATTTAGAATCTTTAATTGAGCAATTCAATATTAACGATTCAAATTCAGGGAATAAATCTTCAGTTGTAAAACATAGTTAGAAATAGCGGTTTGTAGGAGAGGATAAACATGGCAGAATAATTTACTGCCATGTTTATATTTAATAAAAATAGTATTAAGCAATTTTAGTGATTATAGTTAGTCCCAAATTATAATCGTTAATACTTAATTTATCGAAATTTTTTTTAGTTAAAGAAAAATGCTTTTCATCAATAAATTCTTCAATAAATGGAAGGCTTGGCGTATAAATAAAGCAGCCGCCTTGTGATAACGATTTAAGTATTTGAGTATATTTATTTGCATAGCCAGAATAATCGCCGTCGCTACGCAAATGGTTATGCATAAAATGATTTGAAAAAGACATGTGAGCTATTATAGAGCCCCAGGAATCAGGAACGAATGGAAATGAAAACCAATCGCCAGTTATTAAATAATCTTTATTCTCTTTAATAATTCTATCAAGCCCAAAAGCCAAAATCCCTTTATTTCGAAGAAAGCTTACCAATCTGGCATTGTAACCGCAGCCGATGTCAATGACTGGTTCTTTTAATTCTTCAAGAGAGATATCTAAAATTGATAGTTGCATTTCTGGAGAATATTCGGAACACACTATGCTGGGCACATAAGGATCGTTTTTATTTATTATTTTAACAAAAGGATTTGTTTTTGATATCCAGCGTTTAAGATTATTATAATGAGCGTGAATAATATCATCAATGCAATTCTCTTTGTCATTTAACAAATATGAGTAAATATTATTTAACAGCATAAAATAATAACTTTTTAATTCTGAAATATCTTCGTTGCTAAAATATAAATATTGGTTGGCGTCATAAAAGGTTTGCAATACCGAATCAACAATTTTATTTATAATTGAAATATCTTGCCTTCTGGCAAAAAGAGTTTCAAAGTAACCAAGAATATCAACCTTGCGGTTTTTTATAAAATCTATAGTCGATTCTGAAAGAGTAACAAAATCATTTTCAGAACCGTTAAAAAAAAGATTTTTTTTCCGGTTAAAATTTAACTGAGTAAATATAGAATCTAAAATTTCTTTTTCAATATCCATTTACTAAATATAAATCATTAATGGAATATTACGAAAGAATTTCTGAAACCAAATCTCTTATTTCTTCACGGCTAAAAGGTTTAGGCAAAAAATAGTTTAAACCTTCAGACAGAAATTTATTTTTATCTGATTCCATTGAGTAACCTGTTAAAGCAATAAATGGAACTTCTTCATAACCGGGGATTTTTCTAATTTCCTTAGTCGTACGTATGCCGTCTATTCCGGGCCCAAGGTTAATATCCATAAGTATAAGCGGGTAATTATTATCTTGAGCCATTTTTACGGCGGTTAAGCCGTTTCGTACGTGTTTAATTTTACAAATATCTTTTAAATAAATAGCGGCAACCTGCGCATTAATTATAGTGTCTTCAACAAGCAATACTTCAAGAATACTTTTCGGTTTAAGTTCTGGCGTTTTTGATTTCTTTAAAACAGGTTTGATAATCTGTTCAGGGAATGAAGTTGTTTCGCTAGCTTCGGTTGGCAAAATTACAGTAAAAGTTGAACCTTTCCCGACTTCGCTTTCTACAATAATTTCTCCACTCATTAAATTTGTCATCTTTTTTACAATTGATAAGCCAAGACCAGCTCCTTCATAGCTTCTTGAAATACCTTCGCTAACCTGCCGGAATTCTTTAAATATAATTTCCTGGTATTCTTTAGGAATACCTATTCCAGAATCTTTTACAACAAGCTTTACAAAAGGCTCTTTTTTTATTGTAACAGTATCAACGCAAAAAACTACCGATCCTTCATCTGTAAATTTTATTGCATTATCTAAAAGCTGAAAAACAATTTCAGAAATCATTTTGTGCTTTGATCTTACGAATATTGAATCATTATTTATTTCATAGTGGAAACGTAAACCTTTTTGTTTTGCTTTTGCTGTGAATTTTGAAATCAAAATTGGGATGGTCTTTGAAATATTAATCAGTTCATATTCTTTATTATTGGAATGTGATTCAAGATTTGCAAGTTCAAGAACAGCGTCTAATGTTTGCATTAAACGTTTACCGCATTGAATTATGCTCCTTACCATTTTCCGTTGTTGGGCATCGTCTATTGTTTCCATTAAGGCTGTTGACATGCCTAAAATTCCTGTCATAGGAGTACGGAACTCATGGCTCATGTTGGCAAGAAGCGAAGATTTTAATCTGTCTGATTCCTCCGCTTTATCAAGAGCTTGCTTCAACTTTATATCCAATTCTTTTTTAGCAGTAATATTTTCTTTAATTCCAATAAAATGAGTTATTGCGCCAAATTGGTTTTTTAACGGAGAAATATGAGCAGATTCCCAGTAAAGAGTATTGTCTTTCTTCTTATTATGAAACTCGCCTTGCCATTCCTGTCCCGATTTAATTGTATCCCAGAGTTCTTTGTATTCATGATTAGGTTTTTCTCCAGATTTTAGAATACGTGGCGTTTTACCAATAACTTCCTGAATAGAGTAACCGGTTATTTCAGCGAACTTCGAATTTGCATATTCTATTATTCCGTTGGTATCTGTAATTACAACAATAGTGGGGCTTTGTTCAACAGCCTGAGAAAGTTTTCGAATGTTTTCTTCGGCTATTTTACGCGCTGTAATATTGTTAATCATGCAATGTGTTTTTTTAACTGCGCCGTTCTCGTTATACTCAATTTTACCGTCAACTGCCACGTCAATAATTTTTGAGTCTTTTCGTATCATCCTGAATTCTGTATGAACCTGGCCATTTTTCATAAACTGCTGAAAATGATCTTCAATAATTAGTTGTAGTTCAGGAGTAAGAAATTCTCTGAAACTATGACCGATAACATCATTTTTTTTATATCCAAACATTTCAAGCCAGGACTCGTTAACTTCTAAAAATTGACCATTTGAGTCTAGCGACTGATAACCAAGTGGAGAACGTTCATATAATTTTTTAAATTGCAGTTCATTTTTATTTCTTTCGGAAATATCATGAAAAAATGCATAGAAGTGATTATCATTTTCTTCGCTATAGCTGACGCTAATTTCTACGTCTATTGTTGTGCCGTCTTTTCGTTTAAGAAAAGATTCAAAATGAATTGCTCCATTTGTTCTACATTTATTAAGTCGTTCAATAATATTTTCATCCGAAGCGACAGGAAAAATCTCAAGAATAGTCATGCTAAATAATTCAGTTCTAGAATAACCGCTCATTTGGCAATATGATTCGTTAACATCTAATATTTTCCCATATTGATCTAAAATCCAGAAACCATCAATAGCGCTTTTAATAATTGTTTTATATTCGGCTTCTGCTTTTATTCGTTCAGTTATATCGTTAAAAATTGTAAAGACTAAATATGGGAATTTGTCATCAGGTATGAAAAGAGGGACGGCGTCTACTCTTAGCCAGCGGCGCTCGTTATTATTCTTATTCTTAATGGAAAGTATATAATTTGCAATATCCTTTCTTTCAGTAAATGCCAACATAGAAGGGTGTTCTTCTGCCGGCAATTTAGTTCCGTCTTCTCGTACGGCAAACCATTTTAAATCTGAAAAATTTTTACCAAGTAATCCGCCTGAACGAACAGAAAGAATTTTCTCGGCGGCAGGATTAGCCGATACAATAATTCCTTCAGGATTACGGTATATAACTCCCTGAGTCATATAAAAAAACAGCTGGTTGAATTTTTTTAGTTCCTGTTCGTAAGTATCATTATCTATATGCACAGAATCTTTTGACGTATTCATAATTCCCTCATATAATTGACACAAATACAAAGTTAATAGTTACTAAAATAAAAGCAATGTGTATGCTAGTTAAGCTAATAAAGTTTAATTATTCTCTGCCCATTTGAAAATAATTAAAGACATAATTAAAATCATACCGCGAACAAGTATCAAGAAAAATAATTATTGTTTTTGAACGTCTGATAGAGTAAAATAAAAAGAGCTTCCAATGCCTTCATCACTTTCAGCCCAAATATAACCGTTATGTTTTTCAACAATTTCTTTACAAAGAACCAGACCAAGTCCAGTGCCTGTTTCGTTTTGAGTGCCTGTTGTAGTGAAGTGTATGTCAGACCGGAAAAGTTTACTCATGTTTTCAGTTGAAATACCTGCGCCAGAATCAGACACACAGAATATAATGCTTTTAGGATTGAAGACGAAAGAAGAATAATTGCTATTGGAAAAGGATGTTTTGAGCTCGTCAGTTATGTAAGCGTTTAAATTAATTGCGCCTCCTTCAAATGTAAATTTAATTGCATTAGCAATAAGGTTTCTGAAAAGAAGTTTTAACATTGATTTATCCGCTGTTAGTTCCAAATTGGCGTTTATATTATTAATTATCTTTATCCTTTTTTTTTCAGCGTTGGGAGTTAAAAGAGAAATAACAGATTCTACTTCCGGAACAACATGAAAAGTACTTATTACGAAATTTATACGACGCGTTTGGATTCTTGACCAAAGAAGAAGATCGTCGAGAAGGAGGTAGAGGTTTTTTAAAGCTTTATTTAGAAGAGTAGCGCTTTCTTTTATTTCTTCAGGCGTAAGGCTTTCCAGGCTATTTGCAAGTATATCGGTAATTCCCAGAAATCCGTTAAATGGTCCGCGTAAATCATGAGACAGAATAGAAATGAATTTATCTTTTGACGCATTTATTTCTTTAAGCTCTTCTGTAGTTTGATTAAGCCGCGCTTCATAATTCATCCTTATGCTAATATCTCTAAAAATGCTCAACACAGACAGATTGTCTTCTTCAGTATTGAGGATAGAATTGGAAACTTCAAACCAAACTTTCTTTCCGTTCCAAAGAACTAATTCTTTTCTAAACCGCGGTTCAATGTCATTATCAGAAATTTTTCCTTTAAACTTTCTAAGTTTTTCTTCCTGATCGCCTAAATCCGGATTTTCTAAATTTTGATCGTCATAGATTACAGAAAAATTTTTCCCTATTAATTCTTCTTTTGACTTTCCAATCAAAGTGCAAAATGCATCATTTACAGAAGTGATTTTCCCCTCAATATCTATAATGCGCATTCCATCGACTGCATTATTCCAAACTTGTTTAAATTGTTTTTCAGATTTTAACAAAGCGGTTTCGCTTTTTTTTCTATCAGTTATATCAAAAAAGGAAACCATTACATGTTCAAGACTGTGCTCAAATCCGGAGACTACAAAAAGTCTGACAATACTATATGTAATTTCGCCGTTTACATTCTTTAGCCGCAGCTCGCCTTCATATGTAGTATTGCCTTCAGCCAGACAAATTAATTCTTCCTTAAATATTTGATATGACTCTTCTGAAAAAATATCAGTCAAATTGCCTGGTATTATTTTTTTCTCATTATTCAAAGGATCATCAGAGTCCATATGATTAACATCTAAAATCTTTACAAGCGAAGCGCATTTAAAAACATCTTCAAAATGCGAATCAAAGTGAACTCGGAAGTCGCATACTCCCAAATCTCTAAGCCGATCAAAATATGATTTTATTTGTGAAAAATCTTCTTCCCAGATGGGGAAGGGAGAGCGATTGAATAAATAGTGAAAACGATTCTCGCTTGTTTTCAAGGCGTTTTCAAGTTTATTGATATATTCAATATAATATTGTTTGGGAGCTTGAGAAACTAAATCTGCATTCTCATCTGTTTGCGTTCCCTTAATACAAAGAGCTTGCTTTATTTTGTTTTTTAAGATTAATGAATTCGAGTTGTTTTGGATTATATCAAAAGGATTTAATTGAATGAGCCTATTAAAAAAAGTCTCATTTATATCAGGAGGAGTAATAAAAATAATAGGTATCTGAAAATTACTAAGAGTTTTTTCTAGAAAGAAAGCGGCATTATTTTTTTCATTAACATCAATGTCGATAAGTATTAAATCAATCTGTTCTTTGTTTTTTACAAAAAAATTAGTCGACGAATTATATTCGCTGATATGAATAACTTGCAGGTTTTCATTCTTAAACCATTCGGAAGAAATTATAGGAGATTGGTCTTCATTTGCGATAAATACTATTTTATACAAATAATTTACCATTGATAATCTTTTAATGACAATTTAATTTAGCGCTTTTACCTATACTTGTCAAAAATAAACTTATTATTATTTCATAATAATATTATAAAGAAATTAGTATCTTTCCCTTCCGAATATTTAGTATAAAGTAAATTATATGCGACGTAAATCAAAATACCTACCTATCTATGTAGGTTAATGAACTCTTGATAGTATATATTATATTTTGTTACTTATGTATTAAATATTCTAAATATAAAGCAGCAAGAATATTTTTTTGCAATTCTAAGCATAAAAAATCAAAAAGCTGGCAAAAAAACTATCAAAGCGATGGCATTATTACAAAAATATCCTATTGTGTGTTGGATATATGGAAAAAATTAGTTGGATATGCTGGAAGGGAACAGAAAAATACTGATTGTGGACGACGAAGCCGACAATACTAAATACTTTAGGCGAGTGTTAGAATGGAATGGATACTGTTGTATTATTGCTGAAGATGGGGAAACTGCTTTACGAAAAACATCTTTAGAAGCGCCAGATATAATAATACTTGACTGGCTAATGCCAGAATTATCCGGCATTGACGTCTTGAAAAAGTTAAAAAATAACCCGCAGACCCGCTATATTCCAGTAATAATGGCAACCGGAGTAATGATGGAGTCGAATAATCTTAAAACTGCTCTTGAAGAAGGAGCTGCTGATTTTATTAGAAAGCCGGTAGATTCAATAGAGTTAACAGCTCGTGTAAATTCAGTTTTATCATTTACTCTTGAACATGAAGAAAAATTAGCCTTAGAGAAAAAAATATTTATTGAGCAAGAAGAAGCTCTAAGACGGGAAGTAATTTCAAAAGAGAAGGAATTGGTTTCAAATTCGGTGCAGCTTTCGCTAAATAATCAGCTCGTTACAAAAATGATAGGGGAAATTGAAAAAATTGTAAAAAAAATAAATTATAACGATAAAGCTGCAATCAATAGGAGTATATATAATTTTAGAAAATCCAGTTTTGAAATGAACTGGAGTCAGTTTGAAATGCAATTTATGGACATTCACGCAGAATTCTCGTCTTTTTTACGAAAAAATTTTCCTGATCTATCGTCTAATGAAATAAAATTATGTCTTTTATTCTGTATGAATCTTACGACAAAAGATATTTCTGCGCTTACTTTTATTTCGTATGAAGGAGTGCGAAAAGCTCGTACAAGGCTGAGAAAAAAATTAGCTCTTGATAGCGAGACTGACCTTATTCAATTTCTACAGAGTTTGTAAGTAAAAGTCGCTTATTGATAGAGTTCCTCTCTATAGATATTGAGGAAGAACCGCAGTAAAAGTTGTGCCTTCCTCCTGGGTGGAAGTAAAAGAGATTGATCCTTTTAAGTAAGTTTGAAGAAGGTATTTCATACTAAACACTCCTAGACCCCGGCCTTCGCCTTTTGTAGAAACTGAGCTTGTCAGAATTTGAGATTTAATATCCTCTGGGATATAAGCTTGGTTGTGAACCCAAAAAGCGACATTCCCATCTTGCAACCTGCATCCCATCGTAATTACGTCGTCATGCTCGGAGGCTTCAATTGCATTTTTTAACATATTAGTTATAATTCGGCCCAAAAGAGCATGGTCGCATTCCATATTGATATTTTCACAGTCTTTTACAATTTCAATTGCGCGATAACTTAGCGAATTTGAATGCAAGAAGAGCTCGCGAAGATTATTTAAAAGTTCATAAGCCTTAATCGGTTTAATTTCCAGAGTGATTTCATTTGATTTTGAAGAAATAAGAAATCTGTGGGTTTTAATTTCGTCTATTATTCTAATAGCCTGAGTATTAAGCAAATTTGTAAATTTCTGTTTCGTTTGGGAATCTATATTTTTATCCAACAGAAGAGTCGACAGACTTTGTAAAGTTCCGGCGGTATTAAGAATGTCATGAAAGAAAATTCGCTCAATTTGTTTCTTTTCAGTAACATTTTCAACAATTCCAACTCCGCCTACAATAGCTCCATTTTTTAGATTCACAGGCGCTACTTCAATTTTAAGAGGAATAACCTTTCCAGAACTAGGCGTTTTATAGTTCCCTTCAAAGTGTCCATATTCTCCATTCAAAGCAGTTTTAATAGATTCCGAGAATGGCATTTCGAGCATACTCATCCCCAGAACATTTACACGCGGCGAACCAAGTATTTTTAGGAAAAGATCGTTACAATCCGTAAGCTTTCCTTGCAAATTGAAGTGGAATATGCCAAGCGGGATGTTATTAAAAACCAATCTGTATTTTTCTTCGCCTTCGGAAACAGCCTCGGCTGCGCTTGATGCGCATGTATTATTAGATCGTTTTATCTCTTCTTCCTTTCTGTCAGTAATATCCTGTACTGTGCCAAAAATACTAATAGGGGAGCCTGTTTCATCGTATTCGATATTCCCAATTTCATTTATCCAATGGATTGAGTTATCGTCTTTACGGATGATTCTGTAATCAACGTTAAAATAAGATTTCGAACCAAAAAAATCGGATGTGTTTTTAGCAAGCGTTTCTCTATCGTCTGGGTGAACTAAATCCATCCAGGAATTATAGTTACGTATATAGTTTTTATTTATTCCAAGAACTTGATCAAAAGAATCTGCGCTTATCCAGAAATCTCCTTTTATAAAGTACTTAAAATATCCAAGTTGTGCTAAACGTTGGGATTCTTGTAACCAAAAAAGATTTTTAAGTAAGGATTTCTCAACTTCTTTGAAATTATCAATTTCTTTCTCAAGTTGATTGATTCTGGCTTGCAGTTTATTCTCATCTGAAATAGAAGATTTATCCATATATACTTTAGCAGGGGTTTTGAAGAAAATAGAAACAATGAATAAAATAATTAATTATTTAAAGTTATTGCTCTTTTTCCAGTTATTCAAGGTAATAATAGCTTCAAATTAAAAAGTAAAAAACGTTAAAATATTCAATTTATACAAAAAATTCAGGTTTATCCTAATAAATAAAAACCCAATTCCCATTTAATCAGTGTATTAAGAACAAAAATTACTCGCTTAGAACAAATTATCTTCTCTCGTAACAAAAACATCCTTAATAGTTGTTGCATTTATTAAAATGGCAATGAGAAAAATTAAAAGTGGAAAAGATGATGTATAAAATAATGGTTGTAGACGATGAAGATGAAATCAGGACTAGCGTAGCCGAAATGCTTATTAATAAAAAATATGAAGTTCACCAGGCCAGAAACGGAAAAGAAGCATTTATAATGATAAACAATAAAATTCCTGATCTAATTATCTCAGATATAATGATGCCAGTTATGGATGGAATAAAATTATTGGAAATGCTAAAAAAGGAGGCGGCAACTAAAGATATACCATTCATTGTGTTATCTGCAAAATCGAGCGGTTCAAATAAGGATATCTGTATTGCAAAAGGCGCTGACGAATATATTAACAAGCCATTTGACGCTTTAGACTTATACAACGCGGTTTCAAAGAATTTAAATAAAAATAAAAAAAACGGAGGAAGACATGAAATGGTTTAACAACCTTGGAATAGCAAGAAAGTTAATTTACTCTTTCTTGTTCGTATCGTTAATTTCTGCTGCAATGAGCTCATTTGGGATTTATAACCTGAATAAACTGGCTGATAAGGACGCTTATATGTATGATAACTGTCTAATTTCATTAGAACAGTTGGGGCTTGTATCGGCAAACTATGAAAGAATTAACGGTTTGCTGATGGAGCAAAACATGGATTCGGATAAATTAGCAGTACAGCAAAGGTCTAAAGAAATTGGAGAGCTAACTCAAAAAATCAGCGAAACGCTAAAAGTGTATGAAGCAAGTATTTCTACTCCAGATGAACGAAAAATGTATGAAGAATATGTTCCTTTAAGAAAAAGTTATCGCGATTTAGAAACGAAAATTATAAAACTGAACGAAGAAGGAAAAGTGCAGGAAGCGAAAGATATTCTTGTAGGAGAACTACATGAGTTTAGCGTTAAATATCGCGAAGCTGTATCAAAATTATATGATTATAACGTGGATTATGCGCATAAAATACAGATGGATAACTCATCCACTGCTTCTTCAACGATATGGGCAATGATACTAATTTCCATAATCGGCATTTTTATCTCGATATCATTGGGAGTTTTGATCTCTAAAATAGTTAAAAACCCTATACAAAAAGTTCTTGAAATGGCCAGTGAAATGATGAAAGGACATACTAAGGCGCGCGTAAATCTTGATACTGAAGATGAACTTGGACAAATGGGCAAGACTCTTGATAAATTTGTTACATATTTAGACGATGAAGTCTTGGGGGCATTCAGAAAAATAAGCGAAGGAGACGTTAATTTTTCGATGAAGGCTTTTGATAATGGAGACGAAATAGCTCCTGTAGTAAATAAAGTAACGGAAAATATTCAGGCTGTAATAAAAGAAACTAACACGCTTACTGGCGCGGCGGTTGACGGGAAGCTAAGCATAAGAGGAAATGATGAAAAATTCGACGGCGGTTATAAAGAAATTATAAGCGGCATAAACAATACATTAGACTCATTAATTGCTCCTCTTAATATGGCTGCCGAGTATATTGACAGAATCAGCAAGGGGGATGTTCCCAATAAAATAACCGACGCTTATAATGGCGATTTCAACGAACTTAAAAATAATCTTAACGTATGCATAGACGCAATAAATGAATTGGTTATAGACGCAAAAACGCTTGCTACTGCTGCTGTTGAAGGAAAATTAAGCGTTAGAGCAGACGCAAAAAAACATTACGGCGATTTTAGAATTATAATACAAGGAGTTAACGCTAGTCTGGATTCTGTTATCGGCCCTCTTAACTTGGCGGCAGAGTATGTAGATAGAATTAGCAAAGGAGACATTCCTAATAAAATAACGGAAAAGTATAACGGCGATTTCCAGGAAATTAATAATAATCTTAATCTTTGTATTGATTCTGTTAACTTATTAGTAGACGATGCAAAAATGCTAGCTGCGGCGGCAATAGAAGGGAAACTAAGTAAACGAGCAGACACTATGAAACACGGCGGAGATTTCCGCAAGATAATAGAGGGCCTAAACGATACGTTGAGTTCTGTAGTAGGACCATTAAATGTTGCCGCAGATTATATTAACCAGATAGGAAGAGGAGAAATACCAACAAAAATTAATGAAGAATATAAAGGCGATTACAATATTCTTAAAACAAGCATTAATTCTTGTATTGACGGCTTGGAAGGCTTGACTGAATCTGCCGAAGTAATTAATAAAATGTCTTTCAACGATTACACTACAACTGTAAAAGGCCAGTATCTTGGAGTATATGGAAACATTGCAAGCTCTGTAAATATGGTAATCTCTCACTTGTCGCATACTGTAGGTATTATTGAAGAGGTTGCGCAGGGAGATATGAAAGAACTTGAAGCTCTAAAAAAGATAGGAAAGAGAAGCGAGAATGACAGACTTATGCCGTCAGTTATTCAAATGATGACAAGTATAAAAAACCTTATTGAGGATATAAGTCGCCTTACAATTGCAACAGAAAACGGACAACTAACAGTTCGGGCTGAAGAAGGCAAACATAATGGAGATTACAAGACTGTTATGGTCGGCGTTAACAAAATACTGAATTCTGTAATTAATCCATTAAATATGGCTGCTGAATATGTAGACTTGATAAGTAAAGGAAATATCCCAGCGAATATAACTGAAGAATATAAAGGCGATTACAATACAATTAAAAACAATCTTAATATTTGTTTTGACGCTATAAATCTTCTTGTAAAAGACACAAAAGAATTAGCTGCAACGGCGGTTGAAGGACAGTTAGAAAAGAGAGCCGACGTTACAAAACATGGCGGAGACTTTAGAAAAATAGTAGAAGGCATAAATAATACGCTTGAGGCCGTATTAACTCCAATCAAAGAAGGCGTATCGGCATTAGCTGAAATGGCCAAAGGAGATTTCTCGGGTAGAATAACAAGCGATTATAAAGGCGATCATCAATTGATTAAGAACAGTATAAACGCAGTGTCAGAATCTCTTAATCAGGCCTTAGACGAAGTAAGCGAAGCTGCTGAAGCTGCTGCAAGCGCAAGCACTCAAATATCTTCAAGCGCAGAAGAATTAGCTTCAGGTTCGCAGGAACAAAGCCAGCAGACGCTTGAAGTTGCCGGAGCGGTTGAACAAATGACAAAAACCATATTTGAGAGCTCTAAAAATGCAAGCACAGCTTCAGAACTTTCAAGTCAGGCTAACGTAAGCGCCGGCGAAGGAATGAAGAAAATACGCGAAACTAAAGAAGGAATGCAGAGAATAGTAGAGTCTTCTGAAACAACAGCCAATGTAATAGCTTCGCTTGCTAAGAAATCGGATCAGATAGGCGAGATAAGCCAGGTCATTGACGATATTGCAGACCAGACAAATTTGCTGGCATTGAACGCGGCAATTGAAGCGGCCAGAGCAGGAGAACAAGGCAGAGGCTTTGCGGTTGTGGCTGACGAAGTAAGAAAGCTTGCTGAAAGAACGACAAAAGCAACTAAAGAAATTGCCGATACAATTAAAGAAATCCAGCATGAAGCAACTAAGGCTGATAAATCCATGAAGGAAGCAACCGATAATGTGAAAGAAGGAATGGATCTGACTGAGCATGTAGCTGAAGCTTTGGAAGTAATAAAGGACAATTCAGTTAAAGTTTCTGACGTGATTAATCAGGTAGCCGCAGCTACGGAAGAACAATCTTCGGCAGCAGAACAAATAAGCAAAAATGTAGAAGCTATCAGCAGCGTTACTCAAGAAAGCGCGGCCGGAACTTCTCAAATTGCGCATGCCGCTGACGATTTGAATAGATTAACATTAAATCTGCAACAATTATTGAGTAGATTCAAACTTAGCGATATGGGAAATAGAAAATCCGTTAGTATAAGGAAGTGATGAGATAAATAAGAGTAGATGTAACATGAACTAAGAACCCCGGATAATTTATTTCTTTAAGCCTCCCCGATAAATCGGGGAGGCTTTTAATTTGTAATTAAAACTGTAAGGTTAGTGGGTAAACAATAATTTTTCGGAATAAATTATCATCATTAGTAAACAATCAACATCGTCTAAACTTTTGACAAATTAATCCGATTATATAAAAAACTTTAATCGTTAAGTTTTATTGTTGAAATAGGTTCAGCAAACAATTTTTTGGGAGTTCAATTGTTTGCCCTGATTTTTAATTACAAACTTAACACTGTTTTAGCTTATGAAAGTTTTCTTCAAGATAAATGAAAAAATGAAAAATAGGAGAAGAGCATGAAGTGGTTTTACAATCTGAGTATTGCAAAGAAATTGATCTATTCTTTTCTGTTGATAGCCTTTTTTACGGCTTGTATGGGAACGACTGCTATTTTAAATCTACGTACGCTTGCTAAACAGGATAAATACATGTATGATAACTGTGTTTTATCATTACAGTCCCTGGGTTCTGCTTTGGCTAAATATGAAAGAATTAACGCAATAATGAGAGATCAGCTTTTAACGGCTGACAAATCGTTCGCAGATCAACGCTCTCAGGATTGGAACAAATTGATTGGGGAAATGAATCAAAATGTTAGTGAATATGAGAAAAATATTGACGCTCCTGACGAAAAAGAGCTATACGATAATTATCAAAAGGAAGTAAACGCTTTCACTGAGTTGGCGAGTAAATTTGATAATTTAGTTAAAAATGGCAATAACTCAGACGCTACAGTTTTGCTAAACGGGGATCTTAATAAAGCCCGGAAAAGCACTCGTTCTGCATTAGAAAAAGTATTTGAGTATAACATTGACGATGCAAAAAACATAAGCGACTCTAACGATAATAAAGCTTCAAATACAATTTGGTTTATGACGTTTATTGTACTTTTGGTTATTGCAATATCGATAGCTTTAGGAACTTTTCTTTCAAAAGTAATAAAGTCGTCAATAACTAAAGTATTAGATATGGCGCGCGAAATGATGAAAGGGCATACTAAAGCGAGAGTAAATCTTGATACTGACGACGAGTTAGGCGAGATGGGGAGAACGCTTGATTTATTTGTAGCATATCTTGATGAAAGCGTAATCGGTTCATTTCAAAAGGTAGGGCAAGGCCAAGTTGATTTTACTCTTAAACCGGCAGATAGCCAGGACGAAATTGCTTCTGCCGTAAATAAAGTCACTACAAATATTCGCAGCCTTATTACGGAAACAAAAATGTTAACTAAAACAGTTGTTGATGGAAAGCTGAGTTACCGTAGCGATTCGGAAAAATTTTCAGGAAGTTACAGAGAAATAATTGAAGAAATAAACGAAGTATTGGATGCGGCTATAAATCCTCTTAATATGGCGGCTGAATATGTAGACCGTTTAAGCAAAGGAAGTATTCCAGAAGCGATCAAAGATAACTATAAAGGCGATTTTAACGAAATAAAAATAAATATAAATTCTCTTATTCAAACTTTTACAGGTTTTGTAGAAGCGCAAAAGGAAATGGCAGATAAGCATGCTGAAGGCTGGATAGACGAACAAATTGATTCAGATAAATTCCCGGGAATTTACGGTCATATGGCAAAAAGTATAAATGAATTAGTCAAAAGTCATATAGACGTTAAAATGAAAGTAGTCGAGGTCGTCAGCCGTTATGCTGTTGGCGATTTTTCAGTCGATATGGATAAATTACCTGGTAAAAAAGCTCTAATAACAGAAGCGATTGATAATGTTAAAGCAAGTCTGAATGGAATTAATTCCGAAATTGTAAATATAGCCGAAGCGGCGCTTAGAGGCGATTTGAAATATAGAGGGGATGAACAAAAATTCCAGCATAGTTTTAGAGATATGGTGGCTGGGATAAACAAAACTCTTGAAACAATTGTAAACCCTCTTTATATGACCGCAAATTATTTAGATAAGATTGGCAAAGGTGAAATCCCAGAAAAAATAACCGAAGAGTATAAGGGCGATTTTAATAATATAAAAATCAGCATAAATTCCTGTATTCAAGGACTTGATGGGTTACGTGAGGCTTCTGGCGTTTTAACATTAATGGCGCAGAATGATTATACAAAAAACGTTAGCGGAACTTCGCTTGGCATTTATGCCAGCATGCGAGAATCTGTAAATAAAGTGCTTTTAAGATTAAATGCAGTTCAGAATGTTCTAATTCAAATATCTAATGGCGATCTTGGTAAATTAGAGTTCTATAAATCTGTAGGGAAAAGCTGCGAAAATGACAAATTAGTTCCATCGCTTGTTGTTATGATGAGTAGTATAAAAGCTTTGGTAGACGATGTAAACGGTTTAACCGTATCGGCGCTAAATGGCAACCTTTCAGAAAGAGCAGATATAACCAAACATAAAGGCAACTTCAAAGATATTATTGAAGGAGTGAACAAAACTCTTGACGCTGTTGTAACTCCATTGATTATGGCCGCAGAATATGTTGATAAAATTAGTAAGGGAGATATACCTGAAAAGATAACCGAAACATACAATGGCGACATTAACACTATTAAAGACAATCTAAACACTTGTATAGAAGCAATTAATTCTTTGATTTATGATGTAAACAATCAGGCTGATGCCGCTGTTGATGGAAGGTTATCTGTAAGAGCTGAAGCTTCCAAGCACTCTGGCGATTATAGAAAAATTATTACCGGGTTGAATAACACTCTTGACGCTGTAATAATACCGATAAACGAAGGAGTTGAATATTTAGGCAAAATGGCAGAAGGCAATTTAACATTGAAGATCACAAGCGATTATAAAGGCGATCACCAGTTAATAAAAAATAGTATTAACACAGTCGCTGATTCTCTAAATAAAGCTTTAGGCGAAGTACGAGACGCAATAGAGGCCACTGCAAGCGCAAGCAACCAGATATCTTCAAGCACAGAAGAAATGGCGGCCGGTTCGCAAGAACAGACGCAGCAGGCTACAGAAGTTGCCGGCGGCGTAGAAGAAATGACACGAACAATTTTAGAGAATACCAAAAATGCTTCTGTTGCAACAGGAGCCGCTAAGGAAGCTGGAGATAAAGCTAAAATTGGAGGAACTGTAGTAAGCGAAACTATTGAAGAAATGAACAAAATTGCCGACGTAGTAAAGAAATCGGCGGAAACAGTTCTTGAACTTGGGAAGAGCAGCAACGAAATAGGAGAAATTATTCAGGTGATAGACGATATTGCCGATCAGACAAACCTTCTTGCTCTAAATGCCGCTATTGAAGCTGCTCGCGCCGGAGAACAGGGAAGAGGATTTGCAGTAGTAGCAGACGAAGTTCGTAAACTAGCGGAAAGAACTTCAAAGGCGACAAAAGAAATTGCTACTATGATTAAGCAAATACAAAAAGATACGAATATTGCAGTTGATTCGATGGAAGAAGGAACAACACAGGTTGAAAAAGGTAAAACTCTGGCTTACAAAGCGGGTGAATCGTTAACTGAAATAGTTGCGGGAACCGAACGCGTAGTAGACATTGTAATGCAGGTAGCCGCCGCAAGCGAAGAGCAATCTTCAGCTGCGGAACAAATTAGTAAAAACATAGAAGCTATTAGCAGCGTTACTCAGGAAACTGCTTCGGGCAATCAGCAGATTGCACACGCTGCTGAAGACCTTAGCAGATTAACTCTTAATCTTCAGAATCTTATCAGCCGTTTTCAGCTAAGCGACGATAACGCTAAGGAACTTGTTATAAAAAATCGGAACGCTATTCAAAGATAGTATATCTGACAAATATATTTACGAACATAAAACCCCTTTACTAAAAGGGGTTTTATGTTAATTGAGCAGGAATAATAGTTAAGAGTTATAATAAAAAATATTATTGAAATACTTAATTATGTATTAGTATTTTATAAAAAAAATATTAAATTTCAAATCAGAGCGAATTTCCATCATTAATCGTGTAATGACAAAAAAAGGTTAATTCATCGAGTTATGAAAAAAATAGTATTCTTAATTTTACTATGCAATATTATTCTATTTGCACGGAAGGACGGTATATCGGACAGGATTGACAGTCTTGATCGAAAATTGCAATATTCTTCCGGTAAAGACAGAACAGAGATACTATTCAATCTATCGTTAGCATATAAAGACATTAACAACAAGAAAGGGGTTGAATATGGAATAGAAGGAGTGGAAAATGCTAAAAAGTTTAATCAGCTTGATGAACAAGGCATTATATTAACTTCTATGGGATTCAACTATCTTCTTCTTTCAAAATTTCCCGAAGCGATTAAAGCTTTAACTGAAGCAATAATGATTGGCGAGAAATTAAACAATCCAGATATTTGCGGCGCCGCATACAACGATTTTGGACTATATTATTTTTGGCGTGGAAGATATGACGCGGCCGTTGAAAACTTTTTTAAGGCCTTAAAATATAGGAGAGACACAAAAGATAAAGAAGGGCTTGGCAATACTCTTAATAATCTTGGTTTGGTATTTAACAAAATAAAAGATTACAACACCGCATTAAAGTACTTAAATCAATCATTAAAAATAAAGAGGGAATTAAAACTACCAAATGCAATAATTAGAACATTGACAAATATCGCTTTGAGTTACAAAGAACTAGGAAATTATAGCCTTTCAAGAAAAATATTAGATACCGCTTTAATACTGAGCAACGAAAATAATTATATAGGCGGAGTTGCTATTTGTATGAATGTTGCGGGAGATATTGATTACCAGGAAAATAATTACAAAAGCGCTTTCCAAAAGTTTACGAAGGCATTAGAAATATATCGGGAATTATCGCTTGGAGAAGGGAGCGGAATAATGGATTCATACATGCGGGTAAGCAGGTGTTATGAAAAAGTAAATAATAATAAAACTGCAATTCTATACCTTGATAGCGCGCTAATGGTTGCAAAAAACGACGAACAGTTCGGAGCTCTTCCCGGTATATATGATAGTTATAGTGTAAACTATGAAGCTATATCTGATTTTAAATATGCTCTTAAGTATAGCAGATTAAGCGCTATGGCAAAAGACTCTACATTAAGTATTGAAAAAAGCAGATTGATTACGGAAATGCAAACTGTATATCAAATTGAAGAAAAAGAAAAAGAATTACAGCATGAAAGATTACAAATGAAATATGCGCTCGTTGCTTTTGCTGTTTTATTGATTTTCCTTCTCATTGCAATAATTCTTTACTACCAGAAAAGAAAAACAAATTATGAACTACGCAGGAAAAATATTGAAGTAACTAAACAACGCGAACTTCTTACCGAGGCATTATCTTCTTTGAAGAAGAGCGAAGATACAACTATGAAGTATGCCGAGGAATTAAAAGAAATAATTGCTTCAAAAGATAAATTTTTCTCAATTATTGCTCACGATTTGAGAGGCCCGTTTACTTCCATTATTGGTTTATCTCAAATATTAGCCGTAGATTCTCACGCGATGTCAAAAGAGCAAATCTCAACTTTTTCTAACGATTTACTCATCACTGCCAAAGTACAATTTCGGTTCCTTGAAAATCTTTTAGATTGGGCAAGAATTCAAACAGGCAAAATGGAATTCCATCCTGAGAAAATTAATGCGCTTGAAGAAATCCAATCTGTTGTTGAAGTGTTAAAAGGCATGGCTTTGAGAAAGGAGATTCAAATCAATAACAATATCCAGAATGGCGTTTATATAAATGCGGATAAAAATATGTTTAACGCTATAGTACGAAATACAATTTCTAATTCGATAAAGTTTTCTCAATTAAAAGGCGTTATAAAAATAAATTCTCAAATAGAAGACGGATTTGCCAAAATTAGCATAGTCGATAAAGGGATTGGAATAGATAAAAATAAAATTAAAAATATATTTAAAATTGAAAATACTTCGTCTACTTTAGGCACTGCAAAAGAAAAGGGAACGGGGCTTGGATTAATTCTCTGCAAGGAGCTTGTTGAAAAACATGGCGGAGAGATAATTGTTACTAGTAAAAAAGAAGAAGGAACTGTTGTTAGTTTCACTATTCCAATTTTTGCATAATCTCGGTATATAAATTAGAACCCGATTTTATGGCGTTCAAACCGGGTTCTAATAATACGTAATTGCTATTTATATCCCACAACTGTTATACTGTACAAACCGATCTGATCATTTTTAAACTTTATGATTTCTTCTTCCTCTAAAAATTCTTTTAACGTTTCGTTTGGTATTGGAGTTTTTTTCTTTAATTTTATCTCTGCGTTTTTAAAACCAGAATTTTTAATTACATCTAAATATTCATTAAGTTGAATTGCCCCGGCAACGCAGCCTGCATATAGCTCGGCAGAGCGTTTAAGTTTTTCCGGCAAAATCCCTTCAAGTACTATATCTGATATGCAAAAATGTCCGCCAGGTTTGAGTACCCGGTAAATTTCGTTAAATGCTTTTTGTTTATTAGGTACAAGATTTAGCACGCAATTGCTGATAACTACATTTCCAGTATTGTCTTCCAAAGGCATAGATTCAATTTCACCAAGTAAAAACTGAATATTGTTATAACCAAGTTTGTTTACAATAGATTCTGCTTTTTTAATCATAGCTGGAGTCATATCAATACCAATGATTTTTCCGGTTTCGCCTGTAATCTGGCGAGCGACAAAAGCGTCGTTTCCAGCTCCCGAACCCAAATCAATTACTGTATCGCCCTTATTAATAGCGGCAAACTTTGTAGGTATACCGCAACCTAGCGATAAATCAGCTTCGTCTACATGTCCTTTTATGTTTTTATACTCGTCGCCGATCATAGAGATTTCCACTTCATCACCGCTACCACAACATGAGGTTACTTTTTTGCCTTTGCCTCCGCAGCAGGAAGTTGAATTGGTCTGTTCTGCAATTTTGGAATATCGGTCTTTAACAATTGCCTTTAATTCTTCGTCGTTAGTCATTAGAAACTCCTTAATTCGTTTATGATGTTTTTATATTAAGCCAAATAACGAAATGATGTACTGAAAAATATTACTTACAGCAAATAATTTTTCTGTCAATATTAATAAGAGACGTTTTGTCTTTATTAGTAACAGAATCGTCGCTAATCCAAAAATCAAGCGAACCCAGAATAGAAGAAACGCGCTCGTCAAAAGGCGTTGGGTTAATATAGTAATTAATCCATTTGCCGTCTTTTTCTTCAACTATAAAACCGTTATCACGTAAAATGCTTAAATGTTTAGAAACAGTAGAAGTAGCAAGCTGTAATACTTCTGTAATTTCGCAAACGCAAAGTTTTTTCGTTTGTAGCATCTTAATGATACGGAGTCTGTTCGGATCGGAAAGCGCTTTGAATATTTTAGTTTTTTCTTTTAACATAATTTTATCATTTCGTTATATGGCGAAACATAATCTATATTCTTATTATTGTCAAGAGAAAACAAGATAAATCATATTTATTATTTATTTGAATATGTATATATTAAACAATAAAATTTTAGGGAAAAATTTAAGTCTGATCGAAAATTAAATTTCTAAGAAAAAAACAAGGAGGGAGTATGCGTAAAGCGCTGTGTTTGCTGTTTATTTTAGCTCTGATATTAATGAGTTCTTCGGTTTATTCTCAAGAAGCAAATATTCCTGTTAATAAGGATATTACAATTGGCGTTTTAAAAAACGGCATAAAGTATTATATCCTGAAAAATAAGAAACCGGAAAACAGAGCCGAACTTCGTCTTGTAGTTAATGCGGGATCTATTCTGGAAGATGAAAATCAAAAAGGTTTAGCGCATTTTGTAGAACATATGGCGTTTAACGGCAGCTCTCGCTTTAAGAAAAATGAATTAGTGGATTATCTTGAATCTGTCGGGGTAAAGTTTGGTCCCGATCTGAATGCATATACAAGTTTTGATGAAACCGTTTATATGCTTCAAACGCCGACAGATAAACCTGAATTAGTAGATAAAGGATTTTTAGTGTTGGAAGACTGGGCTCATGGTTTAGCATTTAACGACGAAGAAATTGATAAAGAAAGAGGCGTTATTACTGAAGAATGGCGTCTGGGACGCGGAGCTTACGGCAGGATGCGAGATAAACAATTTCCCATTATATTCCAAAACTCTAAATATGCTGATCGCTTGCCAATAGGAGATATTAACATAGTTAAATCATGCGAGCACAAATTATTAAAAAAGTTTTATAAAGATTGGTATCGCCCTGATTTGATGGCTGTAATTGCCGTAGGGGATTTTGATAAAAACGATATTGAAACTTTAATAAAAAAACATTTCGAGAATATTGAACCATCTAAAGAATCGCGGACAAGAGAACTCTTTCCTGTTCCAGGTCATAAGGAAACATTATTTGCTATAGCTACTGATAAAGAGGCAATGGGTTCTTCTGTAGCGTTATATATGAAAAAGCCTATCGAAAGAATTAAGACAATAAACGATTATAGAAACCAAATGATAACTTCTTTATTTAGCCAAATGCTTAATGAAAGATTAGAGGAATTAACACAATTAGCCGATCCTCCTTTCATAAACGGATATGCAGGTAAAGGGAATTTTGTAAGAACTGAAGACGTTAATTATCTTTATGCAATGGTAAAAGACGGCGGCGTTGAAAAAGGTTTAGAGACAATTTTGCGAGAAGCTGAAAGAGCTCGTCAATTTGGTTTTACGGCTACTGAATTTGATAGGGCTAAAAAGAATGTTATCAGAAGTCTTGAAAAAGCTCTTGCGGAAAAAGATAAACAGGAATCTGGAACGTTAATTTCGCAATTAGTTAGTAATTTCTTAAGCGAATCCCCAATTACTGGTATTGAAAATAGTTATGAGCTAAACAAAAAAATGCTGCCGGGAATTACTCTTGACGAGGTTAACAAAGCAGCTGCGGAATTAATTCTGCCTGATAACCGGGTAGTAGTTGTAACCGCTCCCGAAAAAGAAGGCTTAAAAACTCCTACTAAAGAAGATTTAACGAAAATATTGGATAAAGTTAAAAACGAAAAAATAACCGCATATGTTGATAACGCTAAAGATGCGCCGTTAGTAAAAAATCTGCCAAAGGCATCTTCTATTACCGAATACAAAAAACATGACAAATTAGGTTTAACAGAATGGAAACTTGCAAATGGAGCAAGAGTATTTTTGAAAAATACTGATTTCAAAAATGACCAGATTCTGTTTTCAGCATTTAGTTATGGCGGCAGTTCGTTGGTAGATGATAAGGAGTATTTTTCTACACAATTTGCTTCCAGTATTGCAAGAGAATCTGGTATTGGCGCATTTAATAATATTGAACTGACAAAAGCTTTAACTGGAAAAATTGCAAACGTTTCTCCCTGGATAGGAGATATAACTGAAGGCTTTGGTGGCTCATGCAGTCCAGTTGACGCTACTACTATGTTCCAATTGATATATCTTAATTTTACAAATCCAAGATTTGATTCAGTTGCAGCAGTTTCGTTAAAAGCAAAATATAAAGCATATTTGGAAAACATGAGGAACGAACCAGAGGTAGTTTTTGAAGATACTGTTGAAAATGTTCTTAACGATTATCATTTTCGGAGCATGCCTTTAACGGTTTCGACGATAGATGGAATTGATTATAAAACCTCTGAAAAAATATTTAAGGAGCTGTTTAACGACGCAGGCAAATTTACTTTTGTATTTGTAGGCAACATTGATACTAATATAGTAAAACCATTAGTATTGCAATACATTGGAGGTTTGCCGGGTAAAAACAGCGGCGAAACATTTAGAGATATTAATATAACGCATCCAAAGGGATTTGTTGAAAAAACAATATATAAAGGGATTGAACCAAAAAGCAGCGTTGAATTGATTTATACAGGCGACTTTAGTTGGAGCAGAGACGAAGAATATAAAATTGAATCGTTGATAGACGCTTTGGATATCAGGTTGCGGGAAGTTATACGCGAAGATAAAGGGGGAGCGTATGGCGTCGATATTAGGCAATCAATTGAAAAAATGCCAAAGCAAAAATATCAGATTACTGTAGAATTTGGCTGCGACCCTAAACGAGTCGATGAGCTTACAAAAGCTGCCTTTGCTGTTATTGACAGCATGAAACAATTTGGTCCTAATAATGAATTAGTGGCAAAAGTGAAAGCCATTCAGAAAAGGGAACATGAGAAGAAACTAAAAGAAAACAGTTACTGGAAAGGGATTATATATGCATATTTGGTTAACAAGGATGAATTAAATCAAATTTTAGATTATCCAACATGGAACGAAAACCTTAAAGCTGAAGATATTAAAACCGAAGCTGTTAAGTATTTTGGAGACAATTGTTTGAAGTTTGTTTTATATCCCGAAGCAAAAAAATAAACAATTAAAAAGGCGCTTAAATAAAAAGGCGTCCCGGTTTATCGGGACGCCTTTTTTATTAGTCGCCATTAAAATGCAAAAACAGCTTTTTTAGTAGAGGCAGAAGCTGTAAAAAAGCAAACATTGATATTTACATCGCTATTTCCTATTTTAATAATGTTTAGTAAATGCAAATTTGCTGAATATCAAATGCTCAATTGTGTCATAACACATATCTAAACATAAATAGTTATTAAATAAAGGAGGATCAGAGTGAGGAAATTAATGCTCGCAAATGGCTCTATTGTTTTTGCCGGGATTTTATGCTTGTCTCTCTGCTTAACTGGATGCCAGAAAAAGCAGGAAGAACCAAAGCCTGCAGATACATTACAACCGGCGCAAACAAACGCTGATACTGCAAAAAAATCTGCTACGCCTGTAGAAACTGCGGCAAAAAAAACTGTAAGTTTAATTGGAAGCTGGAAAGGAGAACTTGACAGCAGAACTACGACTCTTAAAATTACCGAACAAAAGAGGAATTCATTTAGCGGTACTATTGTTATAAACTGGAGAGAAGTTGTTAACCAAAAAGTTAGCGGAACAGTTAATCCGGATACCAGAGAAGTGCAAATGAAAGACATGCTGCATGCAAGAAACGCAGCTAAATACAGCGGAAAACTTTCTAAAGACGGCAAAACATTTTCAGGGACTTATACCCAAATAGTTGACAATCAAAAAAGTACTTTCAGTTTATCATTAAAATAAAGGGACCATAAATGAGAAAATATATATTTTCATCTCTATCTTTAGCTCTAATTATTTTATCTGTCGGTTTATTTTCTTCTTGCGGGGACTCAACAACCGATAATCCTGTGACGACTACTACAAAAGGAAGCATTTACGTTACTTCATCGCCTTCAGGCGCTACAATTTACGTAAATGGAACTAGTCAGAATAAAGTTACGCCTGATACTGTTTCAAGCCTTGAGGCGGCTACTTACAGCGTTACTCTAAAATTGACCGGCTATAAGGATACAACTTTTACTGTTACTGTAACTGCTAATTCACAGACTACTCCTTCGACTGTAACTTTAAATTCAAATGCTTCATTAACATCATTTGGACCTGTTACAATTTGGGAAACAACCGGAACAAACTCTTCAGAACCAAGCGGTTTATGTTTATACAACGGATTGGCTTATGGGCTTTCTAGCTCAGATAATGGAAAGATTGATCTTTTCTATTTCTCTCAGAACACTACATATGAAGTAAGAAGCGCTTCTTTGGCGTCAAGCCTTTCCCGGGCTACTAACTTTTTAAGAGGTCCAAGCAGCAATCTTTCTGACGGCGTTTCTGCAAGCGTTTTTAACTCTACAACCTGGTTTAATGTTTTATCAGACCATGATTCAACAAGCTATTTCTTTGTTTATGATAATGATAAACATTACTCAAAACTTAAAATAGTTAACTGGGGCGGCGGAACTGTTGGAAACCCGGCATGGGTTCAGGTTTCATGGATTTACAACAATACTGTAGACGATATTAGATTTAAATAAGATAATAAATCTTAAATAAACTTCCTTTTTAATAGAGCCTGAAATTTCAGGCTCTATTAATATAAAACAAACGCCATCATTCCAGTTTTTTCTTTTCTGATAACAAAAACATGTATAATGGTAGTAATAGAACAATTAATAGGTTAAAAATGTCATTTTTATTATAATAGACAAATTGGATTTTATTATATTGCACGTTAAATTTATTTCTAAATCTAATTGAATTCATGCAATGTTTAAGACTGGAATATTAAAACACTTTATTTTTCTATTATTAATATATATCACGGGGATTGTATTTTTTTCTTTATTTAGAGCGCTGCTTTTACTTACTGAACTAAATTTGCTTACTGTGCTGCCTCACAAATTTTATTTAATTTCAAACGCATTTCTTATCGGTTTTAGGTTTGATTCTGTTATTTCAGGCTATATACTGGCTCTTCCGCTTTTGGCTATGGCGGGCGCTTCAGTATTTAAATGGGAAAATAGAAAATTTTATATAGCAGTGACTACATTTATTTCTTTTTTTTATTTGTTGTCATTTATTATTTGCGCCGCAGATATCCCATATTTTAATTATTACTTTTCACGAATTACCATTGCTATTCTAAATTGGAGCGATAGCCCGGCATTTATGTTCAAGATGGTATTTAAGGAATACAGATATTTTATTTACGTTATTCTTTTCTTTGCATTAGCGGGCGTTTTTGTTTATTTAGTTCATAAATTAAGAATAAAATTTTTAGATGAGGTTAAGTTTAATCGCCAGACTCCTAATCTGCGGTTTGTGACGTTTAATATTATTGTTTCGTTATTTTCGTTTATTATTACTTTTGTAGCTATACGCGGCCGCGTAGAAGAAAAATCGCCAATTAGAGTTGGCACCGCTTTTTTTTCCAATTATTCATTTCCAAATCAACTTGGCTTGAATCCAGTATTTACTTTTATGAGAAGCTGTTTAGACGCTTCGAGGCCTGAAAATAAAAGATTAAACCTTATGGATGATAAAACCGCAATAAATAATGTTCGGGATTATTTAAATATAAACGCGAATTATAATTATAATTCGCCAATAGCGCGTAGAGTTACGGCAGATGGAAAACAGATAAGTCCAAATGTAGTAGTTGTTATTATGGAAAGCATGTCAGCCGAAAAAATGACAAGATTTGGCAATAAGGGAAATCTGACTCGAAATTTAGATAGTCTTGCAAAGGTTTCGTATTGCTTTGATAATATTTATACCGCAGGAATTCATACTCGCAACGGAATTTATTCTACGCTGTTTTCTTTTCCTGCGCTTTTGAGGCAGCATCCAATGGACAAAGTAATTGTTCCGCAATTTTCCGGTTTCTCAAATACTTTAGCGGCTAACGGGTACCAAACTATTTTCTTTGTAACGCATGACGACCAGTTTGATAACATTGGCGGTTTTTTAAACTCTAATTCTTTTCAAAAAATTGTGAGTCAAAAAGATTATCCGCCTGATAGAATTTTAAGCACGCTTGGCGTGGCGGACGATTATTTATTTGAATATGCGACTCCAAAACTTACAGAATTAAGCTCTACAGGCAAACCTTTCTTTGCGGCATTTATGACTGTTAGCGACCATGGGCCATATATTATTCCTAAAAATATTCCGTTTAAAGCGCATTCTCAATCAATTCAGCAGCAAATGATAGAATATGCAGACTGGTCGATTGGCAAATTTATTCATCTTGCTTCAAAGCAGAAATGGTTTGATAACACAATATTTGTTTTTGTCGCAGATCATGGCGCTGTTGTTGGCAATAACCTTTATGATATTGCTCTTTCGTTTCATCATACGCCGCTTATAATGTATGCGCCTAAAATATTAAAGCCGACTGTATTTAAACAGATTGGGGGACAGATTGATATCTTTCCAACGGTTATGGGACTGTTGAACATTAATTATGTAAATAACACAATGGGGATTGATTTATTGAAGCAAAAGAGGCCTTATATTTTCTTTTCGGACGACGATAAAATTGGATGTCTAAACGAAGATTATTTTTATATCGACCGAATAAACGGAAACGAGTCCCTTTATAAGTATAAATTATATGACACAAAAAATTATTATGGGGAATTAAAACAAAAAGCTGATAGTATGAAGCGATATGCTTTCTCAATGATGCAGGCTTCTGAATGGATTATAGAAAAAAACAAAGCAGGACGAATAAAGTAATAAATTATTTATTCGTTCTGCCGGGTTTATAAAAAGGGGATAGAAAGATTATCTTTTTACTTAAGCAAAATCATTCGCTTAGTTTCTGTAAAGCTTTCTGTTTGCAGTCTGTAAAAATATATTCCGCTTGATATTTTAGCGTTAAATAAAACCTGGTAGCTTCCAGCGTTTTTTATTTCATTAACCAAAGTAGCGGCTTCGCGTCCAAGTACGTCAAAAACTTTAAGACTAACTTTTTCCGCTTTCGGAATACTGAATCTTATAGTAGTTGAAGGATTAAATGGATTTGGATAATTTTGCGAAAGAGAAAAATTATTAGGAGCCGTAGTCTCGTTTTTATTTACGCTTGTTACAGCAGAGAAGTAAGCCAGCGATTGCGAAATAATAGAGCTAAAGCATGTATCGTTGGCTGTAGTTTCCAATGGGAAGGCCAGATATATAACTTTGCCTTGTTTTGTGGAAGCGCCAAAGCTGCCCGTATATTGAACTCCTGCGCCTTTGCTGTTAGAATATAAAAGACAAAGCCTGCTGCCTCCATTTGCAGCTATTACATCGGGATAATCTACTGCATACGTTTGAGCGATATAAAAACTATTTCCGCTTAAAGCCGAAGTATCTGCCGATTTAACGAGGTTAACTCCTGAAGCGTCTGAAACAAAAGAAGCTTTTAAATAATCGTTGAAAAAAGCTTTATCGCTTACGTTTCCTTTGTAAGAAAGATCCCAGCCAATTTCGCTGCCGGATACAAACAAGCTTCCGCCGTTTTCAAGATATTTTTTTACTAATGTTTGTTCTGTTGCGTTAAATGTTTCTTCAACTGTGCTTTCGTCGCCTAAAAGCCAATAAACCGCATTGTAATTATTCAAGTTAACTGACGAGTTTTGCAGCTGAGAATTTTTAGAGCTTTCAAAGTTTGTATTTTTTGCTGCAAGTTCCTTTTCATAATTATAAACAAAAGGATTGCCTGCGCCTCTCCATGCGCCGTCTTGCCGCTCGTAACCGTCTACTACTAAAACCTTTGTTGAACCGCTAAAATTTGCAATGCCTTTTATTTCGGACCATGCGCTTTCAACAGCTGAAGAACTGTTTGTTACGCTGGATACTCTGAAATACTGGGCGCTTTGAGATTTTTTGAATTTTACAGATGTGGTTTTAATTGTCTTTTCATCTTGGGCGAGCGTAAAGTTTGTTCCATCGCTTGAAACATATAACCGGTATCCGGCAATGCCTGTGGTATCGCAACTCCATGTAATGTTTGTATAATCGGAAGATGCGCTATCGGTAATTGCGCTAATAATATCAGGACGTTTCATTGAGTAAGAGCTAACCATATTTATATAGCAACGCGGAGTATATGCAGTAAGATCGGAAGGCGTATATGTCCAATACGAAACGCTCCAGTCGCGGGCGGACGATTCAACAACTTTAATACTTCCGTTGGCGTTTTTTTCAACAAACAAACGCACATGACCAACTTTGTGTACTGCATCGCCAGGTCTAAGGCTATCCCAGCTTGTATATTGCGTTGTTATACTCGGCATATCGCTTGTAGTATGATAAGAAATTTGCCAGCATTGACTAACAAAACCGGAACAGTCTACGCCGACGGCATAATCCGTAACTCCTTTAGTATTAATATCTCCAGCATACAGACCAGATTTAAGTCCAGCGTCAAAAGTGGAAAGAGTCATGCACCCGCCCCATTTATATGGAATACGAGCGTTTGAGCCTGTAACTAACCATGAAGGGCTTCTTACTAAGTCTCCATCCTGCGCTGTAGCATCTGTAAGAGTTATATTTTGCTGTGTGCATTGATATCTATGCAAAGCGTAGGATTCGCCAATCTTTAGCGCGGTCAACCGGCTTGATAGAGTTGTAACAGATTCCGGGCTAAAATTTGAAGCTTTATTTATTACTGGTTCATTTGTAGGCGTAAAATCGTTGAAGTTATACTCGTAATCAAATTCAAAAGGGTATTTGATTTTCTGAGCGGCGCTATCGGTCAATTTGCTCCATTTATAAATACATATTTTATCTTTATCAGAAAAGAAGTGGAATAGATTTCCATCTTCATCTACTTGAAAATCTTTTAATGTATAAAGGTATTTTACTGAAGGGATTTCTAAAATTGAGAGAATATTTCCCGCAGATGAAAGAGTATATACTTCGCGTTTAACTTTAAGAGGTATTTCAGTAATATACTTTTCTACAATCAGAAAAATATCGCCTTTTGCATCGGTTCCAATAACGTCTGCATAAGCAAGATCATTAGCAAATGATAGCGTAATGTTTTTGTTATCTGACTGATTATTAGAGGTTATTGTTAAAGCAGTTCTGCCTGCGACAGAAGTTTTATAATTTGAAGAATTGTCTTGTTGCTTTTCCGGAGAAAGGTCAACGGGATATTCCTTTAAAGCTTTTTTTGCGAAAAAAGCCGAATTTCTGAACTGAAAAACAGAAGGGGAATCAAACGCGCTTAAAGTGACTACGTCTTTTTGTACGTCAAACATAGCTGCGCCATAAATACCTGAATTTTCGATTCTTATTTTGAAAGGGAGTTCGTCATAAGATTTGTAGAATATCTTCTCAACGCTCGCTTGTGGAAATAATGAAATGGAAAACAATACAAAAGTAAACAGAAGAAGTTTTTTCATATAATAGTATTGTAATAGTGAGAAAAAATTTGTATCATTAAATTAAACAAGAAAGATTTAATATGGAAATTAATAATTCAGTTCAAAGTTCATTAATAAATACGGTAAATAACGGCAAAGACGTAGCGCAGCAGATTGCTATTTCAGTATTAAAGGACTCTGCATCCCAGACCGAAAATATGGTTCAGAAACTTATAGTTGATGGAGCGCAACAGGTTCAGCCAAGGACTAGCGACTCCACATTTGAGTTTATTGCGTAATTAGGTTTATTGAGCGGCAAGACGCTCAATAGTCATGTTTATTGTTTCTGCAACTTCGTCAAGGGGAATTACTAGTTTTGCTATACGCAAATCTATTATAGATTGCGGCATAGAGGACAAAGTAGCCGTTTTAGGATCCTGCGCAATAGTAATGCCTCCAGCGGCGGATATATAACCGGAACCAATCGCCCCGTCTTTTCCCATGCCTGTTAAAACAACCGACAAAGATTTTGATTTAAATATAAAAGCTACGCTTCTAAAAAGAGGGTCGGCGGAAGGCTTTACATAATTTTCCGGCGGTCCGTCTGATATAACAATCGTAAAATCTTTTTGGTTAATAAGCATATGGCGATCGCCGGGAGCTAAATAGATTTCTCCGGGTTTAATCCTTAATCCTTCTACGCCAAGATGAACTTTCATTGTAGTTTCGCGCTGTATTCTTTCAGAAAAAGATTCAAGCATCCAGGCAGGTCCATGCAGCACTACAAAAAAAGCGGCTGCATTTGTAGTTTTTATTTTTGAAAAAACATTTATTAAAGCCGGGGGGCCGCCTGTGCTGGCCGCAATACAGACTCCTACAAAGGGGGGCGGCGCGACTGGTTCTGAAGCAGAGGAAATTATGTTAAGAATAGTTTCGCTTTTAAGGCGGTTGAAACAGTTCTCTAACCGGGCGACTACTTCATTATTATCATAAGGTTTTGCAATATAATCGTCGGCTCCGGCTTCAAAAGCCTTTTCTTTTGCAGGCTCTGAATCTAAGGCTGTTATTACTATAATAACTGGAAGAGGGCGAATAGCTTTTCTCATATGCTTAATTAATTCAATACCGTCTAAATCAGGCATCATCCAGTCTGTAAGCACAGCGTCAAAATTCTCTTTTTTTAATAATTCAATTGCTTCTACGCCGTTGTTTGCAGGAGAAACTTCATAACCGGCTTTTTTTAAAATCCGACAAAGTAAAATTCTGCTTGTAACTATATCTTCAACTACAAGTAATTTCATATTAATCATGACCCTATATTAATAATGAGTAGTATCTGTCACAAGAATTTATATAACCACAAAATGCTACGGCTATTTGGAATTCGCTTTTATTTTAGGAACTGAAAAACTTACCGAAGAGCTAAAGCTTGTGTTATTGCCAGAAGTTTTTCCAGTAAAAGTAAAATTCCAGTTTTGTCCTCGTTGTATGCCAGAATAATCGCCAAAAGGATAAACAGAGTCTTTACTATATACCCGGTTAGGATTAGAAGATGCGATTGTATCGTAAACGCTTTGCGAAGGACATGATAATAATATAACGTCTAATTTTACATTTTCGCTTGGTTTAAAAAGGAAGCTTGAAACGCCATTAACAGTTTGTGAAGACAACTGAAACGTAATGTCAGAAGGTCCTACTACAGGGTTTGAATCGTCTTTGTTACATCCCATATAAATTAACGTAACCATAAAAAGGACAGCGCATAATAGCTTTTTCATTAGTTCATTCTCCTTAATCATTTAGTCTTTTCAGGCAGTAAAACTACCTTGATATAATTTTCAGTATTTAAATATTTTTTTGCAGCTTTTTTAACTGCGTCATAACTTAATTTATCAATTCTGTCAGAAGTTTCCAAGATTTCTTTTGGATCCATTTTGTTAAAATAATATTTATTTAGAGCGCTAAGCCAAAAACTATCGCTCTTCAAGCTAGATTCCTGTTCGCGTTTAAGAGCGTCTTTAACTTTTGTAATATAAACCTGTGGTACCTGGTTGTTTTTTAACGTATCAATCTGACGGAAAACTATTTTAACAAGTTCGTTTACTCTTTCTGGAGCGCATTCAAAATTAATTGAAAATGTGTATCCCGGATTAGGAATACTTTGAGCGGCTCCGGTTACCTGTACGCCGTAAGTTCCTTCTTTTTCTTCTTTGATAGCTTCGCGAAGTTTAATTTCAAGAACGCTACGCATTGCGTTTAGGTCAAAAATATTTTGGTTATTCCAATCAAACGGGCCTGTAAAAGTAAGGTTTACTAAGCTCTTAGATTCAATTCCTTTGCGGACAACTTTGGATATTATTCCTTTAGGCGGATTGATATTTAGATTCTTCCATGTTTCATTTCTGTTAAGCGAGGGGAGACCGCCTAAGTATTTTTCAATTAGAGGTCTTATTACAGTATTTTTAAAATTTCCGACAAAAATAAATGTGAATCCTGAAGCGTCTGCAAATCTTTCTTTGTATATTCTCATTGATTTTTCAAGATCCATTTTTTCGATAGCGGCAACCGATAATGGTTCGCGTCTTATATTGTAATTCCCTAATGTAACCTGTACAGTGTCTATAAAAGCGGATTCAGGATTTGCGTTTCTGTTTTCGATAAAACTTTTCATTCTGTCTTTTTGCGTCGCATATACTGCGCTATCAGCGCGGGGAGACGTTATATATAAATAAATTAACTGCATTAAAGTTTCTACATCTTTTTCAGAAGATAAACCTGTTATTCCTTCTGAAACCTCATTTAGGGCGGGACTAACTTTTACATGTTTCCCGGCTAATATTTTACGAAGTTGAATTGCGTCAAGAGAGCCTACGCCTCCAAGCGTTACGACCTGACTTGCTGTAGCCGCTGGTATGAAATCGCTATCTGGCAATAATGAATGGCCGCCTGGATTAAATGCCGTTATATGTACTTCGGAGCTAAAATTTGTCGGTTTTAAAACTACTTTAACTCCATTTTTAAGTTTTAATTCAGTAACATTAAGTTCTGGTATTTCTTTTTCGCTGATAATCTCCGATCCTTTTGGGGGATTGGGGAGCAGAATATCCTGAACAAATTTTTCATTATATGGCTCTATGTTTTCTTTTTTTGCTTCTGCTATAATCCGGCGTAATTCATTTTCATCTGGAGTTTTAAGCCCATCTTTTTCAGGAGCGTTAACCAGAACGACATTGTCTTTATCCGTTATAAAATTATTAATCAGGTTGTTCACGTCGTCAATTTTAATTTCGTTAATAAGCTGTTTTGATATATTAACATAATCTTCTATGCTTATCATAGTCTCGTCGTTGAGAAAATATTTTACCAAATTAGAAGATAAAACAGACGATTCGGTTTTGTCTTTTTCATTATACATTTGTTCCCAATAAGAAGTTAGGGCGTCTTTTGCTCTGTCAAATTCAGTTTTTGTAAACCCATATTTTTTTATTCTTTCTTCTTCTATGTATAACGATTTCAATCCCGTTTTAATTCCGCCTTCTTTTAATAATGCTGATAGCGTATAAAAATCTTTGTTTCTTATTAATTTACCAACGCCGGAAGTGGACATTATAAATGGCGGATCAGGTTTTATAGTAGCTTCCCTAAGACGCCAGTTGAACATGCTATTGAAAATATTTTCCATAAGGTTTTCACGTAAGTCGGATGCTGTTTTGAAAGTTTTTGTAGCCTCAAGCTTATGATAAATATTAATGCTTGTTTGAGCGGCTTCTTTGTCTGTAGCAATTGCAAAAGAAACTTTGCCATCATTTGGAACTGAGTAATATTTTCGTTCTTTTTCGCTTTGTGGATTTGTCAGTTTTGAGAAATGACTTTTGATTTGTTTTTCAACCCATTTTACATCAACGTCGCCTACTACTATTACTGCCATTAAATCGGGTCTATACCAGTCTTTATAATATCTTTTCAATACATCGCGACCAAAATTTTCAATTGTTTCTTTTTTCCCAATTGGCAGCCGTTCGGCATATCTTGAATCATTAAGTAAAATGGGGAATTGTTTATCTCTCATTCTAGAGCCCGCGCCTCTACCGGAACCCCACTCTTCTTTAACTGCTCCTCTCTCTTTATTAATTTCTGCATCGTCAAATGAGAGATTATGCGCTATATCTTCAATCAATTGAAAGCCTTTTTGCAGAGTGTTAATGCTATCTGTTGGAAGTTCAAACATATAAACAGTTTCGTCAAAACTTGTATAAGCGTTTATATCGGGTCCGAATTTCATTCCAATTGACTTAAGATAATCGGTTTTTTCTTTTTTCGAAAATTTTTTTGAACTGTCAAAGGCCATATGTTGTGTGAAATGCGCTAAACCAAGCTGATTGTCGTCTTCAAGTAACGAGCCGGCGTTTACAATTAACTGGAGATAAGCTCTTTTGACAGGCTTGGGGTTGCGTTTTATGAAATACTTAAACCCGTTTTGCAGCGTTCCTTGGGTTATTTCTTTATCTATTGGCAACTGATCTGTTAACTTGATTGTTTTTTCGGAATTATTATCTTTCTTTTGAGAAATAATTGTCGATAATGTTAATAGCAAAATAATGAAGAGGAAAGATAATCTTTTCATAAATTCTCTCATTTAACTTATATTGTGATGGTTATTATTCTTTTTTTACAGACTGCTAAAATAAACTATTTTTTTCCCTTTGTAAATCTAATTCAATTATAAATTGACTCTAAAATTCACCAAATTAACGGAAAATTTAATGGAAAAATCAGAAGTAAGGAGTTATTTCCCATATTTAAAAAACGGGAAAATCTATATGAATCATGCGGCAATAAGTCCGCTTTCTTCTTTGGTTGTGCAACGAGTAAATGAGTTCTTATTGGAGCGAAGCGAAACAAATATAGAAAATTATCTTACAGTAATTGATACTACGACTAAGCTTAAAGGTAAGCTGGGCGCTTTATTAAACACAGACCCTGACAGACTGGCTTTTGTAGATAATACTTCCAACGGGTTAAATATTCTGGCGCAGGGAATGAATTGGAAAGCTGGGGATAGAATTATACTTAACGACATAGAGTTCCCGTCAAATGTGTATCCTTTCCTTAATCTTAAACCATTAGGCGTTGAAATCGATTTTGTAAAATCTAAAGACGGAATTGTATCGGCCGAAGACGTAATTGCAATGATAAAACCTTCTACAAGACTGATTTCAATAAGCCAGGTTCAGTTTCTTACAGGGTATAAAGTCGATTTGGAACAAATTGGCCAGGTATGCAGCGAAAAAGGAATTGTCTTTTCTGTAGATGGAATTCAGGGGGTTGGTGCCGTGCCTATAGACGTGCAAAAATGCAAAATTGATTTTCTGGCTGGCGGAACTCAAAAATGGCTTATGTCTTTGATGGGGCTTGCTTATATATATGTTTCTGAGGAATTACAGGAACAGATCAGTCCTAAATATGTGGGCTGGACCTCTGTTGAGGATACATGGAACTTGTTAAACTATGATTTGAAACTAAGAAAGTCTGCTGATTGTTTTCAAAATGGAACGACAAGTTCAATTGGCGTAACTGCTTTTAATGCGTCTCTTGATTTGTTTTACATGTACGGCTTCGATAATGTTGAAAAAGATATATTGGATAATTCGGAATATTTTATCAAACAACTTGATTCTATTGGATTATCTCCTATATTACTCGGAGTACCGCGCGAGTTTCTATCTGGAATAGTCAGTTTTAGATGCAACAATCCTAAAACTTTTTACGAAACTTTGAATTCAAACGGCGTTGAGTGCGCTTTACGCGAAGGAATTGTGCGCCTTTCGCCTCATTATTATAATACAATTGAAGAAATTGATACTGTAATTGACATTTTGAAAAAGCATAAACATAATTAGAATATTTTATAAATAAGATTAGATAAATGATATGAAAGAAATAAATTACGCTTCGTCATCTAAGACAAAAATACTTTGTACGCTTGGACCCGCGTCGGATAATTCAGCCACAATTCGAAAAATGATAGCTGAAGGAATGGATGGGGTAAGACTAAATTTTTCGCATGGAGATTATAGTTCATACGAAAAACTATTTGAAGAAATTCATCAGGCATGCGTTGAAGCTTCTACTTCGCTTGCAGTATTAATCGATTTGCAGGGGCCTAAAATAAGAATTGGAGAGCTTGAAAAACCATTCTACGAAATTAAATCGGGCGACGAGATTGAAATAACAATCGATGATATTCCGGGAACAAATAAGCTTGTTTCTACTTCATATAAACAGTTAGTCAGCGACGCAAACATTGGCGATCTGATTTTAATTGACGATGGACTTTTACGGTTAAAAATCATTAAGAAAAAGGAACGTTCTGTAATATGTAGTATTATTAACGGCGGAATACTAAAGCCTAAAAAGGGAATGAACCTGCCGGGTATGAAATTATCGACTCCTTCGGTTACAGAAAAAGACTTTCGCGATCTTGAATTTGCTTTAAAACACAGAGTAGATTTTATAGCTCTTTCGTTTGTAAGAAAACCAGAAGACGTTCTGAACTTGAAGAACTGGCTAATAGAAAGAAATTTTAATAAACCTGTTATTGCCAAAATCGAAAAAAAGGAAGCGGTTGATTGTTTTGAAGAAATACTAAAAGTTTCGGACGGCATTATGGTTGCGCGCGGCGATCTTGGCGTTGAAATGCAGCCTTGCGAAGTTCCGGTTATTCAAAAAAATATAATTAACAGGTGCAATTCAGTCGGCAAATTAGTTATTACTGCTACGCAAATGTTAGAATCTATGATCGTAAATCCTATCCCAACACGCGCTGAAGCTTCTGACGTTGCAAACGCAGTCTGGGACGGAACTGAAGTAGTTATGTTAAGCGGCGAAACCTCTGTTGGCAAATACTGCCTTGATACAATAAAAACAATGACAAGTATTGTTAAATATGCCGAAGATTATTCCAAGTTCTATAATGAAATAGATTTTTTTGTGCCCGAAAAATTAGAAGATAACTTGTTCGATTCTGTCGCAAGAGGCATTGTTCTAATGAGCGAGCAGGTAAACGCAACTGCAATTATTTCTTTCACTCATCAGGGAAGAGCTCCGCGGAAACTCTCTAAGTACAGACCCAAAGCTAACATTATTGCAATATCAGACGACGATACTGTTGTCAATAATTTACGTCTTAAGTGGGGCGTAACGGCAGTTTTTGCGCATGACGTACATAAGAACGACATTCCGGTTGAAGAGGCGCGAGAGATTGTTTTACGACTTAATTTGGTTAAGAAAGGGGATATTGTTATTTTTACTACTGGCGCTCCGCTTACTGATAAAGGCCGGGCAAATTGGGTCCGTTGTGAAGTTATATAAAATATGAATGAGAATGAAAATCTTAAATTAGCCCGATGGCAGGAGCAAACAGCAAACGGTAAAATCCGTTGTACGCTTTGCCCCCGCTATTGCACTATTGGAACAGGGCAGCACGGGTTTTGTTATATAAGGCAAAACATAGACGGCTGGCTCTATTCCAAAGGTTATGGTCGGCCTACAGGATTTGCAATTGATCCAATTGAGAAGAAACCGCTAAACCATTTTTTACCCGGCACAGAAATACTAAGTTTTGGAACTGTAGGATGTAATCTTGGATGTAAGTTTTGTCAAAACTGGCATATTAGCAAAGTAAAAGCAGACGAAGAAGAACCGCAATATGTCTCGCCAGAAAAGGTTGTAAAAATTGCAAAACAATACAATGTTCCATCTATTGCATATACTTATAACGATCCCGTAATTTTTGGCGAGTACGTTATAGATATATCTAAGTTAGCTGCCGAAGAGGAAATTAAGTCTGTTATGGTCACAGCCGGGTATATTGATAATGAAGCGAGAAAAGACGTTTTCAAATATATTGACGCGGCCAATGTTGATCTTAAAGCGTTTACAGAGAAATTTTATCATAAGTTTACCTCCTCGCACTTAGATAAAATTCTTGATACGCTGCTGTGGCTAAAAAATGAAACCGACATATGGTTTGAAATTACTACTCTGCTCATTCCCGGAGAGAATGATTCGGATGAAGAAATTAAAAGAATGTCCGAATGGATATTGAAAAATCTTGGCGATTCTGTCCCTTTGCATTTTACGGCTTTTCATCCTGATTTTAAAATGATTGACAAGAGCTCTACTCCTGCAAAGTCAATTAATAATGCGCGAAGGATAGCTCTAAACGAAGGACTGCTCTATTGTTATGTAGGGAATATTCATAATCCGGAAGGGCAGACTACATATTGCCCTGAATGCAAAGAGCCATTAATAATTCGCGACTGGCATAGCGTTAAAATTAATAAATTGCGCGATGGGAGATGTTATAATTGTAATAAAAAAATAGCGGGCGTATTTTAATTTCTAAGTAAAATTATTTGCTCTGCAATTACTCCTTCTTTAAGAGCCGCTATAGATACGATAGCTTCCTTTATATCGAATAAATTAAAAAATTCATCTAATATTAAAAAACCTGCGGGAAGTATATCCGCGCGTTTAGGATCAATGCCGGGAATAGTTAATCTTTCGGAACACTTCCGTTTTGAAAGAACTACTTCCATTACAGAACAAAATTCCTTTTTGCTGAATTTCACATTATCCGGTATTTCAGTTAAAGGAAAGCCTGCGGCTGAAGAAATTAGGGAGTATGCGCTATGAGCAGAACCGGAGGATGCTACTGAGATATCAAATCCAATATTATCAACCTTTGTTTTAATTGAGTTGAATAATAAGCGTATATATTTTCTGCATTCGCTAATACTTTTTTCTGTAAGTTCAAATTCAGGAAAAAACTGGGATGAAAGCCTTACTGCGCCAAGCTTAAGACTATCGGAAAAAAGAACATTCCCATTTTCTCCAATTGTTATTTCCGTGCTGCCGCCGCCTATATCAATGCAAATGATCTTTTTATCTTTTATTTTAAGAGAATTGTCGATTCCTTTATAAATAAGTCGCGCTTCTGTTTGTCCGTCAATAATTTCAATAATCACGCCTGTACGTTCTTTTATTTTCTGGCGGAAATCTTCATTGTTCCTGGCTTCTCTTACAGCGCTTGTAGCTACGGCTTTTAAAGTGCATTTATAAGGAGCGCATAATTGCTGATACCGGGTAATTATTGCAACTACTTTTTCAATATCGTCATCAGTTATAATATGGGATGAATCATTTTCATCCGTCTTTACTCCTATACGCAAAATTTCCCGCTCTTTTACTACAGGCTCAAAAGAACCATCCTTGTTAGCCCTTGCAATGAGCAAATGGAAAGAATTTGTTCCAATGTCTAAAACGGCAAAATATTGTTCCATCGTTTTTAATTTTTCTTTTTATCAAGAATAGTTTTACATAAGTCAAATACGTCTTCCACAGTCACGTCGTCAATTAGTTCGGATTTTTTTATAAATCTTTTGTTTTTACCAACTGGAGCCCAGTTAAATGGGTTTGTAGGCCCAAAAATAGAAATCTGCGGAGTCAAAGTAGCGCCAGCCACATGCATAATGCCTGTGTCGTTTGAAATAAATAAATCAGAGCGCGAAACAAGCGCTGCAACTTCGGGAATTGACTGGTTGTAAAACACTTCGAGTTTAAGCGAGAGATTATCTTTAATGTATTGCAATTCTTCTTTATCAGAACTGCTTCCGGTTAAGTAAAACTGAACCGGATATGCTTCTTTTAATTTTAAAATTACCGCAATATATTTTTTTAACGACCAGCGGTTAGGAGGTTTTCCGGCTCCGGCATGTATGCCAATCAAAAAGTTCTTTTTGTTATAATCAACTTTTTTCAGGAATTGATCGGCAGTTTTAATATCGTTATTGTCAAAAGTAATTTCAGAACTATAGTTGGTAGTAGAAATTCCAAAAGGTCTGACGATATCTAAAATTCTATCTGCCACGTTTGAATCAGGATGATTCCTCCAGTCTAAATTAACGCGTCTATCAAAAAAGAAAACGCTTTTGTTTTTTTGTCCTTCAAGAGCAGAGGGACCGATACGAATTTTTGATTTAGAAATACGCGCAAGCAGATTGCTTGTAAAAGAAATAGAAACAACCGCCGGGGCGACTACTAAATCGTAGTTGCGGCGTAAAAGTTTTATTAACTGATAAAAATAAAAAGGGTTGGCTAACTTTTTTTTATCAAAATTAAAAGTAAAATCTATGTGTTTGTTTTTTACAACTGCTGGATAATTAGCCGGACTTGCTATAAGCGTAATTCTGCATTTAGGGTATTTTTCCTTTAACGCTCTAAACAAAGATATTCCTGTAAGCATATCTCCAAGCTGATTATGCTGACGGACAATTAATACTTCCGAAGGAGAACCTAAATCGCAGCTTTTATTCTCCGGAACCGATAGAAATTTTTCAAATAAAGAATACAAAATATTACTCACTAATAAAATTCCTCATAAGAATTATTTCGCCTCGTCTTTTTTTGCAGCGTCGTCAACTTTAGGGTCTATCTCTTCGAAATCAGCTTCGATAATATTATTAATATCCTTTTTAGGAGATATATTTTCTTTTTTAGGGCTCTGAGCTACGTCGCGATCGCGCGATGCGGCGTTATTTATAGCGGAATAAACTTTATTAAAAAATCTAACAAGTTTAAATGCGAAATAAATTAAAAATCCCCAGATAATTAATCTAAACATAATTATAAAATTCTCCTTGGTTCTGGTTTGAAATATTCAATCCAGCCTCTGTCTTCTCTAAAAATTTGAGTGAATAATTCTTTAAAATCGGCGTCATTATTTACAAAATCTATTTGTGTCGAATTAACAATCAGCAGGGGAGCGTCGTTAAAATGGAAAAAGAAATGGTTGTAAGCTTCGCTTAATTCTTCTATATAGCTGCGCGTTACGCTCCGTTCTATTTTTCTTCCTCGTTTCTTTATATTATAAATCAGTCTATCGACGCTTGATTGCAAATATACTACAAGATCTGGCTTGCGTAAATTTCTTGCTAATTGAGGGAAAATAGATTCGTAAAGTTTTAGTTCTTCTCCGTTTAAATTTAAATATGCAAAAATCTGATCCTTATGGAAAAGATAATCTGAGACTAAATAATCAGTAAAAAGGTTTCCCTGGTTAAGCTGTTCCTGCTGCTTAAATCTGTTTACAAGAAAAAACATTTGCGTCTGAAATGCAAAACGTTTTCTATCGTTATAAAATTTCTCAAGAAAAGGATTCGCTTCAAACTGCTCCTGTATAAATTCCGCTTTTAATGCGTCTTTAAGTTTTTCGGCTAGAGTTGTTTTTCCTGCGCCGATTACTCCTTCTATTACGATATATTTTATTTCAGGATTCTCTTTCAAGCTCTGAATTCCTCTAAACTGATTAAATTTTCAGAAAATTTTTGTAAAATATATTTTTCCTCGTCAAGCATTTCAATTTCGCAAATCTTTTTATTTATAACTGGATGAATAAAAGACGAGGCGATTTCGCAAAGAGGAACCAAAACAAAATCTCGGTAAATAATTCCTTTATGCGGAATTGTAATCTTATCGTCTGAATATACTAAATTGTTATAGAATAAAATATCCAGATCAATTTCTCTTGGTCCGTTTTTTTGACCAGGACGCCTGCCAATTATTTTTTCAGTGTCTTTAAGAAACGCAAGAAAATCGAACAAATCAAAATCAGTTTCAATTTCGGCGGCTCCGTTATAAAAATTATCCTGGTTTTTATCGCCAAAAGGCGCTGTTTCATAAATTGATGAAAGCTTGAGCAAACGACATTTAGGCTCTGAGGAAATCATTTGTAAAGCTTTTTTTATATACTCTAATTTGTCTCCTTTATTTGAGCCTAATCCTATATACGAAATATTATTAATGGCTTATCTCTCCTTAATTACTTCAACTTCAACGCAATCTACTACTCCGCCTAACGGAGGATTGTTTTTACGAATTCTGACAGCCACTTTTTTTATTCCGGAATATTTTTCTAACAAAGCTTCTGCTATATTATTTGCTAAAGTTTCAATTAAACGATATTTTTTTTCTAATACGAGTTGATTTATGTATTGGTAAACCTGATGATAATTTATTGTAAGCTTCAGACTATCAGTAGCGGCAGCTTCAGAAAAATCCGTATGGATATCCACGTCGGCTTCAAATTTTCCGCCAACGCTTTGTTCTTCTGAAAGCACTCCATGATAAGCATAAAAGGAAGCTTTTTTTATTCTGATTATATTTTCTGTCAATTAAACGCCTGTAAAATGAATGTACTTTATAATTATACTTAACCTTTTAACGCTATTACTCCTAAAGCTCTGCCTGACTTTAGACCGTCTCTTCTGTATGAATGTAATAAATTACTTAATTGAAAAGAACTGAGTATTGATTTTTGAATATTTTTCTTTTCTACGCCAAAATTTATCAGCATATCATAATTAGCTCCTGCTACATCCAAAAGAAATTTATCGCCTTTAGGTTCAAGGTATTTAGATGCAAATTTATCTTTGAACTCGCTCCCAACTTCATATTCTTCCTGGCAGATTGACGGGCCTAAATAAGCCGCAATGTTTTGGGGAGCAGAGTTGAAGTCGTTTTTTAATCTACTTAATGTTTTTTCAAGTATTCTTAATTCCGTACCTCTCCAGCCGGAATGAACTCCTGCAATTATTCTGTTTTTGAAATCATAAAGGAAAATTGGATTACAATCGGCCGAAGAAACAGCCAAACCAAGGTTAACTTTATCAGTAATAAGAGCGTCGCTTCGCCCAAAATTGCCGCTTTCGGAAACATAAGTAATAATATCAGTATGATCCTGCATTTGCGCGGCTACTGTATCCGAGCCTAAACCCAAGCCATTAAAAAAGCTTTCTCTGTTGATATTAACTGTTTTTTCATCATCTCCAACAGATTTTGACATATTAAAATAATATGGCGCAGTTCTTTTAAGACCGATGATTGTGCTGAAACCGAAAATTATTTCGGGGAATTTTTGAAACAGTTGCGACTTAATTATTACCATAATTCACAAAAACATTAAATTTAAAAGTAATAAAAAGCATATTGTGATAAAAGAAGAATAAAATATATTTGATTCTCGCTTATTATAGCAATATCTTTTAATTCTTTAAAAACTAAAATTAAATAAGATGAATCAAAAATATACAAAAATAACTTTACCTGTAATTCTATTTTCTATGCTGTTTTTTACCGGATGGGGGAGCGTAGGGCATAAAATTATTAATAAAGATGCAGTAGCGTCGTTTCCTAAAACGTTAAGCTTTTTATCATTTTGGTCTGATTCTATTTCTTCGCATGCCTCCGACGCTGATAACCGTAAAAGTTATACTCCTGACGAAGGGGAAAAACACTTTATAGATATTGATAATTATGCAGAATTTAACGCTACGGGAAAAATATCACAGAACTTAGACTCTGTAATAGCTCTTCATGGAAATGATTTTGTTATTGAGCAGGGGATACTTCCGTGGTCAATAAAAAATACTTGTGATTCATTACAAGCGGCGTTTCAAAGAAAAGACTGGCAAAAGGCTATGCTAATAGCTTCTGACCTTGGGCATTATGTAGGCGATTCAAATATGCCTTTGCATACTTCAAGAAATTATAACGGTCAGTATTCAAATCAAACCGGAGTGCATTCCCGTTATGAATCCACTATGATTGGCAAGTATTCGTCGCAAATAGTTTATACGAATGATAGCGCTTCTTATGTCTCAAATGTAACTGATTTTGCGTTTAATCTTGTATATGGCGGTCATAAATATGTAGATTCAGTTTTGTATGCAGATAGCGTCGCTAAAGCGTTATCGGGAGGAAGCGTTTCAAGCCCCGCATATTATCAGGCTCTTTGGAACTTATCAGGCGGTTTTACAATAAGATTATTTAAGAACGCTTCTAAGGCTACGGCTGATTTGATCTATACGGCATGGATTAATGCCGGCAGTCCTTCTATGGTTTCAGGAGTTAAAATAAATAAGTATCCTTTAGAAAAATCATTTGAGCTTGGACAGAATTATCCTAATCCGTTTAATCCTGGCACAATGATAAACTTTAAGATTAAAGAAAGAAGTAAAATAAGTCTTAAAATTTATGATATTAAAGGAGAAGAAATTGCTACGTTGATTGACGGAGAAATGCAGGCGGGAAATTATAATACTGAATTCAACGCGTTAAAAAATAAAAATGGAAATGCGCTTGCAAGCGGAGTTTATTTTTACCAGATGAAAACTAATAATTACATGGAAACGAAAAAACTTGTTTTACTTCGTTAAAATGCATTCCGAAAAATTTTCGGACTAAATACTATAGCCGTTTTATTATTTGTCCTTTTTCAATAACTACCTGATAAGAATAACCTATGCCAAAATCTTTGTTAACAGAAACGACTCCTTTAACCGTAATAATATCGCCCGGTTTAGCTTCCTGCCCAGATATTATTACCAAATTAGAAGTATCGTCAGCTCCTGTTCCATCCTTGATGTAAATCCAGTTGCGTCCCATTATATGAGCTTTGAATTTTATAACTTTCCCTTTTACCTTAACAACTTTACCCGCTAATATTTCTTTATTTGAATAAATATCTTCTATCGTTTTGCTTCCTTTAGGATGATCTACCAAAATGCTTTCTTTCTGAAATAAGTTTATTTCGCTATATGGCAAAATCTGAGTCATAAATGTGTGTGGGATTCTTGAAATATCCTGTACAAAAAACAAAGATTCAAAAGTGCGGTTAAGGTTTTCTACTTTGATATTTTTCATTTCCATATAATGCGAATAAAAAAGAACATCTCCATTTTCTACTCTTAATTGAGGAACTGCAATCCAATGTATAGTCTTATTTTCTGAAACTTGAATATAAGTATAATTTAGAGCGTTAAAATGTTCTATAACTTTTACAGTGTGAACGCCTGACGGAAGGCTTTTTATCAGTTCTTCGGAATTATTACATGCAGGCAATTCGATAACAATAATTATCAGGAAGAGATAAAAAATATTTTGCATTTATACTCCTTCGATGGTGATTGTATGACACGAGTATTAATATAAAAAAAAGACCGGAATAAATTCCGGTCTTTTTAAGAAATATATTTTAAAGGAAACAGAAAATCTTATTATTTAAATGTGTCTTTCGAATCGACAATTTTTACTGACTTTATGTTTAATTTGTAATTTGCCACAATATCATCTTCAGCAAGAACTTCCTTTGGCAATCCTGATTTTACAAAATTTGAATAGCTCATTGGCGAAGGAGCGTTTTCTTTTAAGCTTTTTGCAAGTTCATCCGCTTCGCTTTTATCAGTTACAACCACTACGAACATATTATCAGTATGCCAGTATTTCTTAATTGCGTTGTTAACGTCCGCTAATGATAATTTAGCAAGAAGCGCGTCAATCTCTTTAATATAATCTTTTCTTCCGTAAAAATCGGAATCCATAGAATAACCTAACTGCTCAACAGAATTAGAAGGATAAAGTTTTATATAGCTTCTTAGGAAGGTTCTGGTAGCTTCAAAATCCTCCTGCGACATTCCGTTATTTATTAGGTTGTCTATTTCTCTAATTGCAAGACGCAAAGCAAAATGCGCATGTCCAAGTTTTATTCCGGATAGCTCTTTATATTGCGCGTTTAGTTGTTTTGCAATTTGAACCGGTCTGATCCAAATGGAAAAATAATTTGAGAGACGGGGACTTCCGGAAGGAGGGAGCATATTGCCTCCGCCGTTATTGTACCATTCGATATATGTATAATCGCCATAATTCATAGAACGCGTTTCTCTGATTTTTTGGTATAAAACGCCATAAGATTTTCTATGTTCTCCGAGATATGAATTTGCGACCATCAATGCTGCAAAATCGTCGTTAGCTCTGGTAATGCTTAAAGGACTGCCGGCAAATATGGCGGATCCAAAGGCATTGTCTTTTGCTACTATCTCTACTGTAATGCCGTCTGATGAATTTGGTTTTGCAGGTTCAGGAATTGCAGGAGTTTCAGAAGATAGCTGCCCCAGATCGTTTTTCAGTTTAGTTAAAAACTCATTTGAGTAAGCGCCGCTGATTCCAATTGTAAGATTATTTTTTGTAAAGAACTTTTTATAATGCTCTTTGATATCGTTGAGCGTGATAGTTTTTACGCTTTCCGATTTTCCCTGGATTAAATGCTGATAATTTGTTCCGCGGTACAAAAGGTCTTCAAGAGCCTTTTTGCTATATTCTTCGTCAGAAGACGCTCTTACAACCTGATCTACGTAGTTCTGCTGATTTGCAATTACTCTTTTATAATCCTGTTCGTCAAAAGCAGGCGTTAGTATTACACCTTTCACAATATCATAAAACTCGTTCAGGAATTTTGTATGAACTGCAAAAGTAAAAGTAGTAACTTCCTTATCTACAGAAGAATAGTAATAAGCCGCCATTGGGTAAAGCTTATCTTGTATTTGCGTAAATGTAAGGTCTTTAGTTCCGCCTTCTGCAATTAATGAGGCGGTAGCTTCTGTAAGCCCTTCTTTTCCCGCTGGGTCGGCAATAGAGCCATTTTTAAACATAAGTCTAATTACAACTTTATTAGATTCCGGTTGTTTTAATTCAATTACTTTTTGAGCAAACATTGTTCCCATAATTAACAAACTTAATAATAGCGTCTTCATTATTTTACTCCTCCTTCTGCGTCAGATGAAATTGTTGAAATTGTTAATCCGGTTGGAACAAAATATTTTTTAGCTACAGTTATTATATCGTTTACTGTAACTTTATCATAAAGAGCATAAAGGCGGTTTACGGATTCAGGGTCGCCAGTTAAGAAAATGTAACTGCTTAGAGAATTTGCAATAGTCGTAGTGTTATCGAGTCTCATTGCAAAACTATATTTAAGATGCGATTTTGTTTCAGAAAGGATTTTTTCGTCTACGCCGGAAGTTTTGACTTTATCAAGAGCCTTAACAATTTCGTCTTTAACATATTGCATATCTTCTTTCTTAATTAAAGAAGCTTCGATAGAAAAAAGGTTTGGATCGCGAGAATCGGCAGCTTCTCCGTTTATTGATCTAACTTTTTGCTCGTTGATTACAAGCTTTTTTGCCAATTCTGAATTCTGCGAAAACAAAATTGAAGCTAAAATATCAAGCGCAGGCATATCAATTTCTTTATCGCTAAAAGCCGGTCCTTTATAATTAAGCCCTAAAAATGGAGGTATATTTCCGTTTTTAATGTGCGTAAATCTTGTTTCTTTCTGAACTGGTTCCGTTTCAATTTTAGATTCGTATGAGCCTTTTTCCCATTGGCCGAAATACTTTTCAGCAAGACTGTTTACGTTTTCAGGAGTCACGTCGCCCACTACTAAGATAGTGCAATATTCTGGTCTGTAAAATTTCTTGAAAAACTCAAGAGAATATTTATATTGATTAGGCATATCAATTATATCTTTAAGAAAACCCATCGTAGTATGTTTGTATGTGTGCTTGTCGAAGGCGGTGTTTTGGGTATTCTCGTACGATTGTTCATATGGATTTGCAATGTTTTTTGTGTATTCGCCTTTAACTGCGCCGGCTTCAGTTTTAAAATCGTGCTCAGAATAATGCAGACGCTGGAACCTATCGGATTCGATATCAAACATCACTTCAAGCTTTTCTGCATTCCCAGTCATATGAAAGATAGTTCTATCTAATGAAGTATTAGCGTTTGCCGAAGCTCCAATTGATTTTAGAATTTCATTATACTTATTTCTTGGATATTTATCCGTCCCTCTAAACATCATGTGTTCAAAGAAATGAGCGAATCCGGTTACTCCTTCTTCAACCTCGTTTCTTGAGCCTACGCGCATAACAATAAAAAAGGAAGCTAACCCGGGACTATCGTATTTTACGGTTACGACGTTCAAACCATTTGGCAGTTTATGCTGTAAGATAGGATATGGGAATATCTTTTCTTCTCCGCCTTCTCCTTTAAAACCAAAAGAAAGCAAAGCTATGCACGAAAGCGCCATTATGATAAAACAACTTTTCATAATTCTCCTTGTTATAACTAAAAATTTCACTAAAAAAGAAACCATAAATATCTTTTTATTTATGTAAAAGCAAGAGTTAATTAACTTAATGAGTCTTAAAATACTACTTTTATATAAAACATAATATTTTATTTAGTGAACTAAAGATATGCGAACAGGCAAACACGGCAAAAATCAGGTAAGCAGCCCAAGTATTTCTTTTATTATTGGATCGTAATCTGGATCAGGGGAATTAATGTCGGGTATATTTATTAACCGGTTTACGTCATTAAGTAAAAACGCATTCCCTATTTCCGGGAAGAAGGAATATATTTTAATTCCGCTTTTTGAATAAGTGCAGTTAACCGCTTCAGTTAATCCCGCTATTGAGCTAAGAATTGAGCATATGCCATGCGCGTCCGATGTGACTTGCCCTTCTGAAAGCGAAAAAGTGTTTATTATGCGACCGTTATTATTTAATCCTATAAAAAGAGACAATTCATATTTGAGGAAAAGAAAAAACTTAGAAAGATTAATCCTGAATAATCCATTCCAATAGTCGTTTGTACAATCCAATATATTTGAACTTGCGTTAGAAATAGTAAAGTTATTTATAGCATAGTCAATTGATTTCAAATTTTGGAAACACGCATCTATTGACGTTTCAATTTGAAATGGATTGCTTTCTTTTATCTGATAAGTAATTGGAGGCTCAATCATGTCCGGGAAATCATGCTCAAAATATTGAAGCGCTTCCTTGTTCGTATCTGTAATAAATAATTTCAGATCAAAACTAGTAAGCGCTTCAGCTATTCTTTTTCCTAAAAACGAAGACGCTCCATTAACAAAAACAGATTTATTATTTAAGGATTCAAAATTCATAATTTATATTAGAAAAAAGCTGTTAGCTTTATCTGCCTGTAACATTTAAATAATAAGAGCATTTAATTTTATATTGAGTTCGCGAATCAGTCAATTGGTCTTTTGTTTGTTGCAGCAAGGCCTGAGCTTCTAAAAGATCGGAAACTTTTATTAATCCGTTTTTATAGCTGTCTTCGTTTACTTTTATGTTCTCTTCAGCCTGAGCTTTTGATTCCTCGCTCAAAGATACTTGTTTATATGCCTCAGAAATATCCTGCCATGCTTTTTGCATTTGCAGAGAAAGAAGTTCTGATTTGTCTTTTAAATTATTCTGAGCAATTTGCTCTTTAATGCTTCTTTCACTTAATGTGTGCGAAGCTTCCCACCAGCCAGAAATTGGGACTTGGATTACGCCAAAGACCATTCCAAAAGAATTGCTTTTCCCTTCGTCTAATTTCATATAAACGCCGCTTACGCCAATACCAACTTGCGGAAGATATTCGCCTCGTTTTATGTTTGTTTGAAATTTTTCGGCATCTACTGATTTTTGTAAAAGGCTGTACTCGCTTCTTTTTGTTAGAGCTTCAGAGTGGTCGACAAAATAGCTCTGAGGCAAACTTACAGTTGTAAGCTGATCGGTAAGAGTTAAAGTAGAATCGTAAGTAATTCCAACCAATTGGCAAAAAGCCATAGACGCTAATTTAATTCCGTTTTCTAATTTTGATTTATTAAGCAAAACTTCGCTCTTTTTAAGCTTTACTTTCAAAACGTCGTTACGCATAACAATACCGGAGTTAAAAGCGTCTTCTACCTGTAGTTGAAGATTATTTAACAGTTCTTCATATTTATTAATTGTTTTCAGTTTTTCTTCAAGCGAAACTATCTGCCAGTATTGCTCTTCAGTTTTTAATAGAATTTCATTTTGCGAAAGTTTGTTCTTATACTCGCTCACTTCTTCGCCTAAAGAAGCAAGCCTGTTTCCATTAACTATTCTTCCTCCAGCGTAAACAGGTTGAACTGCGCTTATCATCCCTATTGTTCCTTTTTTAAGAAGACTCATAGTAGAAGCGGGCATAAAAGCAAACTGAGTAGCGCTTGCAAGATTAGCTAAATTGCCGTCGTAAACAGGAAGATTGCCGCCTTGAGTTTGAATATTCATCATGTCTTTACTTGCGCGGAAAGTAAAAGCTCCTGCGCTTACGCTTGGGAAATAGCTTGTAAAAGCGGCTTGCTTTGTCTCTTTTGCCGCATCAATTTCAAGCTGACTATTTTTTGTCTGCGCGTTATTTTTCAAAGCAAGCTGCTTGCTTTGCTCAAGAGTTAACGCCGTTTGAGCGCTGATTGAATTCATTAAAAAGAATATCAAAAGTAATGTTATCATATATTTCGGTTTCATGCTAATTCGTTCTCCGTCTTAAAGTATTTGTTGACTATATAATAAAGCACAGGTAAAATGAACAAGCTAAGCAGCATGGAAAAAAGCACGCCGAAACAAATAACCGAACCAAGCGGTCCCCACAAAGTAGATCTGCTTGCAATCATAGGAATAACTCCCACGGCCGCAGCGGCTGACGTTAAAAATATCGGGCGCATTCTTCTTTTGCCTGCTGCAATAGCGGCGTCTAAAAGAGATAAGCCCTGATCCCGTTGAAGTTCTTCGGCATAAGAAATAAGTATTATTCCGTTCCTTACAACAATACCCATAAGACTGATAAGACCTATAAAAGCCGTAACGCTAAACGGATATCCTGTTATAAATACGCCAAGAGCAGCGCCAAATAAACTCAATGGCATAGTGGCCATTATAATAATTGCTGTTTTTGCGCGTCTAAATTGAAGTAAAAGAATTAAAAATGTTATAATTACGCTTACTGCAAGAGCATAATAAAGAGGCGTCATATTTTCCACGCTCATTTCGTCTTCGCCGCCATAATTAATATTAATTCCTTTGGAAAGCTTTATATTATCGACTACAGGTTTTATTTGATTAAAAATATTTGCTGCAAATATTCCTCTCTCAATATCAGCCTGAACGGTTATTGTACGGACGCCGTTACGGTGGGCTACTACGCCTTCGGTCCATTCTGGTTGAATATCGGCAATTTGCCTTACGGGCACAGACGATACTATAAAAGGAGAAGTTACGTATTGGTTGAGAATATCGTCTACATTGGTTTTTGTCGCTTTGTCAACCTTTAACGAAACGTTAACGGGGTAATCGTTTTCCCAAATTGTCGAAACGGGAAAACCTTTAGTGCCTACAAGAAGGGAATAAGCCAAAATAGATTTTGAATATCCAAGTCTGTTTGCTTCATCCTGTTTGATATTTAAGTCTATGGCTTGCAACGATTGTTCAAAATCTGTCCTTACATACAGGACGCCTTTAGTATTGCGGAGAATGTTTGAAACTTGATCCGCAGTTTTCTTTAGAGTGTTTATGCTGTCGCCTGAAATTCTAACTTCTATAGGGGAAGCAAAGTTTGTCATATCAAGCTGTTTCCATTTTACAAAAGCATTAGGATAATAAGAGCTGTATTTCTTACTATACTCATTAAGTATACTTTCAGTAGCTTCGTTCGATTCTGTAATTACAATCAACTGACCATAGCTTTTAGAAGGAAAGTTTGGCGCATATAGCGTATGGAAGCGCGGCGAACTTGTACCCACAAATGAAGCCACGTTAATTACTCTCTTATCCTTTTTAAGTTTTATTTCTAAATCCTTAATTACAGCAGCCGTTTGCTGTAGCGAACTTCCTGAAGGCAGAGAAATTTCAACGGCAAACTGATTACGTTCAATTTGAGGGAAAGACTGTTGAGGCGTATAGAGTAGAAGAACAAGACCAAGAGCGAATGAAATAAGTCCAATTCCTATTACTATCTTTTTATTTCTGAATGAACTTTCCAAAAGCTTATCATAGAATTTCTGAATAGCGTTAAGGAAAGCCGCTTTTTTCCCTTTATTTGAATCGCTATTAATACCTTTTTTGATGAATAAATAACACATTAATGGAGTCAATGTTGTAGCTACGCCAAGAGAAATAAAAAGAGAATAAGCTACAGTTACAGGTAGCGAAGCTACAAAATCGCCCGCAGTGCCAGTCATGAATATAATCATTGGCAAAAAGCAAAAAACGATTATTAAAGTAGCAGTAAAGACTGAAACGAAAAGGTCGGTAACGCTTTTAGAGGCTGCTTCCCATGGAGTTATTCCAGAATCAAGCTTCTCTACATAATTATCAATAATCACTATCGCGTTATCCACCACCATTCCCAGCACTATAATTAGTCCTGCAAGAGATACTGTTTGAAGTTCAACTTTTGAGACCCATAAAAATCCAAGCGTCATAAGTATCGAAATTGGAATGGTAGAAGCTGCTATTAGAGCTACTTTACGCGGTAGAAGAAGTATTGTTACAAGCATAACTGCAAATATTGATATGCCAAATTCTTTAAGGAAGTTCAAAATAGCTTTTGAAACCGAGTCCGGAAGATTAGAAATAGTGACAATTGAAACGTCCGGCGGCAGAGAATTTGAAAATTTATTAATAGCCTGGCTTACGTCAGTACCAAACTGTACTATATTATTTCCAGGACGCATTTCAAGCGAAACTAAAAGACATTTATTTCCGTTAACGCGTATATAAGAATCTGGCTCTGGATATTCGCGCACGACTTTAGCAACGTCTTTAACTCTGATCGCATTGCCGGAAGGATCCGAATAAACAATCTGGTTCGCTATATCGCTTTCCGTTTTATAGCGCAAAGGTATGTGTATAGGACTAATTGTTTGCCCATTATCAATTTCTCCGGCATAACTAACAGAGCCTTCCGGTTTGAGAGCGGCAAGAACCATAAGCGGCTTTATACCATAATTTGTGAGTTTCGCGTCGTCTATGTAAACGCTTATCTGTTCTTTTTGTAGACCGAAATGTTTTATCTTAGAGGCTGCCGGAATTTTTCTTATGTCGTCTTCAAATTTAGTTATATAATCTTCCAGTTCTCGATATGTTTTAGTTTTGGATTGAACTGCAAGAAGCAGAGCAGACGTATTTCCAAAATCATTATCGGCAGTAAGAGAAGCCACTCCGCTTGGAAGATCGCCTTTTAATTCATTCAGACCATGCCGTAATTTTGCCCAAAAAGCTTCCGGATCTTTTTCTTTTTTGTCTAATTCTACATAAACAACCATTACATTTTCTTTTGAAATCGAATGAGTTTTCGAGCGATCAACGGCTTCATATTGAAATAAGTAATTCTCAACTTTCTTTGTTAATTGTTCTTCCACTTGTTGAGATGAAGCTCCAGGGAAAACGCCGATTATTATTCCCTGCCTTATTGTAAACTGAGGGAATTCATCTCGCGGCATTTCTATAAGAGCGACAATGCCAAGAACTACTAAAATTGCGGATGCAACTATAAGAGCCTGCTTATGTCGCAGTAAGTGTTCTATTAACGTTAATTTCTTTTTCATAGTTTGTCCTTGATTACAGAATTATCTGTTTATTATATTAACTAAAGAGTTATCAGTAAGTTTATGCTGCCCTGAAACTACAATCCGGTCGGCTTCGCTTATTCCGTTTGTTATAGTTATTCCATTGTTTACCAACTCGCCGGTTTGAATGTATTTTTTTACAGCATGATCAGAAATGATTGAATAAACAAAATTCCGGCTATCGTCGTCAACCTGAACAGCTCTGGTAGGGATTACTAATTCTCTTTTTCTGGCTCCATCGTTTATAATAACGTTGCAAATCATTCCAGGTTTAAGAGCTCTGTCTTTATTAGTTATACTAATTTTCACTTTATACGAGTGCGCCATCGGATCGGCCATAACGCCAATTTCTTCGACAGTTCCGGTAATATTCTCCCGGTTCAAAGCTGAAACTTTGATTGTAGCCCAGCTTCCTTTTTTTATAGAAGCAATTTCATTTTCTGGGACTGAAACGCGCGCAAATACTTTCTCTATCTTTACAATATTTATTGAAGCGATATTTGGCATAGCGGTCATTCCGGGATCGATTGATTTTTTACCGACAACTCCGTCTACCGGAGAGTAAAGATTGCAATCTGCTAAATTCTTTTTAGCTATTGCAGTTGCCGATTTAGCCTGCTGTAGCGAAGTTTCAACGTCAATGAGCTTAATTTCAGGAAGGTTGCCGTTTTTATACATCGGTTGTAATCGCTTGTATGCATCTTCGGCTTGTTTTAAAGAGGCTAAAGACATTTCGTAAGCGTTTTTGTAACTCTCATTATTTAACGTAGCTAAAAGCTGACCTTTCTTAACAAAACTGCCTTCTGCTACATTTACTTTTAAAACAGTTCCAATTCCCGGAAAACACAAAGGGATTGATTCCGATTCTTCAATTGTTCCGCTATAAGTTATTACCTGACTATCATCAAGCTGTTTTACATTTTCAACTTCAACGTTTATTGCTGTATTTTGTCCTAAACCGTCATTTTTTCCGCCGCATCCTGGATATAAACAGGTAATTGCAAGTAAACTAACTCCGTAAAGTATTAACCGAATCTTTTGCATGACTTATCCTATGATTGATTGAAATTCACTTTTTTTTATTCTTATCCAAAAGGCATGCCGAGACTGAAAATAACTGGAATAATGAATTTTAGAAGCAAAAAGTGATTATACAAATTTAGAGATTGCTTTATATGAAGCAAAAGCCTTATATTACTGCTTGTATACAAGCATTTACTTTATAAAAGGCTTTGAAATGAAAAACAAGAACATAGAACTGCTTCTATCAATTAACGAAGCGATTGCTACAATCTATAATAATAGAATGCTTTTTGACGTCATTTTTGAAAAACTACAGATGATCTTTAAGTTTAAAATGGCCGGCATTCTTATGCTTGATGAAGAAAAAACGAATTATGAATTATCAATGTCAGGTTATTATTTGCCAGGAGAAGAAAGCTCTATAGATCAACTTTTCCATGAAAAAATGCCAATCGAAGAGAGTCCATTTGAGTTTTTAACAAATAAACCAGAAATAAAAGTAGTAACCGTTGAATCGACAATGAATGCAATGGAGATACTGCCTACAGATAAGATACTTGCTCTATTAAATAAATATGAAATTACTCATTTTTTGTTTTTACCCCTCAATATTGAAGGCGAACTGATTGGAACGCTGATCTTTTTATTTAGCGGTTATCCAGAGTTAAACAAAGAGAACAAAGAGCTGCTTAATGATATTCTGAAACCAATTGCAATAGCGGTAAGCAACAGCCACATGTATGAGGAAATGGAAAGACAGAAATTAGAAAAAACTATGCGGCTGGAATTAGTTTCTGCTTTCATACCAATAAAAAACAGGGAAAAATTATTTCATGTGATGGCTAATGAAATCTCTAAGCAAAAAGATGTTTTTTATATAGGCTTGAATGTTAAAGATGCAGATTTAAATGATTCAATCACTATCTGCTTCATAAAAGATGATAAATTTGGAGTGAAAAAAATCCCAATTGACAATAACCGTGATCTGCCAATTTTGACTTTAAAATCCAGATTAATAGAATCAGAGCATAAAAATTATGTCGAATACGTCTGGAAAGAATTTCAGCTGCTTATGGAAAAATCTGCTCATTTTAAATATTTACATGAACATTATGAAATTTCATCGGCTTTATATACAAGGTATGTATCGGCAGGAGACGAGGTTAACTTAATTGTTGGGCAAAAAAATAAATCTGGCTTTCTTGGATGGGAAATCGAGTCGATAGTTAGTCTATTACCACAAATGGCTGTAATCTTAAAAAACCTTTTTGCTTTTGAGCAAATTGACTTATTAAGAAAAAGACTGGAAGAAGAAAAGCATTACCTTATTGACGAAATAAAGCTATCAGGCGAATTCCATGAAATGATAGGTAACAGTTTAGAAATGCAAAGCGTGCAAAATAAAATAAAACAAGTTGCGGCGCTTGACGTAACTGTTTTGATCGACGGAGAAACTGGAACTGGCAAAGAGCTTATCGCTTACGCTATACATAATCTATCGCTAAGGAGCGGGGGACCGTTTATAAAACTAAATTGCGCCGCGCTGCCGCCTCAACTTATTGAATCTGAGCTTTTTGGACATGAAAGGGGCAGTTTTACCGGAGCAATAGAAAAAAGAATAGGGAAATTTGAACTTGCAAACGGTGGCACTATATTTTTGGATGAAATAGGAGAGTTGCCCTTAGAGCTGCAGGCAAAGTTTTTACGGGTTTTACAGGAAAAAGAATTTGAAAGAATTGGCGGGCAGGCTACTCATAAAACAAATGTGCGCGTTGTGGCGGCCACAAACAGAAATTTGCAGAAAGAAGTTGAGAAGGGTTTGTTTAGGAAAGATTTATTCTTCAGGCTTAATGTTTTTCCGATAACTGCGCCTCCTTTAAACAAAAGATTAGACGACATACCTCTTTTACTAAAATATTTTGTGGAAAAATATTCCAAGAAAATAGGCAAACCTATTATGTCAATAAAGAAAAATGAACTTGAAGCTTTAATGCAGTACAACTGGCCGGGGAATGTTAGGGAGCTTGAAAATGTAATTGAACGCGCTGTAATAATTTCCAACGGTCCCGATCTTGTTCTTGAAGATATTTTACGCAATAAAACAGAAATTAAAAAAGACGAAAGCATTAATTTAAAAACTCTTGTTGAAGTTGAAAAAGAACACATAATTGCTGCGCTAAAAGCCGCTAACGGACAAATTACAGGTGAAAAAGGAGCTGCTAAAATCTTGGGACTTAATGGAAAAACTCTAGGCACAAAAATGCGTAAGCTTGGAATTAAAAGAACTGTAAGCATTACTGGATAGATAAGAAAAGTTTAGCAATGAAGAAATAAATAACGTATTATTTAAGGTATTCTGACGTTATACTTTTAATTGCTAAAGCAAACAGTCTTTTTTTCTTTTAAATAATTTTAGTATTTTACAATAGTAAATATACAAATCAATTAATCAGGAGAAATAAGAATGACAAAAACACTTACTTTTTTATTCTTAACTATTTTTAGCGTTGCAGCTTTTTCTCAAGCTACAAATTGGCAATTCCAAAATTCAAAGCCTTCGGGCAATGATATGAGGTCTGTAGTTTTTAATTCCAACGGATCAATGTTCGTTTTGGGTAATGCAGGCACAGTTCTTCAATCAACTGATAATGGCGCAAATTGGACGTCGTCAGTTGTAGATACCGGTTATAGGGATATCTATGAATCCTATTTTATTAACAGTAATGTAGGCATACTCTGCGGTTATAGCGGCCTTATTATGAAAACTACAGACGCTGGAAAAACATGGGTTGAAAAACAATCTGGCGTAACGACAAACTTATGGTACGTGGATTTTGTATCTGCCGATACAGGTTACATTGTTGGAACCGGAGGAACTATATTAAAAACTACTGACGCAGGCGAAACATGGAATCCTAAAGGGATTTCTGGTTTTGTGTCCGGAATTTCAAAGGTCCATTTTATTAACCCTTCTACAGGCTATATTGGCACTGCAAGTTCGACGGCTGGGTATTTGTTAAAAACCACAGATTACGGTACGACATGGGCAAAAGTCGCTTCTTATCCAGGAACAGGAACTGTCTATGGTATTTGTTTTACAGATATAAATACTGGTTATGTATCTGATAATACATGCACAATGTATAAAACTACTGACGGCGGCGCTACATGGGTTTCTGCCGGAAAATTAAGTTCTGGAACGTTATATGAAATTAGATTTGCAGACGCTAATAACGGCGCAGTATGCGGATCGCGAGGCGAAGTATTTGTAACTACAAATGCAGGTTCTACCTGGACAAAAACTCAAAACCCTTATAGCACAAGTTTATATGCGCTTGGGTTACAGCCGCAAACTAAAAGAATAGTTGTTGCCGGAAACGGCGGCGTTATCAGTACTTCTAATGATTGGGGAACCACTTGGTCGCTGCTTTCTACTTCTGTAACTGTTCAGATGATGAAAAGAATTCAGTTTGTAAGCGTTAATACGGGCTTTGCTGTGGGAGGTTCTGCCGTTACCGCTGATAGCTTAGGCGAAGTTTTAAAAACTACAAATGGGGGAACCACATGGACAAAGCTTTCTCTTAACCCAAAGACTCGTACAAATGCTGAATATTGGCTTAACGAAAATACAGGCTGGGTTGGAGCTCTTGGTATCAATGGGATTTATAAAACTACAGATGGCGGCGCTAATTTTACAGCTGAAACTGTAACAGGAGCCGCGACTAATACAACATGGTATGATATTAGATTTGCAGACGCTAATATTGGTTATGCTGGCGGAACCGGCGGTATTCTTGTTAAAACAACAGATGGCGGCGCTACATGGATTGGTTTAACAAGTCCATTTGGAACTACAATTGTTTACGCTATACATACGTTTGACGCGCAAAACCTTATTGTAGTTGGCGGAAGCGGAAAAGGTTTTAAATCGACAGATGGCGGTTTAACTTGGACTACTTTAACTCTTGGAACCGGATCTCTTTATTCTGTTTCGTTCACAGATAAAAATCTTGGAGCTATTGCAGGCGGCAGCGGAGTAGTATATAAAACTACTGACGGCGGCGTTACATGGAATCTGTTAACCACAGGCGTTACAGCAAGTCTTTATGGCGCCAAATTCCTGAATCAGAATATTGGCTGGTTTGTAGGTTCAGGCGGCGCTATCGCGTATACTACAGACGGCGGCGTTACATGGAATAAAATAAAACCTATCTTAAGCTCATCGACTATTTATGATATTGCTTTACAGGGCGGTTATATTTGGTTATCAAACGAAGGCGGAGCAATTGTTAGAGGCGTTAGCGATCCTACAGTTCCAGTTGAATTAACTTCTTTCACTTCTTCTCTTAATGGCAAAAATGTAATCCTAAATTGGAAAACAGCTACTGAAACCAACAACTCTGGTTTTTATATCGAAAGAAAAGCGGTTAACGAAACATCATGGTCAAACGTTGGATTTGTAAAAGGGAAAGGCACGTCAACTTTTGTTTCAACTTATTCATTTAGTGATGTTCCAGCTTTAGTTGGAAAATACTCCTACAGATTAAAACAAACTGATTTTGACGGCTCTTATCAGTATTCTGACGCTATTGAAGTAAATATGACAGCTCCAAACAGCTTTAGTTTAAGTCAGAATTATCCAAATCCGTTTAACCCAACGACAACAATAAAATACTCAATTCCGGCTGCTACAAAAGTAACTCTAAAAGTTTACGATATGCTTGGCAAAGAAGTTGCCACGCTGGTAAACGAAAATAAAATTGCAGGAGCTTATGAAATTAATTTTGACGCTTCAAAATTAGCAAGCGGCGTGTATTTTTATAAAATGCAGGCGGGCAGTTTTGTTACTACAAAGAAGCTTACTTTAATGAAATAAAATTAAGAGCGCAGCTCTTACATTCGAATAAAAAAATACCGCCTTAAAAAGGCGGTATTTTTTTATCATCGTTTTTATTTAATATTTAGTAGCACGTTTACGAAATAATTATCTAATAAATGCGGTTTGTGTTAAATAAAATAAAAAATACTTTTTTACAGCTTATTTCATGTCTATTCTGAAATAATTAAAGAATATTTTATAATATTGAGAATATATCCTAAGCAATGCATAAACACAAAAAAATGCATAATTTAATTAACAACGGCAAACTGTTCGCTACAATTTTTAACTATCTTTAGTTATTTACTCAAAGTTATTTAATCCGTAAATTGGCGCTATAGAAAATCCAATTTAAGGCGCACTAATGCTTACTGAAAAATATTTAGAATTTTATAATAAAATTAGCGATTGCATTCCATCAAAAAGAATATTTATCGACGAATTAAGAACTCTTGCATATGGCACAGACGCAAGCTTCTATAGATTAATTCCCCAAATAGTTATTAAAACTGAATCTGAAAGCGAGATAAAGAGCATCCTGACTCTTTCGCAAAATCTTAAACTGCCTGTTACATTTAGAGCCGGAGGCACAAGCCTTTCCGGGCAGGGAGTGTCGGATTCTATTTTAGTCCATTTAGGCGGCGGCTGGACAAAATTTAACATAAATGAAGACGCTTCTAAAATTTCTCTTCAGCCCGGTATTGTGGGGGCTCTTGCAAATTTTTATCTGGCTCCTTATGGAAAGAAAATAGGTCCAGATCCAGCATCAATAAACGCAGCAATGATAGGCGGAATAGCTTCCAATAACGCAAGCGGCATGTGCTGCGGAACCGCTCAAAATAGTTACAAAACTCTTTCAAGCATGAAAATTATTTTTGGCGACGGTACTATGCTTGATACCGCTGACGATAACAGCCGGGAAGAGTTTCTGTCGTCTAAAAAAGAATTTGTTAACGGAATATTAAATTTAAGGAAAAGAATTAGCGGCAATACGGAGCTGACAGAGCGGATTCATCATAAATACAAAACGAAAAATACTACCGGCTATAGCATAAACGCACTGGTGGATTTTGAAGAACCGATAGATATCATTCAACATTTAATGATAGGTTCGGAAGGCACGCTCGGTTTTATTGCCGAAATTACATATAACACTGTGCCGGAGTACAAAGACAAAGCTAGCGCATTAATGCTTTTTAACAATATAGAAACAGCTTGTAAAGCAGTTGAAAAGCTTAAAGAAGTTAAAGCCGACGCAGTTGAATTAATGGATAGAGCTTCGTTAAGCTCAGTTGAAGATAAAGAAGGCATGCCGTCATATTTGAAATCGCTTGACGAAAATGTAGCGGCTTTATTAGTTGAAACGCGCGCTGTTAACAGAGATGATCTGAAAAAGAAAATGGAAGTTATCACTGCCTCTGTAGCCGATCTGCCTAAAGTTTTTGACGTTACGTTTACAGATGTGCCAGCCGAGTATGAAATGCTTTGGAATATCCGCAAAGGATTGTTTCCATCAGTCGGCTCAATGCGTAAGACAGGGACGACATGCATTATTGAGGACGTTACTTTCCCAATTCCAAAACTTGCTCAGGCTACTCTTGATTTACAGAGCTTGTTTAAAAAATATGAGTATGACGACGCTATTATTTACGGGCATGCGCTTGATGGAAATCTTCATTTTGTTATAAATCAGAATTTTAATATTTCAAGCGAAGTAATTCGTTATAAAAATTTCATAGAGGAATTGACCGGGTTAGTAGTTAAAAAGTATGACGGCGCGCTTAAAGCCGAGCATGGCACGGGGCGCAATATGGCTCCTTTTGTAGAGCTTGAATGGGGCGCGGAAGCTTATTCGATTATGAAAGAGATTAAAAATATTTTTGATCCGGATAATCTAATAAATCCGGGAGTAATTCTTAACGCCGATAGCGAAGCGCATATAAAATCGTTAAAACCGCTGCCTGAAGCTAATACGATAATTGATAAATGTATTGAGTGCGGATTTTGCGAAGTAAAATGTCCTTCTAAAAATCTTACGCTTACTCCACGCCAAAGAATTACTACATACAGAGAACTTGCAAGACTAAAAGCTACAAACGAAAACAACGAACGACTAAATAAAATTAAAGACGACTATAATTACGCAGGGAACGAGACCTGCGCTACAGACGGCCTTTGCGCTATGGCGTGTCCGGTAAGTATTGATACGGGTAAACTTATTAAAGATCTCCGTTTTAATACTACTACTGAAAAAGAAAAAAATATTGCAGCCAAAATTTCTGGTAACTTTGGCGCTGTGACTGGTTTGATGAAAACAGGTTTAAATATTGTCGATTCTTTTCATCAGGTTCTTGGCGATAATTTTATGCAGACTTCTTCCGATATCTTAAGAAAAATTTCTAATAATAAAATTCCTCAGTGGAACAAATACATGCCTAAAGGAGCGGATCCTGTTCATTATGAGGATTCGTATTCAAATAATCGCTTAAGCGGAAATGAATTAAAAACTGTATACTTCCCAAGCTGCATAACCAGAACGATGGGCGTATCGGCCGATTATGACGAAAAAGCTTCTCTAACCACTGTTACTCAACGGCTATTAAAAAAAGCCGGGTGCGAAATCCTTTTTCCTGCAAATCTCTCTAAATTATGCTGCGGAATGGCCTTTGACAGCAAAGGATTTAAGGAACAGGGGCTTGAAAAAGCAAAAGAATTAGAAGCGGAATTATTGGCTGTTTCTGAAAACGGCAAATATCCCGTTTTGGTAGATATGAGCCCGTGTTTATATAGAATGAAAGTCACGCTTGATAAGAGAATAAAGCTTTATGAACCGATTGAATTTATTCTGAAATATTTAGCAGAAAGGCTCGATTTTCATAAAGTTGACGAGACGATTACAATTCACACAACATGCAGTTCTACAAAAATGGGACTTGAAAGCGATTTCAAAAAACTTGCGGAAATGTGCTCGTCAAAAGTTATTGTACCTACAGAAGTAAGCTGTTGCGGCTGGGCAGGGGATAGAGGTTTTACTTTCCCTGAATTGAATAAATCCGCATTATCAAAACTAAAGCAACAAATACCTGAAGACTGTAAGCATGGTTATTCTACAAGCAGAACATGCGAGATTGGATTATCCGTCCATAGCGAAATAAGCTATAAATCAATCATCTATCTTGTTGATAGATGTACGACTCCTAAAAAATAAATGTATTATTTTTAGATGCTACTGTATTAATATTGGTACAGTAGCGTCGAAAATTCTTCTAAAAAAACAGCAAATTATAAATTATACGTATGGCATTAAGTTTGATTAAATTATGTCATAAAGTAAATATAGACGAGTGAAAAAATGAAAAAAATATTAGCGATCCTTATTTTAAGCAACATGGTTCTGTTTTCTCAACGCTATACTGGCGCGGTTAAAGTGGGCGTTTTTAATCCAAGCGCTTCCGGTAGCGGTTTTATTATTGGATATGAAGGGGGAAAATATATTGATGAAGCTCTAGATATTGGATGGAGTCTCGATTGGTATAATAAGAGTTTTACTGATGAAAATATGGTCGGGGCGTATACCGATTTTTCTGGAATTGACGGAACTATAAATGAACTAAGAGCAAAAACTTCTGTACAGGATTTCCCTTTAATGTTTACCCTGACTGGTAAAATTCCAACTGGTCCGCGCACTCAGATTTATATTACTGGCGGCATCGGAGGGGAACTGATGGTTATTAATTACAGAAGCTATACTAATCCTGATGAAAGCGAAACAAAAGGCGCATTTGATTTTAACTGGCGTTTAGGCATTGGTCTTAATTATGAAATTGGCAGACGCTCTGACGTTTTTGGCGAACTTGCTTATCACTCTTCATCGCCAAGCTGGAATTATGACGTAACAGACTATTACGGAAGAACCCATACTTTTGAACGTAAATACGACATGAGCGGAGTTATGTTTAGGGTTGGTATGAGGTTTTATTATTGATAACTAAATTAGTCTAAAAACTAAAAATAGTATCATTATTATTATCAATATAATAGCTGTTATTCTAATTGTCGGTTTTGTCTGTGGAAATTCATAATTGCATATTGGACATATTTTACTATTATCGTCAATTTCCATAGCGCAGGAAGGACATTCTTTCTTTTTCATTAGCGTTGATTATAATAATTAAAAGTAATATTAAAAAGGCGGTCTTTGCAGATCGCCTTTTTATTTTAGATAATTTAGTTTACTCTTTTTTCTGCCTGATGGTCTAACATATAAATTGCATTTTTGTGATCGCCAATTCCTTTAAGTTTTTCAAGGATTATTTTAACTGAAGCTTCTTCTTCAACCTGTTCCTTTACAAAGTATTGAAGGAAATTATTTACTGCATGATCTTTTTCTGAAATTGCAAGATCGATAAGTTCGTTTATCAAGTTTGAAATTTTTTGCTCGTGCAGAAAAATATTTTCAAATACTTCGTGAGGCGAAGTCCATTCCGATTTTGGCTTTTTTATTTCGCCAAGAATAACGGTTCCTCCAAGCTGGTTGATAAAATCAAATATTTTCATCCCATGTCCGTATTCTTCGCCGGATTGAATCCGCGTCCATTTTGCAAAACCTGTAAGATTTTGCGACTCGAAATATGCTGACATTGATAAATACAAGTAAGAAGAATACAACTCTGCATTAACCTGATTATTTAAAGCGGAAATTATTTTTTCGCTATGCATAGCAGACCTCTTTTTGTTTTTAAAATAACCTTTTCTATAAAATATGAAATAAAATCAATTAATTAAATATTTTAATCTTTATATATTAGTCCGTAATCCTTTTCTTTAGCTTTTATCCAAAAGTCTTCCGGAATTACTTTCCAATTGCCAAAAGATGTAGGCGTAAAAACAGGATGTTTTTGCATCCATTCTATTATGTAAAAACGCAAGTCTTTTGTTGTTGAAGAGATTAATCTGTTTTTTAGTTCATCTTTGGGAATTTTTGCTCCTTCAATAAGAAGTCCGCCGCCGCCGTTTCCACGGTATGAATTCATAGCTACGGTATAAGTTTTATTCAGATCAAAAGCGTCTCCATTTTGCATAGAGATTACGTTAACCCTATCTCCAGGTTCTTTTGTGACGTCTACGGTATATTTAATGCCGGCTGCGGCGCAATAGTTGTAATACTGACCTTTGAGCTGATATGATTTGCCATGGCTGTCTTTTATTAAATTTCCTTTATCGTCTTTTTTGAATAATAAAAGATGATCTTCTGGAGATTTCATAGTTGAGAACCATATAGAAAAAGAATACTCAAGATAGTCCTTAATTTCTTTTCCGCTCATTTTCATTTTATAAAGAAGATTTTCATATCTGTAAAGATTAAACATATCCGAAACAAACACGGCTCCTTTTTTAATTGTTGCGTCAAAAGAAAGGGGAGCTGAGAATGAAACATCCGCTCCTGTATACTCTAACTGAATTTGATGAATAAGGTCAACAAACGCTGAATTGCCAAACATGGATTCGCGAGTTGTTATCGAATCGGAAAACTGCGCGATTTTTTTTGAAGTAAAAGCTTTTACTTCTTTTTCAGCGCCGGAAAAATTAGACGAAAATTCTTTATCAGGCGCGTATTTATTTGATTCAATAAGTTCGCCGGAAAAATTCTTTGAATATGTATTTGTTTGCTTGTTACGGATAAAATCAATTGTGGCAACCGCAATATTTCTCGCTTCGCTTTGTGTTCCAAGGACTAATACTTTTTTATCGTTATTGGTTTTAATCCATTCATTCCAGCCTTTGTGATCGTGCCCTACAAATACAATATCAAATCCTGGGACTTGTTCAGCAACAAGCTGGGAAGCATTTTCATTCCTAAACGTATTAGCATCCTGGTCGTTATAAGTGTATTCTACTCCGGAATGGAATAGCCCTACTAACAAATCAGGTTTTTCTTTTTCTAAAATAACCGGCACCCATTTCTTAGCAGTCAAAATCATATCTTCGAACTCAATTCCCGACCAGATGTTTTCAGGCAGCCAGTTTGGAATATAGGGCGTAATCAATCCCAGCACGGCTATTTTTAATCCGTTTCTTTCTATTACTGTGTAAGGTTTAAAATAAGGCTCGTTTGTTTTTTTATTTATAGCGTTAGCGGCAAGCCAGGGGAAATTGAATTCCTTGTTAATTTTATCGTAAACGTCATGTCCTGGCTCTATATCATGGTTGCCGACTGTCCCGGCGTCATAATTCATATAATTCATCACTTGCGAACAAATATGAGGCGAAGTTGTCTTGATAAAATTATAATAATATACTATTGGCTGTCCCTGCAAAATATCGCCGTCGTCTAATAGAATTAATTCCTGTTTCTTGGCTCTTTCCTGATTTACATAAGTAGCTACATTTGCCAAAGAAGAATAAGCTTTTTTGTTTTTTACAAAGTCAAAAGGGACGATAGCTCCATGGACGTCGCTTGTTTCTACAATTTTCAGACGAATCGAATCCGCCTGACTATAGAGATTAGAACTGCAAAAGGAAATTAATAATAATATTATTGCATACTTAGCAAGCAAGAAGCGTCTTTTCATTTTTTACCTTTGATAAATTATAAAACAAAAATAATAATCATTTATAAAAAAAACTATTAATATGGATATCCAAGACGTCTTCTGACTTTTCTGGTAAGATCGAAAGTCTTCCTAAAAACAATTTCTTCGGATTCACTCATTGTATAGCTTCTTCTGACCATTGCGCGTCTGGCAGTTTCAATACAGCGTTCAAGATCGTATGTAGTAACAGATCCGGCGCCGCCCCAAGAGAAAGACGGGAAATTTTTTGGAGGGAATCCTGCGCCTATAACATTGCAGGCATAGCCAATTACAGTTCCTGTATTAAACATAGTATTGATTGCAACTTTAGTATGATCCCCAATTACAACTCCAAGAAACTGGCAGCCTGTATCTATAGCGTCGCCATTAATATACATCCTGACGGAACCATAATTGTTTTTAAGATCGCTACAGTTTGTATCTGCGCCAATATTAACCCATGAACCGAAATATGCGTGCCCAATAAATCCCGAATGCTGCTTATTTGTATAAGGCAATATAATAGAATGCTCAACCTCGCCGCCAACTTTGCAAACGCGCCCTATTGAGACATTATCATAAACATAAGCGCAGCTTTTTATCTGGCTTGCTTCTCCAAGAAAAACAGGGCCTTCTACAACTGCGTTAGGGAAGACCATCGCATTTTTTGATATATAAATTGGTCCGCGGCTTGCGTCAAATACTGAACCTGGTTTAATTACAGCTCCTTCGTCAATAAAAACGTTATCTTTTTCTATGAAATGAACGCCTTCATGCACGACGCCAAGAATTTTATCTTTATGTCCTGAAATAAAATAATTATAATCGTTAATAAATTCTGACGGATGATCCTGAATTAAATTCCAGACGTAATTAATGATTTTGACTTCAACATTTTCAACAGGCAATCCGTCAAAATCCGTTTCTGAAAATAAATCAGTTAATTTAGTTTTCATATATTTTAATTTATCGCCCGATATTCTTGCGGCAACAATTACGTCGTTTTGCTTATAAACTTTATTTTCGCTTTGTTCAACTGGTATTTGCTGTGCAAAATTTGAACTGGCAAGAACGCGTCCGTTAATTAACAGGCAATCGTCGTCGTCAATTCTATTTATTGGAATGTCAGGATTTCTTTCTTTTAAATATGCTTCCATATGCTGCCTGCAGTGCAGGGAATATTTAACTCCTGGATAATTTCGTAATATTTTTTCTCTTAAAGTTGAAATACCGCAAACTAAATCGCATGTGGGGCGGGTGAATATTAATGGTTCTAAAAACTCATAGTGAATATCTTCAAAAATACATATCTGCATTATGCTCTCCTGTTAATTAAAATAATTATTTAAACTGCAAATAGAATAGGGAACTAAGTATTACTCAACCGTAACGCTTTTAGCGAGATTTCTTGGTTGATCTACATTAAGGCCCTTCAATACGGCAATATGATAAGCGAGCAATTGAAGCGGTATAACAGTAAGAATAGGGAGCAGGAATTCTGATATTTTAGGAACCTTAATTACATAATCTACAATGTTCTGAAGTTTTGTGTCGTCTTCGGTAGTAACAGCAATTATACGGCCTTTGCGCGCTTTTACTTCTTCTATATTACTTAGAATTTTATCATAAGTTGAGTCTTTCGGCGCAATAAAAACAACCGGCATATTATTATCGATCAGCGCAATTGGACCGTGTTTCATTTCCGCTGCCGGATATCCTTCAGCGTGAATGTACGAAATCTCTTTCAGCTTCAATGCGCCTTCCATCGCCACTGGGAAATTATAACCTCTGCCAAGATATAAAAAGTTATTTGTATCGGCAAAATCTTTTGCTATTTCTTTAATCGTATCATTTAGTTCTAGCACTCTTTTTATTTTATCAGGCAGCGAAAACATTTCAGACACAATTTTTTGTCCTACCGTAATATTCATATTTTTCTTTCTGGCCGTCAAAAGGGCGATCAATGTGAGCGTTACTAATTGAGAAGTAAACGCTTTGGTCGACGCTACTCCAATTTCGGGTCCCGCGTGAACATAAACGCCTGAATGACTTGCTCTTGCAATAGAACTGCCGACTACGTTGCATATGCCCAATACAAGCGCGCCCTTCATTTTAGCTTCTTTAAGAGCGGCCAAAGTATCAGCGGTTTCGCCGCTTTGAGAAATGAAAAATATTACGTCTCCTTTATTTATAATCGGGCTTCTATAACGGAACTCAGACGCATATTCAACCTCTGCTGGAACGCCTGCTAATTGTTCAAATAGATATTCGCCAACAAGAGCGGAGTGCCAGGAAGTGCCGCATGCGCATAGAATTATTCTTGGAGCGTTAACTATTAAATCTATTACGTTTTCAAGTCCGCCTAATTTAGCAGTTCCTTCTTTCTGCAACAGTCTTCCGCGTATTGAATTTTCTATAGAGAAAGGCTGCTCCATTATTTCCTTCATCATAAAATGGTCATAGCCGCCTTTGCTTATTTCGTCAATGTTTATGGCTATTTCATGAATGTCTTTTTCTATTATTTCATTTGAAATTGTTTTGGTCACAAAGCCGTCTTTTGTAACTTCGGCAATCTCGTGATCTTCTAAGTATACTACGCGTTCGGTATAGTTTACAAGCGCAGTTACGTCAGAAGCGATAAAGTTTTCATTTTTGCCTATGCCGATTACTAAAGGAGAGCCTTTTTTTGCTACAATGATTTTATCGGGGTCGCTAGTTGAAATTACCGCTATGCCATAAGCTCCTTCAACACGGATTAAAGCGTGGCGCACGGCTTCAAAAAAGCTGTAATTGTTTTTTGCGAATAAATCTAAAAGATGAACAAGGACTTCCGTGTCCGTTTCGCTAGTGAAAATATAGCCTTTTGAAACCAGCATTTGTTTCAGCTCAATATAGTTTTCAACAATGCCGTTATGTATTAGCGTTATACTGTTGGACTGATTAGAATGAGGATGAGCGTTAAGCTCGCTTGGTTCACCGTGAGTAGCCCAGCGAGTGTGAGCTATCCCCATATTTGAATGAACAGAAGCGGCTTCGACTTTCTTTTCCAATTCTACAACTTTACCAACGCTTTTGATGACGTTTATTTTATTAGATCTAAAATAACCTATACCGGCGGAGTCGTAACCGCGGTATTCAAGTCTTTTCAAACCGTTAATCAGAATGGGGAGGCAGTCTTTTTCCCCAATATACCCTACAATTCCACACATAATCCCTCACTTTATTACATAAATATGTAAAATAGAATATATAACTGAATAAGTAAAGTGAAATTATTGTGAACTCATAAAAAATAACACAAAAAAGATAGTATGCCTAAATAATTAAGGCATGGGCAAGAAGACATTAGATAATTCCGTTTACCGAATAACACATAAGGGTCTTATTCAGTAAACGGAAGACAGTAAAAATATAATTCAAGCAAAAAAAGCTATTTTAGAACAGTAAGTTTTTTAGTTTCTGTAAAATTACCCTGCAATCTATAAAAATAAACTCCGCTTGGGAAATCAGAAGCATTCCATTGACGCGAGTAAGTTCCAGCAGGTAGTTTTTCTGAAACGAGAGTAGATACTTCTCGGCCTAGGATATCATATATCTTTAACGAAACAAATGTTTCTGATGTAACGCTGAAAGAAATATTTGTTATAGGATTAAATGGGTTTGGGTAGTTCTGGCTAAGCGTAATATCAAACGGTCTAAAAGATTTATTCTTATTAACTGATGTTATTTCCGATAAAGGACGTTTCCATACGCCGTAACCAATAGTCCCTGCATAGAGATATGAATTGTTGATATTAAGAGCATGAGTATATTTTAAACCTCGCAAACCATCATCAACTTTAGTCCAAATATCTCCATTGTTAGCCGAGCGATAAAGACCATGATCAGTACCTGCAAATATATTTGAATTGTTAACAGCTAAAGCATGAATTTCAGGATATGAAGTAAAACCGTTATTCTTTTGTGTCCAGCTAACGCCATTATCCGTTGAAAGAAAGACGTTCGAAACATTACTTGCAAATAAATTAGAACCATTAACGACAAGGCAAGTAGTCATACTTGGTTGTCCAATGTTTGAAGTTGTCCAGTAAGTTCCGTTGTTAGTTGAACGAAATATTCCCGAATTATAAGTGTCAGCAAATAGATTTGTACCGATATGAGCTAATGCACGAACATCTTTATCTGTCAATCCGTTATTAATTCCAGTCCAATTAACGCCGTTATCTGTCGAAAGAAAGACGCCGCCTGCCGTTGCGGAAAAGAGATTTAAACCGTCAAATAAAAAAGAGTAGACCGTCCCTTTATTGTTTAAAACTAAAGTCCAATTAGAGCCATTATCGCTTGAACGATAAATCCCATTTCCAAGTCCTGCAAAAAGAATTGAATCATTAACGGCAAGAGCGTTGATATTTTGATCCATGGGTAGACCATTATTTATCTCTGTCCAACTATCGCCAGAATCAGTCGAAAAATAAACGCTTCCGCCAGAGGCTCCATCGAAATAACAGGCGCCTGTATACAGGTTTGTGCCATTTGCAGCAAACGTCTGAATACAAGTGTTTGGAATACCGCTACTGCTCTTTGTCCAATTATTTCCATTATTTGTTGAAAGAAAGACTCCAACATCTTCAGTTCCAGCTAAAATATTTGCGCCATTATAAATGAGAGAGTTGACTATGTTTTTTGATATTAAACCATTATTTACTTGCGTCCAGTTTTCGCCGCTATCAGTAGAAAGATAAACTCCATCATAGTAAGCGCCCACGACAATGTTTTTGCCGTTGACTGCAATGGAGTTGATTATTTTGTCTTTTAAAATAGTTTTGACATAAGTACGAATTTTCCCATCATAGTTCCATATACTGATTCCGCTATCAGTTGCAGCATATATATTTGAACCGCTAAAACTAAAAGCATATACATAACCGCATGTTGTAACTTGAGACCAACTTTTACCTTTATCGGTTGACGTATAAATACTGGAATTGCCGCCATAATTATATCCTCCGGCGTAAATAACGCCGCCATTGACCCCAAGAGCGTTAATATTATTTACTGAAATACCGTTATTTGCAGATATCCAGTTCGCGCCTTTATTAGTTGATAGATAAATACCGTTTCCGTCAGTTCCTGCAAAGATATTGGTATCGCTAATTGCTAAGACGTTTGCGCACATATTTGTTAAACTGCCGTTTATTGTATTCCAGTTCAAACCATTGTCTGTAGAAAGATAAACGGAAGTATAATTAGTAGCAAAAATATCCTCGCCGTTAATTGTAAGATCATAAATAGAAGAGTTTGGTAAACCGACAATTTTAGGCGTCCAATTTAAACCATTATTAGTCGAAAGATAAACGCCTGTATTAGCGGCCGCAAAAATATTCGAGCCTTTGATTGCTAATCGTGTAATATTACCTCCACATGGCCCGCTTGTTTGCGACCATTGGGCTAATATGTTTTGGGAATAAATTAAAAGCAGAAAGCAAATAAAAATAGATAGTCTTATATATCGCATTGTATATATCCTTCTTTATATAAGAAATAATTATATCCAATTTGTATGATTAAAATCATATCAAACAAAAATATTCTCTTCTTGCTTGTCCCCGGATAAGATAAACAATGAGAAAGTATAAATTAACTGTTTTTAAGTTAATTTATTTAATAATTTCAATCAAATTAATTTTTGATAAATATTAGTCAGACTAAATAACAAAAGCCTTTGCAGATGTTACTTGCAAAGGCTTTTGTTTTGTGTGCGCCCGTGGAGAGTCGAACTCCAAACCTTTTGATCCGTAGTCAAATGCTCTATCCAATTGAGCTACGGGCGCCTAAATTTTTAGAAACCAAATTTAACTTATTTTCTTATAAATATCAACCCGGAGGCCATGTCATTTTTCTGCCGCCTAACATATGTATGTGAAGATGCTCTACGTCTTGTCCGGCGTTTTCTCCGTTGTTTATTACTAACCTGAATCCGTCTTTATCAATCCCGAGTTCTTTAGCAATTGTGTTGACTGCGTCGAACATTTCTCCCAGCAGCTTTGAATGGCGGTTCCCGTCAATATCAGTTACTCTTGCAATATCATTAATCTTTGGAATGATTAATATATGTTCAGGAGCCTGAGGATTAATATCCCGGAACGCTAAAACTGTCTCTGATTCAAAAACTATTTTAGCTGGAATTTCTTTTCGTATTATTTTGGAAAAAATTGTTTCTCCCATATAATTATTCTCCCTTAGCTATATCGTATTTTTTCATTTTGCTGTATAAGTGACTTCTTTGAATATCGAGTATTTCAGCAGTTTTACTGATATTCCAATTATTTAATTCTAATTGTTTTAATATAAAAGCTTTTTCGGCTTTTTCCTTAAATTCCTGAAAAGAATTGGAAGTGTCGATTAAATCGTCTATGTGCGATTTTCCTGAAGAAAGAAGCGGTTCAATATCTTTCCGCGTAATTTCAGCTTTTGAGATTATAATTATTATCCGCTCAATCAGGTTCCTTAGTTCGCGTATATTTCCTGTGTAGGGGAGAGACTGTAATAATTTGATCGCGTCTTCCGAAAACTTAGGCTGAACTTTTTTGTGTTTTGCGCATATCTCTTTAGTAAAATACTCTATTAATAATGGGATGTCTTCTATTCTGTCTTTAAGCGGAGGAACCACAACCGGAATTACATTTAATCTGTGAAAAAGATCTTCTCTAAAATTTCCTTTTTCAATTTCTTCCTGAAGATTTTTATTTGTGGCTGAAATAATCCTAACGTCGATATCAATTTTTTTACTTCCGCCGACTCTTTCTATTTTTCCTTCTTCAATTGCTCTAAGAACTTTAGCCTGCGCCTGAAGGCTCATATCTCCAATTTCATCTAAGAAAATAGTGCCTTTATTTGCAAGCTCAAATTTGCCTATACGCTGTTGCGAAGCTCCTGTAAATGCTCCTTTTTCGTGCCCGAAAAGCTCAGACTCTATAAGTTCGTTTGGTATAGCGGCGCAATTAACTTCAATTAACGGCTTATTATTTCTTAAACTTTTCTGGTGTATTCCTCTTGCCACTAATTCTTTGCCGGTTCCGTTACCGCCAGTAATCAATACGCGAACGTCTAAGGGAGCTATTTTTTCTATTAGTTCATGTATGGCAAGCGTAGCTTTGCTTTTACCGATTATATTAGTGTTTTCTGTTACAGAATTTTTTAATTCTTTATTCTCTTTTTTTAAGGAAGATTGTTCGATGGCGTTTCGGACGCTAATAAGAAGTTTTTCGCGATCGATAGGTTTTTCTATAAAATCGTATGCGCCAAGTTTAGTAGCTTTGATAGCATTTTCAACATTGCCGAAAGCGGATATAATAATAACGCTTGTCTGACTTTCAGACTCCTTTATTTTTTTTAATATTTCAAATCCGTTGATGTCTGGTATTTGTATATCAAGAAGAATAGCGTCGAAAATATTATCGGAAGACTTTTTTAATCCCTCAAATCCGTTTGTTGAATAATCCACCTGATAATTTTCATATTCAAGAATCATTTTAATGCTTTCGCATATCTCTTTTTCGTCATCAATAATAAGTATAGAATTCATATTTAATTCAACGTTTTATTTCTTAATATTACGGAGGGTAAGGCGTTTTTTTCTCGCTTTAATTTCTCTCCAAAAAGTTTACCTAAATGATCGGCTTTTATATCTCGTAAGTCGACTGATGACTGCACTTCAAAAGCTTCTTCAAAATATTCCACAAAATAACCAATTAAATCAGTTAAATCAAAAATGTTTTGGCTATAGCTTAAAAACGCGCTTCCAAAAAAATGCGCTAATTTATCTTTATCGCCAAAATCATCTTTAGGAGTATCGCCAAAAAGATTTTTAGGCAGATTTTTATTTTTTGCATTATAGATGGAGTCTGTAGCGCAAACTAAATGGAAATTAACAACTACGCCTATCAAAGGAATTTTTATAGGAACATTATTATATGGTATCACTGCAAAAGTCAGGTCGAACAAAGCTTCTGAAACGTCGCCGCAATTAAATTTTACGGCGCGTAAATAAATACTATCTACTAAATCCAAGTCGCTGTTAGTTTTAGATAATCCTTTAAAATAATCCGATGCAATGTATTCCGACAAATAATTTACCGATTTAGATAGTTTGCTTTGCTGCGCAAAGCCCGAACGAACTAAACCAAGACTAATTAAAAGAATAATAAAATAAAACTTATTTTTTATTAAAATCTTTAACAACGTCGTCCGCTAATTTATAGATAGATAATTCTCCATTTAATACTTTATGGAGAGACGCTTTAACAAGATTAATTCTATCGCCCTTCCAGATCATATCAAAAAGTTTTTGTTCAATAATATCTTTTATCCTTACGTTTAGCTGTTCTTCGCGTTTGGCTAAAAACAGATTTGAATCGACAAGATATTTTTTGTGTCTTTGCACTTCGTCTACTATTTCTTTTATTCCGGTATTTTCGGTAGCGACTGTTTTTATAATAGCAGGCATCCAGCTTTTTTCATCATGCGGGCGCATCATCAGTATTGATTGTAGCGCGACAACAGCCTGTTCCGAACCGGGACGATCGCTTTTGTTAACTACGAAGAAATCGGCTATTTCCATTAATCCGGCTTTCATTGCCTGAACTGAGTCGCCAGATTCCGGCACGATTACTACTATTGTAGTATCGGCCGTTTGTGCTATATCAAGCTCTGACTGACCTACTCCAACAGTTTCAAAAATAATATAGTCATATCCGGCAGCATCTAAAATATCGGACGCGTCAATTGTTTTTTTGCTTAGACCGCCAAGGCTTCCGCGTGTGGCCATGCTTCTAATAAACACTCCTTTCTGCATTCCTATGTCGGACATTCTAACTCTATCGCCAAGCAATGCGCCGCCAGTAAAAGGGCTTGTGGGGTCGACTGCAATAATAGCTACCTTCTTCCCGGTTTCTAACAAAGCTTTTGTAAGCTGGTCTGTAATAGTGCTTTTGCCGGCTCCCGGAGGTCCTGTTATGCCTATTTTATATGCTTTGCCCAAACAAGAGTGTATCTCTTTTAGAATTTCTTCGGATAGTTCGTCGTTTGATTCAACGTAAGTAATTGCTCTTGCAACAGTTCTTTTATCCGACGATTTTAATTTTTCTATAAACTCGCTGGTGATTATTTTATCCATAAGGCGCCCATTAAATCCTATATGTATAACTTATTTTTGTAGATATATTGTTTAACTTTTTCCGGAAGATAAAAATCGACCGGAAGATTATTCTTAATTCTTTCTCGTATTTTAGTCGAACTAATTTCAATAATAGGAGTATCAACCAAAGAGGATAAATCGTAATATTTATTTTTTTCAAAAATGTTATTTTCAACTTTACGATTCATCACAATTACTTTTGCAATGTCGAATATTTCATCAGGGTTTTTCCATTTGTCAAATTTTAAGATGTTGTCGAACCCAATTATCAATTCGATATTTTCGTACTTATTTTTCATTTCTCTTAGAGTATCGATAGTAAAAGAAATTTCTTCTTTTTTCAATTCAATATCAGATACTTCAAAATAAGGCATATTCTTAATGGCAAGCTTTGCCATCTTCAGGCGATGATAGGGGAGCGAGGCTCCTTTTTTTATTTTATGCGGAGAAATATAACATGGCACAAAAATAATTTTTGAAAGATTTCTCTTTTCTAAAATAACCTGCGCAGTTATTAAATGCCCAATATGTATTGGGTCGAAACTTCCGCCGAGTATCCCAATTGTCTCCATTTACAAAAGCTCCTTATACTCGATGAAAATATTTGTAAAAAGCTCGTGTATTGTCTGACTGCAATATGCAAAGCTGTCTTTAGACGAAAGCTCTTTATAAAGAACTTTAAAATCGTTAATATCCTTTATTATTTGTCCTTCAGTAAAAACATGAATGTTAGAGTTGATTAAACAAATATCAGCAAGAGATGTTTCAAAGTCTGCTTCATTTGTTTTGTAAAGACCGTTTATTTTTTCGTCAAACGAGTTGAATCCTACATAGCCAATTTTATTATTAAGAGTTCTATCTAAAACAAACGTGTTATCGTCAGAGTTTAAAAGATTAAACGTTCTATCAATATTGGCGGGGGTAATTCCTATCAATCCGGAATTAATTATTAAATTAGA
>WSSedL1CaDRAFT_10000034_pt1 | contig 76720 bp, 85 predicted proteins | sample WetSurSL1Cattail_FD_9464 | JGI IMG/M metagenome (IMG submission 9464)
CCCCGCCAAAACCCGTAGAGACCACGAGCCTGCCGGAAGGATCCTTCTGTGGCAGGTGCGGCAACCGTATTCCCCCCGGCTCGACTTTCTGCAACCGCTGCGGGACCAAAGTGGCAGAACCCGGCGAACCGGAAACCCCGGCACCGGCAGCTGCTGCGCCGGAACAGATCTCCACCGCGCCGGCAGCGGTACCGGTCTCCGGAGACCGCAAGAGCCGGCCCATCGAACAGATCATCCACTCGATCGAGCCCCTGATTGAAGATTCCGTTCCCCGTGCAGCACCGATGGATGCTGTTCCGGAACCGGAAGGCGCACTGACTCCGCATACCGCTGTCCCGGAGACCGCCCCGGCTGAACCGGTTGCAGCAGCACCGCTCGCTGCACCGGACGACCAGACGGTCATCTCCCCGGCACCGGCAACTGCCGCAGCCCCCGCAGATGGCGGGGAACCCGCACCGGCAGTCCCGCCCGTAGTACCCCTGCCGCCCATCCCGGCCGCACCAAAGAAGAAGCGCTTTGGCATCCTCCCGATTGCAATCATCGTGATCGTCATCATCGCGGTTGCAGCCGGCGGATTCATGCTGTTAAAGAACGGGCAGGCCCCGGCATCCACCCCGGTCACGACAACGGTGCCCACGACAATCGCCACGGTTCATACAACCATTCCGACCACGATCGCAACACCCGTGGTAACGACCGTCCCGACAACCGCAGCACCGGTTGTTCCCCAGACAGGCATATGGGCCGAAGTGATCTATGACAAGACCTACACCGGCCAGGTAGGGACACCGGGCTCGAAGGTTACCGTGACCGATACCGGCGACCATTACTATATCATCCCCACCAAGGACGGTATGGTCAGTGTCTCGCTTGCAAAGACGGACGGATCCGGCGACGAACTCAAGGTGATCGTGTACAGCGCGGGACAGGTAGTAAAGACCGCGTCTACCACAACTCCGAAGGGAAGTATCGACCTCCAGTTTGCGGTTGCTCTCCCGACCACCGCAACGCCGGTGGCAATCGCAACCCTCGAAACCACAACCCAGACTGCTGCCACAGCCACAAATGCTACGAACAGCACAGCATAAATCCTGATAAAAATCCCAACAGATCCTTTTTTATAACCAAAAGAGCCAGCCTTTCCTAGTGATATGCTGATGAAATCCAGAAATATCATTGCAGCATGCTGCCTTCTCATCGTTCTTGCCGGACTTGCCGCTGCCAGCGGTTCGGTGCAGTCGTACCTGGGAAATACCGTGAAGCTCTCGGGCTACTGTTCGGACAGTTCAACGGTCTATCTTTTTGTGACCGGGCCGAATCTCCCGGCAAACGGGGTAGCCCTCGATAACCTGAACCGGGGGACCGACCAGGGCGGGTTTACCCCGGTCAGCGTGGACAGCAATGGCCGCTGGGAATATAACTGGAACCCGGGCGGAAGCATCGATGCCGGCACTTACACGGTCTGGGCAGTCAACAGCCAGACCGACAAGGCACATTTAAGCCAGGCAGAGTTCACAACCCTCTCGGTCACGTTGGGAAACCCGAGCATCAGTATCGCGACACCGGCGCCAGTCCCGGGGAGTCTCGACCTGCGTTCGGTCCCGGATAATGTCTCGGTGACCGTGAACGGGAACTACAAGGGAAAGACGCCGGTTGTTGTCGATAACCTCAATCCCGGCACCTACCAGGTTGTGTTTTCCCGGTTCGATTACGAGCCGTTCTCCACTCCGGCAAAGGTGGAATCCGGATCGATCACCGAAGTGACTGCAACGCTCGTGCCAAAGACCGGATCGCTTTTCATCAACACAACCCCTTCAGGGGCCGCGATCAGCATCGATGGCACGCCCTCCGGGACGGCACCGGTAACCCTCAATGGGCTTGCTGCCGGCAACCACACGGTAAATGCAACGCTTGAAGGCTATCTTCCCTCCGAGAACCAGGTACGGGTGGTTGCAGACCAGACCGTGACGACCACACTGGAACTCAAAAAACCAACCCTTCCGGGAATTCCGGGCATAGCTGCGCCACTGTCACCGGCAATCGCCGTCATTGCCTGCCTGTCTGTGATCGTTCTGGCCGGTGCCATAGCAGGAAAACAACGGTAAGCGGCAGAGCATAAGGAATAAAGAAAATACAAACCGTACTTTTTTCGCAAAGATCTTTTGCCATAAAAAAATATGCCGGCCCGGACGATCCGGTTTTTTTCTTTAAAAATCCGGATCGCTTCAAAAGTTCACGCCGAAAGAAAAATTTTGCCAGTCAGATGTACATCCGATTATCGGATAATTATCCGATAATCGGCTTGCTATCTGACAACTTTTTTTCGCGCTGAAATTTTTTTTGCCGGATTTTTTCCGGGCTTTAACGATCAGACTGCAACACACCGGCACCCGGGAACGGTCTATCCAAGAGATGTTCCGGCCGAGCACAGGAACCGGCCGACAGGAAAAAGGGAGGTTATCCCTGTGCGGCAGCAAAACCCCGGTACAGGATCCAGACCCCGAGCAGGATCAAAAATGCCGCGGCCATGACCGGCCAGAAGCCGGCCGGTACCCAGACAATACCGATGCCCAGGCAGATCAGAAAGATCCCGAGAACGCCAAAAAGAACCGGGGACGATCTCCGGTAATAATCATTCTGGTTGCCGACACCGTTTTCCGATGCCTGGGGAGTCTTTACCCGGGCAAGAGCCGTACCGATAAAGCCCAGACCCAGGCCAACCAGAACTCCTGAAGCCGGATGGCTAACCAGCAGTCCGACACCAAGACCTATCAGGATCCCGGCCGGGATAAACATATATGCCCCGCCGTGGCGGTGGCGGTGTTTTTCGCAGCGCTCTGTCCTCTCTTCGCCAGTCATACTGATTCTGTTGTCGGGTCTCCCAGATAAGTATTGAGCCGGGGAACTGCTGCCATGAACAGGATCCGGATAATTTTAATTAGTATCTTAATCATTAACTATATTCATAAATGCCAGAACAAGACAATCGCCCCCCTGAATTTCCGGAATTGTACCGCAGCTGGATGCGGATCCGGAACAAGATGAATGTTATGGAGAATATGCCCCGTACCTTTGGCGTGGAGACGCCACTTTTCTTATCCGAGATCCACACGCTCCAGGCAATCGGCAGGACAAAGGAGAACAATATCCGGACCATTGCCGGGCTCCTTGGCGTGACGCCGTCCGCAGCATCGCAGACCGTTACCCGGCTCAAGAAGAAAGGATTTGTAAAGAAAGTACGGGGAATCAGAAACGAAAAAGAGGTCTCGCTGGTCCTGACCCCCGCAGGAAAGATCGCATACGACAATCACGAGAAGACCCACGAACAGATGTACGAGAGGATTTTTGACCGTCTTGGCACGTTGACCGGTGACGAACGGGTATTTCTCGCCCGGGTCTTCTCTGCGTTCGAAGCGGTGTACGACGAGCGGATCGCGGAACTCTCCGATCTGTCCGACTGCGGGAAGCGGTCTGCATGAGCGAAGAGACCCCGGCCTCCACAGAACATTCCGCACCGGCACACGAACCGTCGCGGGTACGCGAGATCGCCCAGCTGACGCTTGCGCACCTGATTAACGATATCTATGCCCCGGTGCTGATGGCGCTCCAGCCGCTCCTTATCACCACGCTCGGGTACAGCTACTTCCAGGCCGCGCTCCTCCCGGTGATGCACAGCCTGATCTCATCGGCGCTCCAGCCGGTCTTTGGGAGCCTCGCGGACAAGAAGGGATTCCGGGTCAGCGTTGCGATCTCCATCCTCCTCTCGGGCTGCGGGATCGCATTCCTGGGCTTCCTGTCCGATCATTACACGATCATGCTCTGCTGCGTTGCGATCTCCGCGGTGGGCCATGCAACCTTCCACCCGGGTGCGCTCTGCAAGGTAGATGCAATCGCGGCGTCGGGCAACCGGGGCCGGCTCACGTCGTTCTTTGTGGTGGGCGGCAACCTGGGCCAGGCGCTCGGGCCGATCCTTGGCGGCATCGTGATCACGACCGGCGGCCTTCCGGCAGTTACCTGGCTGATAATCCCCGCGGTTCTCGGCGCACTCCTCCTCATCGTCCGCCCGATTCCCGATACCTGCCCGGCAGCGGCACGACCGGAAAAATCCGGTGGCGATGAGAACTGGAAGCCGGTGATCCTGCTCTTTACCGGTTCCACGCTCCGCGCCTGGGTCACGTTCGGGGCAATGACCTTCCTTCCCACGTACCTGGTCCTCTCCGGCTACCCGCTGCTGACAGCCACGTTTCTGGTGAGCGCCATGCTCCTTGCCGGCGTTGTCGGCCAGCTCACCGGGGGATATCTCTCCGACCGGGTGGGCCGTAAACCCGTTGTCGTTGCAACGACATTGTGCGCCATTCCGGCCTTTGCTGCGATCCTCCTGACGCAGGGTGCGATCCAGATCGCTGCGATGCTCTGCTTCGGGTTCATGCTCTGGGCATCGTTCTCGGTTACGATCGCCATGGCCCACGAACTCATGCCAACCCGGATCGGCTTTGTCTCCGGCCTTTTCATGGGTATCGCGATGGGAGCTGGTGGAGTCGGCGTCTCGGTTTCGAGTGTGATTGCCGATCATATCGGGCTCGTTGCCACCCTTGCCTTCTTCCCGGTCCTGGTACTGGCTGCGGCCCTGCTCTTTGCGGTTGTCCAGTACCCGCGAAAGACACCGGGTGATTCGTGAGATTGTGGGTCGGCGTGACAAAGGGAATAATCTCATTTTTTTAGAGACGTAAAATACACATCCTTTCTAATAACCATGCGATTTTTTATGGCAGCTCTTTACCGGACGATATCATGGTAAAACGAGCACGCGCCCCCCTGCCCCCTCGCGCTCGACGGGTGGCACCGCTTCACCCGTCTCGCTAGGGGGAGTGCCGGAAACAAAGACAAAAAATGTGTAATGAAAATTTCCTGCGACAATTCGGGAAAAGATTGTATCAGGAAAATGGTTTTCTTGGATCTGGCCCTCGCAACGGCGGATTGCTGACCGTGATGGGTTCACCATAAAAAAAGAGATTCCTGTGTTTAAGCAACCGGGCTGCAGGCTGCCTGCCCGCTCGGGATTGCATATTTCTTCTCGATGAAGTGTGCGGCGATCGTCGTGATGGTAACGAGCATGAGGTACACGATACCGACACAGAGGAAGGTCTCGTTGTACATGAAATACTTGGTTGCGATCATCTTTGCCGCACCGGTCAGCTCGATAAGCGTGATCATGTATGCCAGGGACGAGTATTTCACCAGGTAGATGAACTCGTTGGTGATCCCCGGGAATGCCTTCCTGAGTGCCTGCGGGAGGACGACCCAGCGGACGGCCTGCCACTTGGACATCCCGAGCGCCTGCGCCGCGGTCATCTGGCCGTCTTTTATCGCGTGGATTGCACCCCGGATGTACTCGGAGTTGTAGGCCGCATTACAACAGATAAAACCGATCACCGAAGCCACGAACGGCGTGAGCACGATCCCGATGGACGGCATGCCGAAGTACAGGATAAAGAGGAGGAGGAGGAGCGGACAGCCCTTGCAGAAGATCACAAAGCCTTTCGCGATCAGCTTTACCCCGGGGCTCCCGTACGCCCGGCCCACTGCAACAGCACAGCCCAGCAAGAAGCCAAACGGCGCAGCTACGAGAATGAGCGCAACCGTCATCACAAGGCCGCTTGCAAAGGCCGGGGCAATGATCTGGGTAAGGAAGGTGATCTGGTCCATGGGCATTCAGGCTCGCTTGCTCTACCGGTATTCCTCGATCTTTCCGATGAATTTCTTCATGCGTTCAAAGCCGGCTCCGTTGAGCACATCGTCCGGCGTTCCCCGTTCTGCGATCGTCCCGTTCTCCATGAAGAGTACTTCGTTTGCAACCGAGAGGGCAAAGCGCATCTCGTGGGTCACGATAAGCATGGTCATACCCTGCTTTGCGAGCATCCGGATCACTTCGAGCACTTCGCGGGTCAGCTCCGGGTCGAGCGCCGAGGTCGGTTCGTCAAAGAGCATCACGTCCGGGTCCATGGCAAGCGCCCGGGCAATCGAGACACGCTGTGCCTGCCCTCCCGAGATCTGGGCCGGGTAGCAGTCTGCCTTGTCGGCAAGGCCGACCCGTTCGAGCTCAAAAAGGGCTTTTTTGGTGGCTTCCTCCTGCGACATCCCCCTGACTTTCAAGAGCGCGATCTCGACATTTTTCTGGACGGTCAAATGGTCGAAGAGGTTGAAGTTCTGGAAGACCATTCCCATCTTCTGCCGGAAGTAGTTGATCCTCGTCCCGCAGTTCGTCACCTCTTCGCCATCCAGCCAGACCTGCCCGCCATCGGGCTCGGTGATCTGGTTGATGCAGCGCAGGAGCGTGCTCTTGCCGGTCCCCGACGGGCCGATAAACGCCTTGGTCTCGCCCCGCCGCACCGTAAACGAGATGCCGCGAAGCACCTCTGTCCCGCCAAAGGACTTGGAGAGGTTCTCGACTTGTAAAACACATCCTGAATCTGTCATGATATCACGTACTTGCGTGGCCGAATCCGGGCACCATCACTTTTTCTTCAAGCTTGTTGAGGCACTTCATTCCCGCATAGTTCATGGCGATATAGACGCAGGCGCATGCCAGGTAGATCGGCATGGTGATGTAGGTCTCGGACACGATCTGGGAGGTGCGGGTTAAAAGTTCCATCACGCCGATCGCATAGCAGATCGAGGTGTCGGTGAGCACGGTCGGGTACTCGTTTGACCAGCCGGGAAGGGCGACGAGCATTGCCTGCGGGAGGATGATGGTCTTTATTGCCTGCCACCGGGTCATGCCAAGCGACCGTGCCGCGGTCATCTGGCCTTCGGATATGGAAAGGATGGCACCCCGGAAGATCTGGGACTGGTAGGCAGAGCCCCGGAGGCCCAGGACAACAATGGCAATGTAAAATGCGGGGATGTCAAGGCCCAGCGAGGGAAACACACCGAAGTAGAACAAGAAGAGGAGCACGAGAAGCGGAAGTCCCCGGAAGAACCAGACGTACACCTCGATTGCATACCGGACCGGCTTTGTCCCGTAGATCTGGCCAAGCGCCATGGGCAGGCCGATAATAAGGCCAAGACCCAGGGCTGCAACCACAAGCGCCAGGGTGAGCAGGATACCCTGGAGCAGGTAGGGGAGCCAGTCGACGAGTATGGTAAGGAGAGCCTCGGTCATGGTGTGGTATCCCCGAAAAGGGGGTCCCGGGAAGAGTTCCCGGGAATAATTGCTACGGGATAGTGTTTAACCTGTTAGGTTATATGCGGTGATGAGCTGTTTCCAGTAGGGGTCCGCATGAAGGTCTGCAAGGCCGGCGTTCATGGTGGCAAGGAGCTCCGGGTTGTCTTTTCGTATCGCAACGCCGTACTGTTCACCGGTATCGATATTATAGATGATGCGGATGGGTTTTCCCTCGATTGCGGTCAGGTGGGACGGCCCGTCATAGATGGATGCATCGATGTTCTTGTTCATGAGATCGGTGATGACAAGCGGGAAGTTGTCGTATTCCTTTAAGTGGTCAGCAGACATCTTGCCGGTCTCGACCAGGTTCTTTTCCGCCCAGATTGCCCCGGTAGTGCCGCGCTGGGCGCCGATAATTGCTTTTCCTGCAAGGATATTGTCAATGCTGACGGCCGAGTCGTTCCGTACAGCGATCGTCTGGTTGATCTTGAGGTACGGGATGGTGAAGTTGACCTGTTCCTGGCGTTCGGGCGTGATGGTCATCCCCGAGTAGACCATGTCGACCTTTCCTGCCTGGAGCGCCGGGATGATACCGTCCCACTCGATTGCCTGGAACTCGACAGCAAAGCCCTTGTCCTTTGCAATCCAGCGGGCGGAATCCACGTCAATGCCGTGGAAGGTACCGTCCTTGTCAATGTACGTGTAGGGCGGGTATGCCCCGTCTACTCCAATCTTATAGGTCTTTTCCGTGGTGCCGTTACCGGAGGTGGCAGCAGGGGTATTCCCGCTCTGGGTACATCCGGCAACAAAAAGGCATGCCCCCGCGAGCACAAGGAGCACGAGTACACAATACGCAGATTTTTTGATCATCCAACTCTCGTTTTTGCGGTTTACACCATTTAATCGTTATGAAATGATCCCGCTACCTTGTGCCGTCGACACAGGAATGTACGGGGAAATGCCGGAAAAAACAAAAAGGGAAAAATGAGGGTTTTTTCGTTACTGCATATCGTATTTCTTAATAAGTTCCTGCCACTTGTCCGAGGCCATGAGGTGGTCGATACCGGTGTTTAAGGTAGTCTGGAGCGCTGTGTCGCCCATCCGGACGGCAACCCCGTACTCTTCATCGGTCTGAACGATCCCGATCTTTTTCATGGGCTGGTTCTTCATGGCATGGGCGATGACCGGCTCATCGAACATGACCACGTCCACGCGCCCGTTCTGGAGATCGGTCACGGCAAGCGGGAAGTTGTCGTAGAGGGTCAGATTGGAACTTGCAAGCGTGCCGTTCTTGAGGAGGTTGTTCTCGATCCAGGTGTTGGCCGAAGAACCGCGCTCGGTCCCGATCTTTACTTTGCCGGCATAGAAATCATTCATGGTAAGCGTGGTGTCGTTACGGCCTGCCACTTCCTGGTTGACCACCCAGTAGGTCTTGGAGAAGTTCACCTGTTCCATACGTTCGGGGGTCTTGGTCATACCCGAATAGACCATGTCGATCTTACCGGTCTGGAGCGCAGGGACGATACCGTCCCAGGCCATCGGCTGGATCTTTACCGTAAATCCCTGGTCCTGAGCGATCCACTGGATCGATTCGACATCGAAGCCGGTGGGCGTACCGTTTGAATCGATGAACGAATATGGGAAATAATCGCCGTCGATACCGACCACGTACACTTTCTTGGTTATATCTGATGACGGAGTTGCCGAGCTGTTCTGCGCAGAAGGGGTGCTCTGCGTACAGCCGGCGCAGACCAGGAATGCGATCACGATGAACACAACAGGAAGATACCAGTACTTCATACCAGAATCATCTTACGAGGATCATATTTACAGATTCCCAAAATTTCTTACGGGGATCTCCTGTGATCCCAATAGGTCTCTGTCCGGGGGAGGAATTGATAAAGACGGCCTCCCAATGTCAGTATATAACGCGGGAGATGCTTCCTGTCCGTACCAAGAACCTGCATCTCCCGGGAAGAACGCATGACCGATGCCCTCCCTCTGCCCGATTCCCCCGTCCCGTATATCAACCGCGAACTGAGCTGGATCCGGTTCAATCACCATGTGCTCGAAGAAGCCATGGACGAACGCCACCCGCTGCTCGAACGGGTAAAGTTCCTCTCCATCTTTGCAAACAACCTGGACGAATTTTTCATGATCCGGGTCTCGGGCCTCCAGCGCCAGGCAGCCCAGGGCTTCCTCAAGGCACCTCCCGACGGGATGACCCCTTCAGAACAGCTCGTTGCCATAGAAAAAGCGCTCGTTCCCGAACTCTCCCTCCAGTACGACTGCTGGAACCGCGAGATCCTTCCCCGGCTTGCCAGCGCCGGGATCTTTATTTCGCCCTGCCGCGACCTCGATCCCCGGCAAAAGGAGGCACTTAAGACCTATTTTGTCGAAGAGATCTTCCCGGTCCTGATCCCGCTCGCATTTGATTCCGCCCACCCGTTCCCGTTCATCTCCAACCTCTCGCTCAACCTTGCCATCATTGTCCGCGACCAGAACAAAAAAGAACTCTTCGCACGGATCAAGGTGCCCACCGGCCTTTTCCCCCGGCTCATCCGGGTGCCGGCACCTGATGGCGTCCGTGACGACAAGAACGTTCACCTTGTCTACCTTGAAGATCTTATTGCCGCCCATCTCGATCTCCTCTTCCCGGGCCTCGAAGTGGTCGGGGCGTACCCCTTCCGCATCACCCGCGATGCAGATCTCGATATCGAGGTAGACGAAGCATCCGATCTCCTGACAACGGTCGAAGAGATCATGGAACAGCGGGCACGCGGGACGCCGGTACGGATCGAGGTCGACTCGACCATGCACGAGAACACCGTGCAGATGCTTGAGAAGAAACTGGGGATCGGCCCCCAGATGCTCTACCGGATCGGCTACCCGGTGGGGATGGCCGACCTCATGGAGCTTCTTTCGCTCGACCGGCCCGAGCTCAAGGATCCCCCGTTCCAGCAGTCCGTCCCGCCCGAGCTTGCCGAGGAAAAAGATATGTTCTCGGCGATCCGGAAAAAAGATATCCTCCTCTTCCACCCGTACGACAGCTTCACCCCGGTGATAAATTTCATCCGGCAGGCTGCCCACGACCCGGACGTGCTTGCCATCAAGATCACCCTGTACCGGGTGGGCTCCAACTCGCCGATCGTAAAAGCACTCATGGAAGCCCGGGAGAACGGGAAGGCGGTAGCGGCGTTGATCGAGCTCAAGGCCCGGTTTGACGAGGAGAACAATATCGGATGGGCCCGGGCGCTCGAACGGGCCGGCGTCCACGTGGTCTACGGTGTCGTCGGCCTCAAGGTCCACGCGAAACTCTGCATGGTCGTGCGCCGGGAAAAGGACGGGATCCGGCGCTACATGCACCTCGGGACCGGCAACTACAATGCAACAACGAGCCGGATCTATACCGATTTCGGCATGTTCACCTGCGACCGGGACATCGGCTACGATGCGGCAAACCTCTTCAACTTCCTGACCGGCTATGCCCGTTTCGACCAGTACCGGAAGCTCGTGGTCGCCCCGGTCACCCTGCGAAGCAGCATGATCTCGCGGATCGACCGGGAGATTGCAATCCACAAAAAAGAGGGCGGCGGCCACCTCATCTTCAAGATGAACGCGCTCGTTGACCTGGAGTGCATCACGGCCCTGTACCGGGCCTCACGGGCGGGCGTAAAGATCGACCTCCAGATCCGGGGAATCTGCTGCCTGCGCCCCGGGATTAAGGGCATGAGCGAGAACATTACGGTGAGCGCGATCGTGGGCCGTTTTCTCGAACACGCCCGGCTCTACTATTTCCGGAATGGCGGGAAAGACGAGGTATTGCTCGGGAGCGCCGATCTCATGCCGCGAAATATTGATCGCAGGGTCGAGGTGCTCTTCCCGGTGACCGATCCGGCGATCAAAAAAGCGCTCCTTACTACCATTCTTGCCACCGAGCTCGCGGACAACCAGCAGCTGCGGCTGATGTCCGGGGACGGGTCGTATGCCCGCAGACTCCCAAAACAGGGGGAACCCCCGGTCGATTCCCAGGCATGGTTCCTCGCGCACCCGGGATCCTGGTACCATGCAGCCAAATGATCCGGCAGTACCGGTCCCCGGCGCATGCTCCTTTGCGGCATCGCGTCTCCTGCCCCTGCTCGATGCGTTCCTTTCAGAGCTCGGACCGGCCCGGTCCGCGGACGATCCCGAAGCAGTCCACCGGCTCAGGGTAGCCTCCCGCCGGCTCCGGGCTGCACTGCCGCTCTTTTCCTCCTGTTTCCCGGAAAAAGATCTGCATCAGGGAATCCGCGGGATAAAGGAATGTACACGGGCCCTCGGGGCGGCCCGGGATACCGATGTCAGGATCGCGTTTTTAAAAAAATACCTGAAGGCCGGGCGTCCTGATCCCGCAGAGAGAGATGATGAGAAAACCGCAGACGGAAAAAACGATGCGAATCCGCTCGTGCACCTCCAGAAAAAACTGCGGAACGAACGCAAAGAGCAGCAGGAAAACCTGATCGCAGTCCTCGATGGAATCGAAGAGGGCGGGAAACTCCAGGTACTGAAGGGAACCTGCCAGGCGCTCGCAATGCAGAAGATCCGGGGGAAAAAGAACTGTATTTCCGGCATCCTCCCGGTTGCCGCGGACCGTATCGGCGCCCGGCTGATCCAGCCGCAGCAGTACGACACTATTGTCCATTCCCCGGATGCGGTCCCCGAACATCATGCGCTCCGGATTGCGCTTAAAAAACTCCGGTACACGCTCGAAACCTTCGCGCCGCTGTACCGGAGAGGGATGGCAAAACAGATCGCGCAGCTCAAACGGCTTCAGGACCTGCTTGGCGAGATCCATGACTGCGACATCTGGATAAACGAGATGGGGCAGGCAGTCCTCGATGCCCGGTCGCGAAAGGCTCTGCGGGCGATCTCCCTGCAAAAGAAGATTCTCGATCTCGCCCCGCTCCGCCAGCTGCAGTACAACCGCGAGAAAGAGCGGAACCGGCTCTACCGGCAGTTCGTGCGCCGCTGGGACGCACTCGCCCGTACCGGTTTCTGGGAAGACCTCGAAGCCTGTGCGCTCGAAGGCCAGCGTTCAGCCTGCCGGCGCCAGAGAAAACCAGAAAAAAACGGGGAAGAGCCTGCATTCCTCCGAATGCTCGAAGAGGTGCCGGACCAGCAGGCCCACAGCATACAGGTCGCCGGGCTCGCCGACAAACTGTTTTATGGTCTTTCTGCGCTCCATAATCTCCCGGACCGGGACCGCGCCCTCCTCCGGTATGCCGCACTTGTCCATGATATCGGCTGGGCAGAAGGCGGGGCCGGCCACCAGCGACGGGGGGCGGGCAGGATCCTCGCGGCAGGCGATCTCCCGGTAACGGTAAAAGAACAGGGAATGATCGCGCTTATCGTCGGGCTTCATGGCGGCGGGGTTACCATCCGGCACAAGGGGTTCTACCGGCTCCTCCCGCAGGCAGACAAACAATGCGTCCTTGCTCTTGCCGCGCTGCTCCGGATCGCCGACGGCCTGGACTATACCCGCGACAACTGCGTCACGGATCTCCGCTGCACCATACGCGAGACTGAAATCCTCTGCGAACTAACCGGAACCGGAGATACCGGTCCCTGCAGGGAGCGGGCCATAAAAAAAGGCGACCTCTTCGCTGAGGTCTTCGCACTACCGCTGGTGATATCATAAAGACAAAAAAGATCGGCTCGACCGGACGGATCGTAGCTTTCATCGATATCGGTACAAACTCGGTGCGCATGCTCGTTGTACGGTTCAACCCGAACCACTCCTACAGCATCCTGACCCGGCAAAAACAGCAGGTGCGCCTTGGCGAAGGGGAGTTTGACGACGAGGAGATCACGCCGGAAGCAATCGACCGGGCCTGTCTGGTCTGCCGGAAGTTTGCCGATCTCGCCCGCACGTTTGCTGCCGAGGAGTTCGTGGCGGTCGCAACCTCGGCCGCACGGGAGGCACAGAACCAGGCCGAACTGCTCAGCCGGATCCGGGAAGAGGCGCAGCTGGACGTCAGGGTGATCCCCGGCCGCGAGGAAGCGCGGCTCATCTATCTCGGCGTTGCCGCAAGCCTCCACCTTGGCGAAAAACAGGCCTTTTTTATCGATATTGGCGGGGGGAGCACGGAGATCTCGGTGGGCGGCCAGCACCAGTACCAGGTTCTTGACAGTTTCAAGCTCGGCGCGATCCGCCTCACCAACCAGTTCTTTACCAGAGACGAGACCGGCCCGGTCCGCCCCGACCAGTACCGGCTCCTCCAGCAGTACGTGAAAAACGCGATCATCCATACGGTCCAGAAGATCAAAAACCAGAGAATCGATCTTGCCATCGGCAGCTCCGGCAGCATCATGAACCTCGCGGAGATCGCGGCAAAAACCTCCCCGCAGGAGACTGCCGCTCCTGTCGGGACGCTCACCTACCGGGATCTCAAAAAGACCATCGAGATGCTCTGTTCGCTTTCCCTCGAGGAGCGGAAGAAAGTGCCGGGGATCAACCCCGAGCGGGCGGACATTATCATCGCCGGTGCAATCATCCTCGAAACCTTCATGAAAGAACTCGGTATCGAACAGCTTACCGTCACCAACCGGGGTCTCCAGGACGGCCTCCTTGCCGACTACCTCTCGCGGATGGAGGACTACCCGCTCTTTGGGACGCTCTCTCCCCGGGAGACAAGCGTCCTCCAGCTGGGCCGTTCCTGCGGGATAAACGAGTCACATGCCCGGACGGTCACCCGGCTGGCGCTTGAGATCTTCGACTCGGCAAAAGAGGCAAAACTGCACGATTACGGGGAGTGGGAACGCGAACTCCTCGAATATGCTGCATTCCTACACGATATCGGCTCGTTCATCTCCTATACCAACCATCATGCGCATTCGTATTATATCATAAAAAACTCCGAGCTCCTCGGTTTTGACCAGAAAGAGATCGATATTATTGCAAATACCGCCCGGTTCCACCGGAAGAAAAAACCGAAGAAAAAACACCTGGACATCCCGGACCTCGATGCCAGCGAACAGCAGATGGTGCTCGTCCTTGCCATGTTTGTCCGGCTCGGCGAGAGCCTCGACCGCAGCCACTCCGGCCTGGTGCAGCACACGAAATTTGTAAAAGCGGACAAGAACGAAGCCGTGCTTGCCATCATTGCCGAAACAGACTCCCAGCTCGAGGTCTGGGGTGTGGAAGCGGAGAAAAAGGCATTCGAAAAGGTGTTCCAGCGCCACCTGACAATAAAAGTGATTGCCCCGCGCGAAGAGCCGGTCAGCCCGGCCTGATGGTTAAGGATCCTGCTCCCAGATACAAAAAAAAGCCCGGGGGATATTCCCGCCAGAGAGAATAATTACCGGGTCTTGCCGGTCAGGGAAACGGGCGTGATCGTGGCACTTTTTATCATGTCCTGCGATTCATCGAGATACTCGTTATAGGTACCGTCCGAAGGGGGAATGTTCTGGACCTGGTAGGTAAAGATATACGGGGACTTGTCAGCGATCGTATAGACCTGGTAGGCATAGTCGTATTTTATACTGTCCTCGTGTTCGACCTTGTAATCGATCCGGTATGCCTTGTTCTCCGAGACTACCATCTGGGGGTTGTGTTTGGTCATGGTCCAGTGGGGGTAATATGACTGGAGGGCAAGAACCGCGTGGTTGTAATAGGATTCGAGATCGGTCGCTGAGTACGGGTCGATATCAACGCTGAAAACCGCGTAGGTTTCTTTCCCCGGGCTGTAGAAATTGACGATATTGATGGTGGACTTCCCGTAGTCCCGCATGGCAAGGGAGTCCGGCTCCTGGACATCCCAGGTACTTGGATACCGTAGGGATATGCCATACTGTGCATTCTTATACGTGGACAAACCGGTGGCCGCAGCAGGAGTAACCGGCGTTGCAGCGGAAGTTTGCACCATGGCGGTTGTTGTTAGGGGCGCTGTCGCCGCAGTTGTTGGCGTGGCGGATACAACCCGTGAGGGCGTACTGTCCGTACATCCCGCGAAGACGATGCACCCGATAAGAAGAAGGAAGACACACACTCCAAAACAGGAACTAGTTCTCTCCATACGTATCAGGCTTTTTTAATAAATCGAACTCCTTAAATCTTGCCATATGCATTCTGCCCGGATCTGCCGGGAAAATATCAAAAAACAGATCGCGGGTACTGCCGTTAACCGGTTATTCCTTAATAAAACGGTATCCATCAACGGGAACGGTAATGATAAATATCACGCCGGTCCCGAAGGTGCCGGTCTCTTCGATCCGGATCCCGGTGATAGCGAGGATCTCCCGGACAAGGAAGAGACCAAGCCCGGTATGTTTCCCGAAACCCTTGGAAAACAATTTTTTCTTATCCTCATCCCGGATTCCCTCGCCGTTATCGCTATACACCAGTTCCAGGCCCTCGGAAGTCTTTTGGGAAACAATGCGGATGGCCGACAGGTTTTTTCCGCCATACTTCAGCGAATTGTCGATGAGGTTATAGAATACCTTCTCAAAGAGCGGGTCGGCATAGACTTCCACAGCCCCGGTCTCAACCTGGACCCGGGTAGTTCCCAAAGGAAGCGCCGCAACCGCCCGTTCAATTCCTGCCGTCACGTCCTGCCATACCGGGGCTTTTACCCCCATCTCCTCGTAATCCTTGGTAAACGAGATCTGGTCTTCGATAACATTAGCAATATTCTGCATTTTTTTGAGCATTGCAGGAATTTCAGGGTCCCCCGGCTCGTTCTGGACAAGGTAGATCAGGCTTTTTAACCCGGTCAGCTGGTTGAGGATATCGTGCCGGGTGATGCCGGAGAGGAGGGCGAGCTTCTCGTGCGCCTTTTCAAGCGCCTCATTTGCCTCGTGCAGTTTTGTGATATCCCTTCCTACAGACTGGAATTCAACCACGGTCCCGTCGGGAGCAAAGATCGCCTGGTCGTTCCATACCACCCAGCGGATCGAGCCGTCAGAACGGGTCACCTGGCAGGTATCTGCAATTACCGGTTTCTGGGGCGTAAGACCGGAGAAGATTGCCCGAAGGTCGGTGAGGTTCTCGACCACACAATGGGCCGGCATCTTTTTCCCGAGGATTTCATCGCGGGTAAGGCCGAAGAACCGACAGTAGGCATCGTTGACAAAGACGTGCCTCCCGTCCGGCAAAAACCGGCTGATCAGTTCCGTCTGGGTCTCGACAATTTTCCGGTACCGTTCCTCGCTTAAGCAAAGCTCGTGCTCCCGTTCGGTCACCTGACAGAAGAGCAGGTCGAACGGCCGGGTGACCCCCACAGTCACGATTGCACGATAGAGGTAGTACACCGCCACGAACCTGATGAAGAACCCAACCACGTTCATGGGCTCAATGCCATTCCCGGAGATTGCAAAGACCAGTTCGCCCCAGCCAAAAAAGAGCATGGCGATAACCAGGAATGTCCCGACCTCGGGATCGAGGTGCCGGCGCCGGAACAGGAGATAACCGGCCGTTATCAGGAAGAGAGCAGAGATGAGATATTCGCTCGCGGACTTAAACAGCGAGGGGCCGGCAAATGCATTGGAACAGTCGGGGAACTCATGGCAGATCACGATTCCTGCCACAAGGGCCAGAAATATCCCGGCACAGGTAATCGTCAGAATGAGGGTATCATATTTTCCTTTTGGGGTAAGGGATCTCCCGATGAGCGCTACCGCAATAAGGAGGGACGCGGCCTGGAAATACCGGGCGGCAATCCAGAACTGGGGGGTCATGCCCCCGGCAATGCCCGGGAGGAGCGGGAGGTTGACAAAAGAAAAGGTAAACAACGTGTCAAGGAACGCAGTAAACAGGCACGAGAGACCGATTGCGAGGAGGAACGAGTCGGAGGCGATCCGCCTGCTGTTCCAGACAATGACAAAGACCGCAATGGCGACCGCGATACTGATGAGCTCGATGAGGATAATGCTGAGCAGGTGGTTTCCCCGGCTGACGAGTTCGATGAGCAGGACGAGAATAAGCACGACCGCAATGCTCGCCAGGTAGTTGGTGAGCCGGTGGCGGACGATCTGCCGGGAGGTCTTGGAGAGCAGGTCTGCGTTCATGTCCCTGGTCCTGTTCCCGTTGGCACATGCAGGTATTCCCGTACCAGCGGAAATCTTTGAGGGCTATACAACCTTATTGCAGGGACGGAACATAAAAGTACCCCGGACTTATGCAAAATAACAGGTCACCGGCAGCACTTTTTTAAAAATTATACGATTCACGGCGATCCGATCTTTTTTAATGCAGCTTCTGCCGCACTGCGGATACCAGGATCGGGATCGTTTACCAGGCTCATGAGCGGGGTTACCGCATCGCTGCACCGGATCTCGCCCAGCGCCCAGACCGTGGATTCCCGGACAATGCCCTGCCGGCCAAGCAGGTGGACAAGCGCCGGGACGGCCCGGCGCTCCCTTAAGTCTGCAAGTACGAGCGCGGCCCGCCAGATAATGCCCTCGGACTGATCCCCCAGAGCCCCGATAAGCGCGTCCGCTGCCCCAAGTGCCGGGTCCGAGAGCGTATCGAAGGCTGCTGCCCGTACTACCCCGCTTTCGTTATCCAGCGTCCGTACCAGGAGCCGGGTATTCCCGGGATCCGGGTTTGTTGCGAGGTTTCGGATGATGCCGAGCCGTACCGCGACCGGGGCATGTGCAAGATCTTCAGCCCACTGTTCGCGGAGGGCGGGGCTGGCAGTAGAAACGGATACCGGGGTGGCGGGTCCGGGAGGGACCGTATTCTTTTCGGGCGGGACCGTCCGGGCCGGATCGGAAAGTCCGAGCGCTTCCGACCAGCTGGCAACCGCCCAGTGTGCTGCATCATCGGAGAGGCCGAGTTCATCCATCAGGCGCTTGACCATAAACCCCTGCACCAGCGGCAGGGGAAGCGTCTGGCGGGGTGCAAGGAGATCCGCAGGGACCCGCTGACGCACGGCGCTTGTGAGGATAAAGATCTCTTTTGTGCAGTCCGGGCAGGTATCGCGGAGCAGCCCTTCACACCGGTTCGCATCGTGGGCAACAGAAACACCGTAGCGGGCAACGAGCCGGGCAAGGGTGGTACGGGCGGTATCGTTCATGGTTCATCTCCACAACCGGCAGACTGGATGGTGCAACTGGTGCCCTCCATCGTTATGGTTGTTTTTGGATTCAGGGGAACTGCCCGGCCCGGCGGGACATCGGATGTTATCCCGTCCGGGAAGATCACCTGCCAGGAGGTTTTTGAAAGGTTCCGGATCCCTGCCGCACCGGGAATGGCAGGGTGGGGGACGACCTTTCCTATCGCCCGTGAACCATCGTCACTCCCGTTGGGGTGCAGGATATGGCGGGAGAGGAGCGTGGTGCCCAGCGACAGGGTAACAGAGATGGTTCCCCAGGGGCGCTGGATACGAAGGCTCGGTGCCGGGGGGATCTCCCGTCGGCAGTGCCAGCAGGTCATCGGGAGGTCGTCCACAGAGGAGAAATTCTCGGCCCGGCAGTGCGGGCAGGAGACAAGGCGGTCCTTTAAGGATAAAAAGAGGTTCTGCCATTCTCCTTCGGTAACCCGCCGGGCCGGCTGCGTAAGCCCTTCGGTAAATGCCCTGATAAACATTGCACGAAGTGCGGGCGGGCACAGGTCCCACCGTCTGCCGGCAAGGGCATAGTCTGGATCGCCGGGCAGGCGGTTTGTTGGGTTGTCGGGATCGAAGATAAAGACCGGGGTGATCCCATAGACCTGCTTTTTGGCCGGGATGTCCCAGCAGTGGTACCGGTATTCCATCTCGCCATGGAAGGGGTGATGCCAGACCCAGACATAGAAAAGGAGAACCGCAAGCGCATGGAGATCGGTCTCGGTCGAGGGATCGCATTCCCCGCGGATGAGCTCCGGGGCCATGTATTCCATCGTGCCCCAGACCTGGCACCGGGACTCGTGGTTCACGCCCACATTATCGTTGTCGCAGATGAGAACGTCCCCGGTTATTGGGTCAAACATCAAATTCCCCGCAGAGATGTCCCGGTAGCAGTGGCCCGAGAGGTGGAGCGCCCGGTAGCTGTTTGCAAGTTCGTACGAGATCTCGCAGAGTGCCGACAGGGAGGGAACCGGTTTTAAGTGCGCCCAGACCTCGCCGAGCTCGGCGTACTTCTGCGTATCGATCCGTGCCATCAGGTACCCGAACTGTTTTGTGTTATCGGCGGTGACCAGGTCGAGCGGCCAGATAAACCGTTTCCCCGCCGCCCCGTAGGGCGGGCCGGTGCGGACAAGGTAGGAGATTGCCGTCCGCTGGCCGCTTGTTGCCTGTTCGGGCTTGTACCATTTGAGCGCCTGCTGCCCCTGCGGGCCGTCAACGAGATATACCTCCCCCTGGGTACCTTCCCCGATCTTTTTTACCACGGTAACGGTAGTCCCGGCAAGTTCGGCATGGAGCCGGGTGCCGATGGCAAGGGTCATTTGGCTACCAGTCCTCCTCCCGCGATACCGGCCGGTCCTGTTCCGGGGGATCTGCAGCCGGTGTCTCCGGGCGTTCGGGGTTGATGGACGCGTACACGAGCGTCATGTCGTCGCCGCTCGCAATAGCCGAGTAACGGTCCAGCCAGCCCCCCATTGCCGCAGCAACGCTGTCGGTTCCGTAGGTCCGGACCCGGTCGACAAGGCTGTGGACAAAGAGCGAGAACTCCTCGCTCTCCGAGCCGGCAAACGAGTCCGAGATCCCGTCGGTTGCCGCAAGCAGGACGCCGCCTTCGCCCCGATCGATTGTCGCCGTTCTCCAGAGCAGGTGCGCGTCCGGGGCGGACAGGGAATGGGTCTCGTTTCCGGCAAGAACCGGGTCGCGGGGAAGGGGGAAGGTGATCGTGCCGTCGGGACGAAGTAGGAGAAGGTCGCCGTCTCCGACCTGGCCGACAAGGAGGGTGTCGTAGACGACAAGGGCGGCAATAAGCGTGGTGCCGTACCGGGAATAGGCTGCGTCGGGGAGGACGGTTCCCTCGGGAGACGGTGTTGCATCGGAGCGTTCAACGTCCCGGGCCACGAGATCGCGCCAGCGGCGGGTAACCCGCCGGGGAAAATCTGCCTTGAATCCCGCCCGGAACTGCTGGCGGGGAATGTTCCCGTCCGCATACGAACGGTGGAACGCAACCATCTCGCTTATCGCCGCATCCACCGCAAGCGCCGATCCGGTCCGACTCCGGTCGTGCCGGGGATCGCCGTGGCCGTCCGCAACTGCACAGGCAATGCATGGCACGGCGCCGGAAGACCCGCTCCAGAGCGCATAGGCATCCTCGCAGGGACGGCCCGCCCGGATATGGGCTGCCCCGGTCCGGCTGCATCCGAACGCCCACCCAAGACCGGTATCGCAGGTACAGGAGAACTCTTCCGGCAACGGCATGATCGGATCAGAACAGGTCGGTATTGGACGTGATCATCGGGGGCGGTGATTCGAGGGCAACGTTCGAGGTCTCTTCTGCCGCGGGCGCTCCCCGGCTCCTGCCGCGTGACGATGCCACCGATGCGCTGACCGAGGCCCACTTGATATAGGTGACCAGTTCCTCGGGGGAATGCGCTTTTAAGAGGCCGACCGCGTCCTGGTTGGAGAACTTGAGGAGTTCTGCTGCATTATAGTCCGATTCGTCCCCGAGGGCAATGGCGAGCCGGACCGCCTTGATCCCCCACGGGATCTTCCCGAGTTCGGCGATAGCTGCATCGTAGTCTTCCCGGGGATCGGTGCAGAACCCGTCCGAGATGAGAATGCAGACAGGAGGGAGGCCACGGCGGGGCATGCGTTCGATGGAGAGTTCCCCGGCCAGGAGACGGAGTGCCTTTGCGGTAGCGGTAAGACCACTCGTTTCAAGTTCGGGCCAGACAAAATCGGCAAGCGGGACCGGGTCGGGGCCTACGTGCCACGCTGCATCATCGGAGAATTTGATGGCCCGCATCCGGATATCGACCTGAGGGTATGCGGCAACGGCCTTCTGGATCTCGGGGAGGGCTTCGCGGATTGCCTGGTTGAGCGTGGCTATCTTCTTTCCGCGCATCGAATCGGAACAGTCGGCAAGCCAGAAGAAGTGCAGTTGTTTCTTTGCGACCTGCCCGTCAGGAATCGGGATCGTATCTTCGATAGTAATGCCCCCTTTTGCTCTGGATACAGATTCTATCCCGTAACAATATAAGGTAACCGGTCGGGTGCCGGGAGTAAAAAATTAAAAAAAAAGTCTGGTGCCGGATCCGGCTTACTGCGTAGCGGGTGCGGCGCTCTTGATCATTGCCTTGACCGGCTCGGGCAGGTTCATGCCGTCAACGATCGAGGGAAGGAGGCTCATGATGACCTGCTGGCCCTGCGAGCTTGATGCAAAGTTCTTGAGGAGCGCCATACCATCGGGCGTTGCAAGGAAGTTCTTGACTGCGGTCTGACCTTCAGGCGTTGAAATGAAACCGGCAGCCGAAGCGCCGAGTCCTCCCAGATTTCCAAAGTCCATTATTTTTCACTCCATGTACGTTTTTCTATACATGTTTGTGAATCATGTTCTTAAACCTGTGTGAGCGGCTATGACGAAATATATTTTTGGAGACCTCCCCGGGGGGGACATTACCAATACCGTATGACCAGGATGGCGAAAGTCAGTACAGAACAGATAGTTTGAGATTTTCCAACCGGGTCTGTGCATTAATTACCAGACATATAATACAGTAAGAATCGGCCGTTATTTCCATCACGACAAAAAAATCACTGAAGTGTTAATTAAAAATTGTTTATTTATTTAGTATATCAACAAAAATTACCAAAACTTATAAAGATGCAGGTACTATTCCGGAATGATAACCATGGGATCAGCACAGGACATCATGCAGACCTTTGCAGACAGGGAAATACGCATGCATTTCAGTCATTTTGATGGCTGGGAATGCCAGAAGGCACCGTCACCGGCAACACGCGACACCGTTTTTCTGCTAACCCGGAATGTCCGGGGAAAGAAGGAGACGGTTGCCCTGGGTGTATCATATGACGAAGAACCTTCGGTAACCGCACTTGCAGCGGTATCGGCAAAGTATACCGGAAGGAACGCGCTTAAAGCCCAGTACCTGCTTGTCCCCAAAGACGCAAATGCAGCATCCATTCCCGGGCATATACGTGTACTCTCCATGAGCGCATTCGGATTCAGCAACGGCGAACTTATATGGCTTACAAAAAAGAAGGGCGCAAAACACTACACTCAGCCGGAAGCACCGGCAAAAGCGGTGGCCGCCGGCCCGGCCTGCGAACCGCACGCAGCGTAAAGTGCTGGCATCTTGTAATCCATATCACTTTTTCTGACGGTCTTTGTTGAATTTGGGATTTGATTTCACGGGATTTTTTTAAACAGTTCGTTTTTCGCACGACATACAACGGGAACTGCATACTTCCAGAATGATTCGGGTTCGTTGTTTACGTTGCCCTATTCCCACATAGAGAGTTAATAAAAAAAAATTGATTTCTTGACATTATAAAATGATCATAGTTAAATATCGTTTTTTACTATGTGTAAGATGGCATGGTGGTTTGATCCCGTGAAATTGATCCACCACTGCATAAATCCGGTTAGTTGTAACCAGAGGAACTGACATGCATTATCTGAAGAGAGTATCGAGAAAAAATGGCGAAAGTGGGGTTTCGCCAGTAGTTGGCGTGATGCTGATGCTGATAGTAACTATCATCATTGCAGCAGTAGTAAGCGCTTTTGCCGGGGGTCTTGTTGGAGGGAATAACCAGAAGACACCCACTGTCACGATGGAAGTAAATCTTGTGAACAGTTCGGCGGGGATGAATTTTTCAGCCACCGTTTTGAGTGTCAGCGAACCAATTCCCACGAAGAATCTGCAGCTGACAACAAACTGGGTAAATGGGAAATCATCATACGGGGGCGGGAGCTCAACCACTAAGATTCCCTATGGATACGGTCCCGGGGTGTCTGGAACCCCCAGCCTGAACTCTCCCAATGCAAACCAGACTTTTGGAAATTATACCCTGACTCAGGGAACAGGACTTGTAGTATCTGACAGTGATATTGCCACTCTGTTTGGATCCAATTGCCACAACCTGAATGTCGGCGATACCGTGACATTACGGATGATCTATACACCCACCGGAAAAACGGTCTGGCAGCAGAATGTAGTCGTCACAGGGAGCAACTAAAATGATTAAAAGATCCGAACATGCAGTATCACCAGTTGTCGGTGTAATGCTGATGCTGGTTGTCGTAATCATCATCGCTGCAATTGTCAGCGCATTTGCCGGCGGGCTTGTCGGAGGTGCAAAGAAAACATCTCAGGCTACCCTCACCGGGAAGTTCAGTATGGGGAACGGATTTGAGATCACGCACGCAGGAGGAGATCCCCTTGCTCTCCAGAATACCAGATTCGTAATCCGGGATGGCCCCACATTTGGTACGGGTCTTGAACAGAAGACGGCAGAGGTTCTGAATAAATCCATAATGCTCAACACGCGGACGGAGAACTTCGCCAGCAACGAGACTGCCTTTCTCCCAGGAGATACGCTGTGGATATCTGGTGCAAACACCACCTGCAGCATGCTCCAGCCGGTAGTCAATACCTATGGGGATTCAACACTTTGCCTGAACAACGCCAACAATATCGGCAAGACCTTCTTCCTTGAGGTAAGTGACACTGGGGGCAACCTCATCTCAAAGACAGAAGTGACGATCACAGCATAAGGGCTTGTGAGAATCATGAATGAAACAATGGTAGTGTTAAAAAAAGGGAGTGGGGATCTATGAACTATTCACGTGAGTCGGCAGTTTCACCGGTGGTCGGCGTGATGCTGATGCTGATTGTAGTGATCATTATCGCAGCAGTTGTCAGCGGGTTTGCCGGAGGACTCATGAAGGGAACACAATCTGCACCCCAGTTGGTCATGGATGTCAAGATTGCAAATAACGGGTATTATCCTACAAGTTACTTTAAGGCCGAAGTTACATCCGTTAGCGCACCCATAAAAACGAGTGACCTGAAAATTGTAACCTCGTGGAGTAACACAGGGAATATGAGCGGGGAAACTATCAGAGACGGCAGCGTCGTAACGCCCGGAGTCACCAATTTCAATGTCACCTATATCACGGAATCCGGGCAGACTTCTCTCCTGTCAATTCCCTCCTGGCAAATGGTCTGTCCTCAGGGAGATGGTCCGGGCGTTGGATATAACGGAACGGAAACATCAAACGGTTTGCCCTATGAGGGAACCGGTGCAACCAATCAGTCTGATATCGGGACAAAGCCCGGGATAACCAATTACTCCTGGTTTGGTAACTACTACCTCCAGGCAGGCACGGTCATGTTTGCCCAACCATTCGGTGCAAAATATGACGGCACAGCCTTTACTGAGGGATATGGTGTAGGACAGCAATGGCTATACACGTACGGTACGTCGAGCGATGCCGTTTTCACCACAGATAGTACAGATGAGATGCAGGCCGTCCTCGGGAAGAAATGGAATCTTCTGCGGCCGGGGGATATTGTCAACGTTAAAGTGATCCACATTCCCTCAGGTAAAACAATCTGGCAGGAGGATATTCCTGTGGAGGGGTCGGTAATATGATGTATTCAGCAAAAATCAATGGAAATGATCGGGCAGTTTCACCGGTTGTTGGTGTTATGCTCATGCTTGTCGTTGTGATCATCATCGCTGCTATTGTCAGCGGTTTTGCCGGGGGACTTGTCAACTCCAACAGCAAAGTGCCCCAGGCAACGATCACGGGAACCTTCAGCCAGTCGGCAGGCCTTCTGACAATGTATCATGCCGGTGGCGATGAACTGTCAACCCAAAACATTTTCGTAGTTATCCGCGCCAAAGACGAGGAGAACGGTGGATATCAAGGAACCATGTCGAGAACCAGTGTCAACAAATCCCTGACCTGCAATACTGCAGGAAAGTGCTGGATGCTACCCACCGGTATCGTAACGTTGCCGGTCTGGAGACCCGGCGAGATCATGTATTACAATGGTACATCGTTTAGTACGACGGATATCGGGAAATCGTTTACCCTTGAAATTGATTCCACCGATGGCAAAATGCTGTCAAAAAGCGATGTGAAGATAGGACCATAACAGAGGAGGGAAAGACTATACTTTTTTCCAAAGGGGACGTCTCTTCCCGGGGTGAAGTGTCCTGAACGGTAACTCGGCATCGTCTTTGGTTCATGGCTGAGATAACGTCCTGTTATTCACATACTCTTGGGATTACCCGGGCTCCCCCACACTTGGAATATCATGGAGGTACATAAAGATGCAATCGACAAGAAAAAAAAGAGAGAGAAAAGAATACGCCGTTTCACCGGTAGTTGGTGTGATGTTGATGTTAATTGTCGTGGTCATCATCGCAGCTGTGGTAAGCGGTTTTGCCGGAGGACTTATGAAAGGGAGCGCTCAAAAAGTTCCTTCGCTTGCCATGGATTTACATATTGCAAACAACGGAGTTTGGTCAACAAGTTTTTTCAAGGGGGAAGTGACTTCCGTGAGTGCTCCTGTTGATACCAAAAATTTAAAGATCATTACATCGTGGACCAAAACTTTCCCCAATGGTTCGGTAATCAAGGGAGGGGCAATAACAACGCCGGGTGTCGTCAACACGAACATTATCTACGACACCCATGGAGGCGGAGGTTATGATCTGTGGCGACTGACCGTCCCATACGGATACGGGGTGGGAGTCGGACAAAACGCAACGCCATTCAGGGGAAATGTCTTCTGGACTATCGATGGCGGGGGCAGTGAAATTCAGCTTGCAAATGGACTGGTACGTAATGATTCCTGGTGGGGCAATTATAAGCTCCAGGCAGGGACAATGTTCCTGGCCCGGCCGTTCGGCGGACAAAATTCCGGCCAGGCTGATGGGAGTAGTATCCAGTCTGATGGGACTTTGATGCAGTACTCTACCGGATATGGTGTAACACAAAGATTCCATTATACCTATGCAGATCCCAGCCAATATGTTAGTAATATTTCTTCATCGAAGAAGGACAAGAAGACGGGGAAAACTACTACGGTCTATTGTGTGCCATTATCGATGGAGCATGGTCTGGGAACACCAGATAAACTTGACGGTTGCACCGGTATTGGATGGCTGTTCCCCTATAACGGAACCGATCTTGAACCAAATGTCTGGATTCCCTATGAGGAATCGCTGCCTGTGGGCTGGGATCCCCGAACATACAGCGTAGATCAGACTCAGGGAGTTCTCGGGAATAACTGGGAAGTACTACGATCGGGGGATGTAGTCCATGTTAAATTTATTTACATCCCCACCGGGACGGCAGTATGGGAGAAGGATGTGGTTGTTGAAGGCTCAACTTCATGAAGCGACAGCGGTGTGAGGTGATGATCCACACTCCCCTCTCATCACTTTCAGTATACAAAAAACACCGCAGCCATTCTTAATAGGTGACAATTGAATCCCAGACGTGGTATCGATTCCCTATGCCCATGTTCCCCAAACCCTTCTGGAAATCGGCTGCCGAAGCCCGACAGTACGACACGTTTGCCAACACGGATTTCGCCCGGGTCTACCCGGTGATAGCCCATCAGATCCTTGAGCGGACCGGTATTACCGAAGGCACCTGTCTCGACATCGGCTCCGGGCCGGCGTCGCTCGCCCTTGCCCTTGCCACGCTCTCGGATCTCCGGGTAACTGCTCTTGACAGTTCACCGGAGATGTTTGAACTGGCAAAGAAGAACGTCCAGATGAGGAACATGGAGGAAAAGGTTGTACCCATGACCGGAGATGTTCACGCGATCCCGACAGAAGATGCAACATTTAACCTCATCGTAAGCCGGGGATCTTACCACTTCTGGGAGGATCTGGTTGTGGCGTTTTCAGAAATTAATCGTGTCCTCAAACCGGATGGCATGGCCTATATTGGAGGAGGATACGGGAGCAGCAGGATCCGCGATGAAGTGCTTGCAAGCCGCAAGGAACGGGGCATTGTCGATGATGCGGCACATCCGGCACGGATCAGGTTCCGAAAGTATCGGCCCGGCGAGATCGAGGATTCAATACACCGGGCAGGGATTATGGATTACCATATCATCAATGACGATTCCGGGTTCTGGATCGTAATCAAAAAAAGCAGTTGACTACTTCAAAAGGTACTGGAACAGGTACGGTATTTACAGCCCGCGTTTTGTACCTGGCTGAATAGAAAGTTCAGGTCTCTTTTTCTGAATGTTTCCGGGGCAGAACGGTGTTATGCAGGTCCCGGATAACAGGGGAACCAACCAGGGACTGCCACCAAAACGGAAGATTTTACAGTTACCGGGGGTAATAATTAACTTAATGTATTTGTTTAAAATATCCATTTTACAAACAATGAAGTACACGAATAAGAGGAGATTCTTGTAATGGCACTTATAGAGATTATTATCTCGCTTATTGTCCTGGTGCTTTTAACAGTAACAGGTATACTATCCATCAAAATACTTCGCCAGTACGAACGTGGAGTCGTCTTCCGGTTCGGACGGCTGATTGGCCTAAAAGGGCCCGGCATCATCTCGATCGTCCCGTTTGTTGACAGGATCACAAGAGTGGATCTACGGGTCCGTCAGCTCGATGTCCCAAAACAGACTATCATAACACAGGACAACATCAGCGTTGATGTCGATGCCATCATCTATTACCATGTAACAGATGCAGGCAGGGCCATCGTGGAAGTCGAGGATTACGAGGCTGCAACAGCACTGATCGCACAGACCACCCTCCGGGATGTCCTTGGCCAGAACGAACTCGACACAATCCTGTCCGCCCGGGAATCGCTCAACCAGAAGATCCAGACAAGTCTCGAAGAGGTAACCAAATCCTGGGGCATCCAGGTCGATATCGTTACGATCCGGGACATCTCTCTCCCGGAGAACATGCTCCGTGCCATCGCCCGCCAGGCCGAGGCAGAACGGGAGAAACGGGCACGTATTATCCTTGCCGACGGGGAGCAACAGGCGTCAGAACGGATGTGCGAAGCGGCCCGGCTTTACGAGAAGACGCCGATCGCCCTCAAACTCCGCGAATTCCAGAATCTCTCCGAGATCGCAAAAGAGCGTAACCTCATTGTCGTCACGAACAGTACGGAGAACTTTGGAACCACGCTTGGCTGTATCAAGGGTATGAACCGGTGAAACCAATGAAGAGGGGAACGGTCCCCGGCTCGCTTGCAGGGACGGTCAAGCGGACGCGGACAGGAAAGATCAGCAAAGCCGAACAGGAGCATGCCCGGGCAGTCTGGAAAAAAGCGCTCTTCCTTATTGCGCTTACAGTCTTCCTGATCCTTGCATCCGCCGTCATCATTACCCTGGGGCAGGTCCCTATAACCGTGACCGATGTTTATTGTACGCTGGCGGATAAACTGGTGCCCGGTATCTTCTCGGTCAGCGAAGAGATGACCCACGTAATCTGGCAGATCCGAATGCCGTTGATCCTCGGTGCAATCATTGCCGGATTCGGACTTGGTGTCTGTGGTTGTGTTATGCAGGCAGTCCTGAAAAACCCGCTTGCCAGCCCGTTCACCCTCGGGATCTCGGCCGGCGCCCAGTTCGGCGTCTCGATCGGTGCCGTGCTGGGCATCACCATCCTTGGAGGCCCGTATTTTCTCGTGGGCAATGCGTTCCTGTGCGCTCTCCTCTGCTCCGGAGCAATCCTTGCCCTTTCATCGTTACGAGGGGCTTCATCAGAGACTCTAATCCTTGCCGGGGTTGCCATTACCTATCTCTTCTCGGCTGCAAACTCACTGCTCTCCTATATCGCCACCGATGAACAGCGGGATGTGATGACTATGTGGGGTATGGGTAGCCTGGCCGATCTCAACTGGCTCAGCATCTCATTCCTTCTCATTATGGCAGCCATCTGTATTCCCCTGCTGTACAGCCGGGCATGGGATCTCAATCTCATGACAGTAGGTGATGACAGCGCCAAGAGTATGGGTGTAGATGCAAACACGCTTCGGATCTTTGTCATGGTGGTATCCAGCCTCCTTATCGCCGCCATTGTTGCATTCATTGGGGTTATAGGGTTCATCGGCCTTGTCGCACCTCATATCGGCCGCATGATACTCGGAAGCGATCACCGCTATCTTATCCTGGCATCGGGAGGCATCGGGGCTGCCCTGCTCCTCGTTGCAAACGCTATCTCCATGAATATGTTTGGTTCTATTGTGATACCGACCGGCATCATTATGTCGATAATAGGAGTGCCGTTCTTCATGTATCTCATTCTCCGGGGAAGGCGCAAGGAGTACTGGTCATGATCATCAAGCTCGCAATCAACCACCTGTGGTTCAGTTACGACAGCCACGAGGTTTTACGCGACTTCTGTCTTGATATCGGTGATGGCAGGATCGTCAGCATTGTCGGCCCCAACGGATCCGGAAAATCCACGCTGATCAAATGCATCGACCGGCTGCTTGTCCCATCATCGGGGGAAATCCTTGTGGACCGGAGCGATGTGATGAAGATGAGCCGTATTGAACTGGCCCAGAACATTGCCTACGTCCCCCAGAACTCGCTGCGTGTTTTCCCGAATTCGGTTTTTGATGTTGTCCTGATGGGACGACGCCCTTATCTCGGGTGGAGAGGTGGGACACGAGACGAACAGGTGGTCTGGGAGATGCTCCAGCTCCTCGGTCTGGAGGATCTTGCCATGTCCTCGTTTACCGAACTCTCGGGAGGTCAGCAGCAGAAGGTGCTCATTGCCCGGGCCCTTGCCCAGGAAACGGGTGTCATTCTCCTGGATGAACCTACGAGCAATCTCGATATCTGGCACCAGATCGATGTAATGGATCTCCTGAGAAATCTGGTAAAACAGCGCGACCTGACGGCAATTGTTGCCATTCATGATCTTAACATGGCAGCCCGGTACTCGGACACCATCGTGATGATGAAAAAGGGAAAAATCGTTGCTACCGGTACTCCTGATACGGTCATGACCGCAGAAAATCTCGAAACGGTCTATAGTATACGGGCAAGCGTGAAGATCGCAGACGAGATCCCGTTTATTATCCCCTTATCAAGGATCTCCCAGAAAACGATGATTGGTAAAAGTGTTCCGGCCGGTTCCCGATCCGGCAGAAACTCCGGGACCTGGCAACACTCTTATTCCGGTAACGGAAGCAGGACTGACATCGGGCTTTCCCGGTGAAATTGAGGCTTACATCATGAACACAATCAGGGCGATAAATCTGCAGCAGAGGAAAAATGTTAGAAACTGGATAGAGTGCTGGGATTCAACAAAAGAGTTCTTTTCTGGTGTATCTGATAGCGAACAGGCAGAGTCATGGAACCGGCGCTGGGACCCGTCTGAAGGGAATATGGGCTGGCACCCGTCACCAATGAGAAATAACAAACGGATGGAAGAAATATTTGCTCTCATTCAGGAAGCAGGTTGTACGGTAGAGGGAGCCCGTATCTTGGATGTAGGCTGTGGCCCGGGAGCCACATCGATCCCGTTTGCAAAAGCGGGAGCTGATGTAACAGCTCTGGATATCTCCTCCATCGCACTTTCGCGCTTGAACGAACATGCAACAAAGGAAGGAGTTTCGATCAAGACCATTGAAACCTCCTGGTGGACTGCGGATATCAGAAAGCTTGGCCTTAAGAAAAAGTTCGATCTTGTGTTTGTCACAAGTACCCCGGCAGTGCGGGATGCAGGTTGCCTTGACCGGATGATTGGCTGCTCGAAAAAATTCTGCTATTACAGTTTCAGCCTTGGCAATGGTGGGCCTATGCAGACGGATCATACCGGGATCTTACAAAAGGTACTCAAGAAAGATCCGTCCCGCCGCGGGAACGGCAGAGGATCATCCCCGTTCATCAATGGTTTCATGTATCTGTACCTGCTGGGATACCGGCCCCTCGTGAAGATTAACCATCATATGAGAACAAAGGCCGTGGACTGGGAAGAGGCGGCGAACCGGACGATCCGGTTTCTCGATCATGCCGGGAACTTCACGTCAGCAGACAAAAAGAAGATCCTTCGATATTACGAGGCTGCTGCCGTTGACGGAAAGTACAGCACACGATCCGAAGGGTATTCCGGTATGATGGTCTGGCAGGTGGACTAAAATGGACAACGCGAGAGGAAACGGGCCATTTTAGAAAAGTGATACTCTTGATAATTTTCAACCGGTGAGGAGATACAGCCATGAATGGTAAAAATTACGGTATCATCATACTTGCAGTTCTTGTCATTGCCGTAGCAGGCTTTGCGATCATTGAAATAGCGGATATGACCCGAGGAGAAGGATCATTCAGTCAGAACTCCCCCAATGTAACGGTCCCGACATCTACAGGTACTGTGTCCAAAGAATGTTCATCTGTCTCTTTGGAATACGGAGATCTGAATGCATCCTATCGTACGATTACGGATATGGCCGGCCGTAACGTCACGATCCCTGCTAACGTAAAAAGGGTTCTCGGGTCTTTTATCATCTATTACGTTGCGTCGGATAAAATCGTGAGCTGGGACTCCAACCTGACAAGCGACACCAGGAAATTCTATCCTGCGCTCCCGGAAAATATCCCTGTTATCAGCAGTGCCTCAAAGAATTATGAGGCACAGATCGCCATGCACCCCGACCTGGTTTTTATCTCCTGCGGGGACGGGAATGCCATCCGCTACGATTCGGTGAACCTGACGCAGGAGAAATACGGGACGCTCCCGGCGGTCTGCCTGAACAATACCCAGAATGTTACCAATGCAGAAGCGGTATTCCGGTTCCTGGGAGATGTACTTGACAGACCGGAGCGGGCAGATGAACTCATTCGATATTACCGTGGAACCCTTGATGAGATCCAGAACAAGACCTCCGGTATCCCAAAAGAGAAACGGACACGGGTGTATTATGCGGAGGGTGCAAACGGTCTTGCGACCGATGCCAGCGGATCCATCCATTCACAACTGATCGATCTCTGCGGGGGCAATAACGTTGCAACCTGCGAGGGACTCCAGTCAGGCTCCGGTATGACGGCTGTGACCATGGAATCCGTGTTGATATGGAAACCCGATGTAATCATTACAACCAGCAGGGATTTTACCACAATGGCCTATAACGATTCGAACTGGCAGAGTATCCCGGCAGTGCAGAACCACCGAATCTATGTAACCCCAAGCAAGCCGGGCAACTGGTTCGACCGTTCACCAAGTTTCTACCGGATTGTCGGCATGTCGTGGACGGCCCATGTCCTGTATCCGGACCTTTTCCCGGAGGACTGGTTAAAGCAGAAGGTTAAGGAGTACTTCTCCGTGTATCATCATTATAATTTGAGCGATGAAGAACTTACAGACCTCCTCTCACCTTCCTCCGGGAGTAATATATGAGGGACAGAAAAGCCCGGTTGTACCTGCTATCCGTTAAAGGGCGAGAAGCCCCGAAATCGCTGGAGTACCCTCCCGGCACTAATGGCCCGGTGCTGACGTTAGTTCGAGTTGTCTGGATCAGAGGAGTGAAGGGGCACGGTCTTCCAGGAATAGTATCCCCTTTCAAAAGAGCAAAAATAATTTTGTAACCTAATGTTACCCGCTTTCGGGAAAGTAAAATAAAATACGTATATTTTTAATAAAGTAAAGATGTAATACTAAATTGGACTATTGAAGAGAGACAGGTGTATTTACTTCATGAAACTGCTCATCTGCGGGAAAGGCGGATCCGGAAAGAGTACGGTCACCGCACTCCTCGCCCGGCAGTATGCTGCGGCAGGAAAACGTGTTATCGTCGTGGATACCGACGTATCGAATACCGGGCTTCACCGGATCCTGGGAACTGGAATTCCCCCGGACCTCTCCGGGTATTTCGGGGGGAAGAAATGCATGATGGATGCCATGAAGACCGCCCGTGATGAAAATCTCCCACAGGAAAAACCAATCCTTGGCACATGGACATACGATACCCTCCCAAAAGACTACAGTTCGATAAAGGATAGTATCCAGCTGGTCACCATAGGTAAACTCCGGGACACATCCGAGGGCTGCACCTGTCCCATAAGCGCACTCGCACGGCAGTTCATTCTCGGACTGACGCTTGCAGAGAACGATCAGGTCATCGTGGATACCGAGGCCGGGATCGAACATTTCGGCAGGGGAATCGACACGCTGTGTGATGCCAGCCTCATGGTCGTCGACCCGTCATATGAATCGATGTGCATGGTCGGAAAAATCTCAGGGATGGCAGCATCGGTCGAGGTTCCCTTGTTTTTTATCCTGAACAAGACTGACGCAGAAACCTCCACGGCCCTCCGCGATACCATCCCCGACAAGAGCCGGATTATCGGGGAATTTCCTCTGGATCCCACCCTTACCGAGGCAGGACTTGAAGGCAGGACATTCCCGTCCGGCTACCCGGCAGCAGCAGCAGTGATTGGAAACGTAACTGCCCGGCTTGCAGCCCGACCAACAGGGGAATAATTACGTATCACAGACGGGAAGAAACAACCCGGATACCGGTATTTCCAAGGGGAGGTAATCAATGAAACTGATGATCAGCGGCAAAGGCGGATCAGGAAAGAGCACCGTTGCTGCGCTCCTTGCAAAAAACTATGCAAAAGACAAAAAACGGGTTGTTGTTGTGGATGCGGACGTGTCCACGGTGCTTGGACCCCACCGCCTTCTGGGCACGGACATCCCTGATGACCTGATAGGCTATTTCAATGGGGAAAACGTGGTCCGGGAAAAATTAAAGGCCTTGCGCCACGCTGGTAGACCGGAAAACGTTCCGAATCTTGGTACGTGGACATACGACACCATCCCTGCGGGGTATGGTTCGGTAAAAAATGGTATCCAGCTGGTCACCATCGGCAAACTCCGGGACACTACGGTGTCCTGCAAATCACCGTGGATGGGGCTTGCCCGGCAGTTCATTCTTGGTATGCAGCTGACAGAAAACGAGCGGCTCATTGTCGATACAGAAGCGGGAATCGAACATTTCGGCCGGGGGATTGACTCGGTCTGTGATGCGAACCTCATGGTCGTCGACCCGACCTATGAGTCCAGCCAACTTGCAGAACGGGCAGCCGAAATGGCGGGAAACGTAAAAATTCCCCTGTATTTTGTCTTAAATAAAACCAATGAAAACACCTCGCGGACAATCCGGCATGTCATCACAGACAAGAGCCGTATAATCGGAGAGATCCCGCAGGATCCGGTCCTTCTCGGGGCAGGTCTTGGGGGCAGGGCACTTCCTGAGAACTATCCCTTAACAGGTGCGGTTATAAAAACACTTGAGGAAAAGGTGAGAGGCCCGACCTGATCCATTCCCCAAAAAATTGCCAGCAATTTCTAAAAAAATCGAGCTACGGTCACATAATTACGGCAACATACACCAGGAACAAAACCATGAAACTGATGATTTGCGGAAAAGGCGGATCCGGAAAGAGTACAATCACCGCACTCCTTGCCCGGCAGTACGTGCTGGAGGGAAAGCGGGTCGTTGTTGTGGATACCGATGTATCGAATACCGGGCTTCATCATATCCTTGGCACCAATGCTCCCCCGGATCTCACCGGGTACTTTGTCGGGCAGCGATCCATGAGGGATGCTATGAGAGAGGCACGCCAGAAAGGGATTCCCCGGGGCACCCCGCTCCTCGGCACATGGACGTACGACACGATCCCGGAAGGCTTCTGTGAGAGCAGCGGCGGGATAAAACTGGTCAGGGTCGGCAAGATCCAGAATGCCAACCAGCATGGGAAAGGCCGCTGGGTGGGTCTTGCGCGGCAGTTCCTCGGGGGGCTTACTCTCGCCGATAATGAACGGGTGATCATTGATTCCGATGCGGGTGTCGAACATCTGGCCCGCAAACTGGGCGAAGCCTGCGACGTCCTCATTATGGTGATCGATCCAACGTTTGAATCCATAGGGCTGGTACCCACGGTTTCCCTCATGGCAGACGAACTGCATGTGCCCCTGTATTTTGTCTTAAATAAGACAACTGCAGAAACCCTCCCGATCCTGACAAAGGCCGTCCCGGATCCTTCCCGGATCCTTGCAGTGTTTCCCGCAGACCTAACCATCCGCGAGGCCGGGTTTAAGGGCGAGGCACTGCCCGGGGGAAATCCTGCCGCAACGGCAGTCATACAAAGAGTGGAAGGCAAAGAGTGGAAGGGATGATCTTCGGCAGATGAGATCCGGAATCTCTGTTTTTTGCCCATATGAAACACCCTGACATGAGCGACGGAAATAATGGACATAACGGGATCATCGATCTCAGTGACGAAGATCTGAATGATGTACTTGCACAACGAGCGGAATTAGGAGACGGGTGAAGGAAAACGGGTTAATTCGAGAAGGATAGTGCAATTTGGGGAGATATCCAGATGGATGCAAAATAGGATCGCAGTACGAGCCTTGGGGGCATCATGCTTGAAGAGAATCGCCCGATGAACAACGATGGTGCCCGACCATAACTGGTGCAGGGCGATAATAGAACAACGGACACACATGCAGCAGGATATCAATGTAAAAAACTGGATCCAGTGCGGAAGATCGTCAAAGAAGTCACCGGATCCCATGAGCCATCTTGGCTCGGTTGAATTGTGGAATGAGCGGGCCGACGGTTTTGCAAAGATACTGGATCCCCGGAAAAAACAGAAGCGGATGGATGAGATCTTCGCGATGCTTGACGAAGCGGGATTCCATGCAAAAGGATCCCGTGTCCTTGATATCGGGTGCGGGCCGGGAGCTATCTCCATCCCCCTGGCCCGGGCCGGTGCGAAGGTGACTTCCCTTGATATCTCGTATAAAGCGCTGGGCTATCTCAAGGAGAACGCGGATCGCGAGGGGCTTTCGATAGAACCGGTTGAATGCCACTGGTGGACTGCGGATATCGATGAACTGGGTCTGCGGAACAAGTTCGATCTCGTTGTGGTCTCCGCCACACCAGCGGTTCGGGATCTTGCGACATTCGAACAGATGATGGGATGCTCCCGGAAATTCTGTTACTACAGCCACTTCCTGCCCGGGGGGAGGAACCAGTCTCACGACGAACTTATGCGTGAAGTCTTAAAAAAGGAGACATTTCACCCATCGCGGGGTTCGATGTCGGGTTTCATCTACTATTTTGTGTACCTCTACCTGAACGGGTATCGTCCCACCGTTCGGATCAACCATTCCAAAAAGAAAAACAATGTCGAGTGGGAAAATGCAGCGGACCGGGCCATCAAGAGCCTTGAACGGACCGGGGAGTGCACGGCAGCGGCCAAAAAGAAGATCCGGACATATTACAAAAATTCTGCGGTTGACGGAAAGTATACCTCAGTTTCGGAAGCATTCTCCGGTATGATGGTCTGGGATGTGACCCAAAAATAACTAACCCCGTTTTTCTTTAGGTTTAGAAAAACCGGAAAATTCTTGATCCCGATCCTGCAGAAATCGTATTCCTGCTCCAAACCAACTATCCTTAATATTACAGAACATCTGTAATTTTACAGAATATCTGTAATATTACTAACATCTTCACGTCAGAGAGGCCGCTCGGAAAAGAGCCGGAACGCAATCTCGCCATCGGGCGTGATGTTGTAGAGCCGGATCTTGCTGCTGCCCGGCAGGAATTGTCCGGCCACAAGGCCCCGCTCTTCCAGTACGGAAAGAAACTGAGAGAAGTTCCCGTGCGTGAGTTCACGGTACCGGCCCTTTCCTTCAGTCTCCCGCAACGGGGCATACATATCCCTCATCGACTGGAAAAGTTCCTGGCGCGGGACACCGGCCGGCATCCCGTATTTTGTCCCGGTCTTCCCGTGCAGGAGTGTGAGGATATGCAGGTAGTTCGGGTTAGCCCGGAATTCCTCATACGACATATGAGGTACGGTCAGTTTTTCCAGCGCCATCTTACGGGTTGCAAGATACAGATCCCCGGAAAACCAGAGTGCCATCTTAAAAAGGCCGAGAGCAACGGGAGCAGCGGGGGATCCTGCAAGCACAAAGGAAAACCGGGCAGTCGGGTGCGTATCGTGGATAGTAAGCACCGCATCAGTGACCTTCCCTAACGTGACAGGTTCAACAAGTACGGACTGGTGCAGAATCCCGAGCGGAGCGCCAATGACCTTGAGCTGCGCAAGGCTGTTCCGGAGCGCCTGTTTCTCCTCGCGCCGCTGGACGGTCTCACCGGTAACGTTTGTCACAACATCCATATCGGTGAGGACAAACGAGTGGGTGACACCGCCAAGCTCCCGGAGGGCCGCCGCATAGAGCGCCTGCACGTTCCGGTCAGGGCAGAAGATAAGGACATGTTCCCCCGGATCCATGATGAGGATTTATTGAGTAATTATAAATTGTTGCTGAATATTTGAAAATAACAAGAACTCCAGATTTCCAAAAACAATCAGGCCCGGACAATCCGGATACGATCGGGAGTACAGATCCCTTCAGATACACCCTGCATTGTACTTCCGCTGGTGCTTTCGGAGGGCCGTCTCCATATCGGGAGCATTGAGTACGTCGTATTCGAATTTGGCCGGATCGCTGATTGCCACCGACATTGCAATATTGATCCCGTTCTCAAAAAGCACGTCCGGGATCAGCTGCGCGCTCGACCCGTAAAGGGCCCGGATCCGGGCATTCTTTGCATAACCGGCAACCTCCTCAAACGTCCCGTTCACGAGCGTCGAACCGGTGATGATCGCAATATCGGCGTCTTTTAAAACTTCCCGGTTCTCTTCAGCAGAATGCACCGTGATCCCGGCCGGTCCGTAACTGACGGTCGTTCCCACGATGGTCGTTTTAAATATATCCGGCGGCCGCTGATCGGTAACATGCAGCTCACGGCACCGCCCGGCGTAACTCTTCACAAGGCCGCCATACCCTACGATCACCATAGAATCGTCGCTTTGGACAAGATCTTTTACCTCAATGCCAACTTTATACCCCTTCGACTCCAGCATCTCATCCGTGACAAAGGGCTGGGAGAGTGCATTGAGCGCCGTAAGCGCTATGGATCGACGGCTCACTCGGGGATCGGACATGTTCGCGCGTGCAACCTCAAAGAGGGACTGCCCCACAAAGGATTGCAGGTACATGGTATCCTGGAGGGTCTGGTCTGTCCCGTAATGGGGATTATTGTCCTGAAAGCTCATCGCAACCCCGCAGCATCCACCGGTCCCGATAAGTGCATTCCAGCCCGGGTTAAGCCCGAAACATTTTACCCGGATATCGGGGAGATCCAGCCGCCGGTATTCGCTTACCAGTTTTTCATATGCTTTTTCAAGGATACTGCCCGGGGCCTGATTTGTCATGTCATCACGTGTCCGATCGGTACCGTCACCCGGTACTTTTCTCCTGCAGGTTATTCTTTGGACGTAACATTATTTGAACATTTTAAATTTGTTAACTATGAATACTAATATTACGTGAAGATCTCCGGTGGCAGGTTACTGAATGGAGGAAATATGATGCTGGACGTCAGCGATATTGACTGGAACGAAGCCTGGAAACACGAGGCATCGGCACCCGGGAAAACGGGGAGTTTTGTCTCCTGTATTGACCGCTGGTCCGATCCTGCCCGGTGCAGGAAGTTCAGCTGCACCGCAAAGGAAGGTAACTGGAAAGGATCCCGGGCGCGGATCGGGGCAATGAACCTCACGCCCGATTCCCGGGTGCTCGATATCGGTGCGGGCCCGGGGACACTTGCTGTACCTCTCGCAAAGATAGTCCGGCACGTCACCGCTGTCGAACCAGCCCCGGGCATGGTCGCGTGCCTGGAGGAGAACTGTCGGGAAGAATCCATTGAAAATATCCGCATTGTTCCAAAAAAATGGGAGGATATGGATATTTCGGCGGATCCTGATGCGCCATACGATGTGGTAGTCGCTTCCTATTCCCTGGGCGTGCCGGACCTCCGTGAAGCGCTCCGTAAGATGAATACGGCCTCATCGAAATATGTGTATATCTTCTGGTTTGCCGACATGCAGTCTCCCTGGCGCCGGAACTATCACGAGATCTGGGAACCGCTCTTTGGGGAGTGTGCCCGAAAGAAAGGTCGCCCGAACATCATCGTTAACCTGCTCAACCAGATGGGGATCTATGCCAGTGTCGAGGTCACAAAAGAAGAACAGATGACCGGTTTTGCAAGCCTTGACGAGGCGGTGGCCGATCAGGCCGGCGGCCTGAAACTCAAAAGCGAAGAACAGGTTGCTGTACTCCGCACGTACCTTGAAAAAAAACTCTTGTACGAGAACGGAAGATATGTCCTGAAAGGGCCATCCTATCAGGCAAAGATCTGGTGGGAAAAAGAGGACTAGATTCCTATTCCGTCTCGGTATAATAGGATCCGTGAGCGCAGTTACCGCAAAGTACTGCACCGTCCACCACTACTTCTTTATTATCGACGATCATATCGTTGCACCGGCTGCACCGTGCATGGTATTTAGGCATACCCGGCATATCCCCTTCGGGGATTGCAACACGGACCTTCTTTAACCGGAAAAGGTCTGCCTCGGGGGCCTCAAGAAGGATCCGTGATGCATCTTTCATTGCTTCCTGCCCGGTCTTTTCCGTGCGTTTCTTCTCAACGACCGCAACCCGCACCGCTTCGCCGTTTTTAAGATTGATATACGTGGCGGCGAACTTGCCGTACGGCCGGTATTTCAGGGTACGATGCCCCAGAGAACAACCCGTGATTGCCTGGATCGCATCGGCAATACAGCGATCAATTTCCACGTAGACTATCAGGTTCTTGTTCCGTTCCAGCGGGTTCATACCCAGCTCGCGCATCCCGATCATGGTCATGCGGGTGCCAAGCACGATACCGGCGCAGAGGTCGCCATGGAACGCCTTTGCCTTTGCAAGCAGGAGATCGAGATCCGTCATTAACTCGTCACCGTCAGATTCGTGTACTGGATTCCTATCATATTGATCCGTATTCTGTCGGGAAATAAAATTTTATGTAAACATTTTGGAATTGTTAAAAGAAAATGCTTATTTGGAGGTATGGAGAAACTGGTACCGGTCTTATAGAATACAAGGGAGCCCGGACCGGTTCCTGTCGTTTCGCACCAGGATGTTTCGATGACAGACACTACAACAACCAGTATCCTGAATAAAATCAGGGATTATTTCACACCGCAGGACATGGGTATCATCATAATCCTTGCCCTGCTCGCTTTCCTGACCAGCAGCTTCGGGCTCCAGCATATCCTCCCGGGGGGCGGCGGATCGTCATTTGTCCACGGATTCTTAAAGCTGCCCGGCCCCGGTGCAGGTATCTTCATCAGCGCCGCTTTTACCTGTCTCTGGCTGGTTCTGGGACTTCTCATCATAAAAAAACCCGGCACCGCCATTACCATGGCAGTCCTGATATTCGCATTCATGCTCCTTGTATCCCTTGTCGTGGGACGCGGGATCAGGCTGGACTACCTTATTGTCGTTGTTGCCATCATTATCGAGATCTTCGGTATTCTTGCCCTCGAAAAAAAACCCTGGAATTACCTGTTCCCCATACTTCTCGTCATTATGGGGTGCATCACCCTTGCCCTGATGCTGACCGGTAATGCGAAGATGGGTGAAAACGGTGCGGCAGCTACGGTATTCCCGCTCGGGTATGCAGTATCCGGCATTCTTGCGCTCTGTCTTGCAGCTGTGTGTTTCCTCTATCCAACGGCAAAATACATCATCGGTGCCGGATGCTCACAGGTATTTTACATAACATTCTGCTGGACATTCAACGGCAAGACCGGGTTATTCAGCTGGACTCCCGTTGTTCCGGCAATTCCGGCATTGCTGACCTTTGCCTTTGTCTGCGGGGCAGTTATGGCAGTACTGGCATACGGATTCTATCTTCTCTGGAACACGTACAGCCGGCACAGCGTTGAGAAGGCATAAAAATCTAACAGAAATGTTTTCCGGGTCAACCGGGAAACACCGTTTTTAGGGGAGATACTATGGGAGTTATACCGGATAACGGATCGGGAGAAGGCGTTTATTTCAGCCTTAAGGAGATCGGACTGATCCTCGGACTTTCCGTGCTTGCTGCACTGACGGGGGCATTGGTCCCTTCATATCTTTTCCCAGAAGGAACAATCTCTGCGATTGTGTATGGCACCCTGATGCTCCCGGGACCCGGGGCAGGAGTGTTTGTCTTTGGAAGCATCCTCTGTTTCTGGCTCTTTACCGGTCTGATTCTGGTAAAAAAACCCGGTACTGCAGTGGCAATGGCAACCGTTCTTGTTGCTATTGACCTTCTCTTTGGGATCCAGGCGGTTATCATCCAGTCACTGGATGTCCTGGTTATCGTCGCGATCATTATCGAGGTTGTCTGCCACTTCCTGCCAAAACATTCAGCAGGAGACAGGATTTTCCCACTCATTCTTGCCGCACTTAGCATCATCACACTGGGTATTGCCATTACGGGATATGCAAAACAGGGTGAGGAAAACCTGCCACTTATGCAGTTTCCCATAGTATACGGTATTTTCGCCATTCTCGGAATAAGTCTGGCAATAGTATGCTACCGGTACCCGTGCAGGTATTTTATCGCAGCAGGAATCGCCAATATCTACTACCTGATTCACTTCTGGATATTCTGGGGGAATGATTTTGGTTCGCGGTTCCCACCGGATCCCCTGATGATACCGGTCCTTTCCCTCATCGTGATAGTAGGAGGAGTCACTGCTGCATGGGCAGCCTGTGGTCTGGAGTACCTGCGTAAACGAAAAGCTTCCGGGAACAGGAGCACACCGGCTTCATCCTGACGCAGGGCAGAAAAATGCCAGTAATGTAACTATATTACCATGACGAGGGACTAATGAGAAATGTTTATCTTCCCGCCGAAATTAAACACTAATAAACGACATTATGGAGGTGAAAATGCATGTGTGCACCCATAGTTCTCCCCGAAGCAGCAATCGGCCTCGCAGCAGCCCACATTCTCGGCATCGGACTGATCGCCGGTCTTGTGGTCTTTAATTCGAATGGAGTCAGGAAAAGCATGAGTTACCTCTTGGGATTGCCAGGAACCATTGTCCATACGGGCGACTCTGACTCGACCCGGATGTTTAGGTAAGGAGGAAAATGTCCCTCCTTACTTATGCGATTCCTCCGATCCTGCAGCTGGAGACGACAACCGCCTGCAATCTTGATTGCCCGTTCTGTCTCCGGAAGGATCTCTGCAGATCGGATGAATACCTTTCTTTTGATGCGTTTTGCCGGATTATTGACAGTACACATTGTCGGTATGTCACCCTCCACGGGTGGGGCGAACCGCTGATGCACCCGGACCTTCCCGATATGATCCGGTATGCGGCAGGGCACAAAAAATCGGTTAATTTTACTTCGAACGCCACGCTTCTTGACAAAAAAGCGGATGTCCTGCTCGCATCGGGGCTCGATGCCATTGCATTCAGCCTCCCGGATCTCGACCGTTTTACTCCGCAAATTTCCGAAAATATTTCCCGGTTCGCCGGACAGCGGAACGGATGCGGACAGAAAACACCGGAAATTTGTATTAATATCGCCCTGATGGAAGACACTCTCAGTCAGGTGGATGCTATGCTTGAGACGGCCAAGAACCTTGGGGCAGATACCGTTGTATTCGAACGATCGTACCCGTGGACGGTGGCGATGCAGAAAAACGAGGGGACGTTATTTAAAAAGATACAAAAATCTGCTACAGAGCATGCACTGATAATCAAACTCCCCCTGGTTCATACGAATCCCTGTCTGCTGATCCGGTATACCCTCTTTGTCCGCTGGAACGGAGATGTTGCTCCCTGCTGTTACCGGGCAGATGTATCTCTTGGAAATATCCTCTCGGACTCCATGGTCAGGATCCTGCAGAACCGGGCGAAATTTATGAAATCCCAGAAATCGGATCCGATATGCAGGAAATGTAAGACATAAACACATGTGCTGCGCGGATTTGGGGGGTAGAAAGTAATGGTTTAATATTTGCTGAATGTCAACAAAATATAGTGAACATAAACCAGTTTTTCTCACTCCTTGACACCACTGTAGTTCAGGAAAGAAGGGAAAGGCAAATTCAATTCTGGCAGGATACCCAAACACTCAAAAAAAGGGACCGGGAATTTTTCGTTGTCATGTCGATGTCAAGCGCCTGCACCCCGGGTATATCGGGCAAAACATACGGTCATTAAACAAACTGCGCAGCAATTCCGTAAGAACAAAATAGAGTTCTGACCATACAGGATATTACGAAAATGAGAAAAAATACAATATTTATCTTCCTCTGCCTGCTCTGCACGATTATTTTCAGCGGGGTTCCGGCTGCAGGAGCGGAGACCTCATGCGCCCTGACCGTGCAGTCCATCCCGGACAAGGTCGCGGTCAGCATTGACGGGACACTGATCGGCCTGACGCCGCTCTCCGGTTACCAGCTGTCATGCGGCAACCATACGGTCCTTGTCAGCGCAAACGGCTATGCAGATTTTGTTGCGGAACGATCCCTCGAACGCGGCAATCCCGATGTGGTCATCGCAAATCTCCAGCGACTTGACGACCGGGGCACGGTCTACATCACCACCGAGCCACCCGGGGGCGACCTGTACGTTGACGGCAGCCTGAAAGGAAAGACGCCGCTTCTTGTCGATGCTCTCACTCCCGGCCCCCATGCGGTCCTCATAAAGAAGACCAACTATGTGGATTACACGGACACGGTCACTGCGGATCCCGGCCGGATCCCGGAATACCATGAATCCCTCATCCCCCTCCCGCAGACGGGATTTCTCGGGATCGTTTCGGTCCCGGATAACGCAACCGCATATATCGACGGTACAGTATTCGGGACAACGCCGACGCTGCTCATGAGGGTATCGGCAGGAACACACCGGCTCCTCGTCCAGAAACCCGGATACCGAAATTATACGCAGACCCTTGAGATAGCCGGTGGAAGCTCGCGACTTGTCCAGACGGATCTTGAGAAAATTCCCGATGACGGGACGCTGATTGTGGATTCTGCCCCGTCAGGGGCCGCGGTATACCTAAACGGCACATACAAGACGGTAACACCGGTTACGTTCGAGCAGGTCCCGGCAGGAAATTATACCCTGGAGTTCCGGAAGATCAACGCCACCTCACAGAATATCACGTTCACCCTGAACGGCGGGGAGACCCGGGAGGTGTATGCATGGCTCACCAGTGACCCTGCGGGAACAAACCAGCCGTTCATGCAGGTCTACAATGAGGGGAAAAATACCGACAGTCCCCTTACAGCAGGCGATCAGACCGGTCCTGTCATCACCAGATCTTATCAGTGGTATACGCTGGGTCACGCCCAGTCGATCACCCTGCACATTCCGGAAAGCCTGTATACGTATTACAAGAACCAGCCCCACCCAACTATGGTTACCTCCCTTAAGGGTTACGCACTCAGCGAGGAGGACAGGATCTATCTCCACGACCTGGTAGGACAACTCAAGGATACGAGCGGGAATAAAAACCTTGCAGCGCGCAATGACTACCATAATGTGATAGCTTTCGTCCAGTCGATTGCATATGCAGACGATGTCGATCCCGGGACCGGACAGAAAACAGATTACTGGAAATATCCGGTCGAGACACTTGCTGACGGAAACGGCGACTGCGAAGATACCGCAATCCTTACCGCCGCGCTCCTCAAGGAGATGGATTACGATGTTGCGGTAGTGATGTTCCCGGATCATGCCGCAGTTGCAGTGGCCTGTGAAAACTGCAACGGGTACTATTACCCGCTCGATGGCAGGAAATACTATTATCTTGAAACCACAGGAGCAGGCTTCTCTCTGGGCACGATGCCAGGTCAGTATGCAAGTGCGGCTGCGCAGGTGTATGTTATATGAAGGATAAGATGCCAGCGGGTAAATCACACAGAACACGCGGGATAGTACTTGTCGCAGTCCTTCTCGTGCTGGCTGCATGGGCGGGTTGCGCGGGATGTATTAAAAATATCCAGCATCTCACCGGGGGGGAGGATATATCAGAGCCAGTTACCGAGAGTGTCGGGACCGATATGCAGACCATGGTGCCAACTACACCCACACCGGTCCCCGTCCCCCGCATTACTCCGGAAAACTCCAAGATCGTCCAGGAAGTAGCTCCCATCCTTACGCCGAATCCCTATGAGATCCAGCATGCACCACGGATCAACGCAACTCCCCAGTATGCATTCCTGTATCGTCAGCCGGAGTTCACAAAGACGTATACCCTGACAGGAAATGCCTATGGTCTTCTGGTAAATGTGGTTCAGGGGCCGTTGTACATAAAATATACTATCAACCCGAAATACGACTGTCTCAGCGATCCGGATTCCTGCCGGGGAACCGTACTTGTTCCCGTTAACCGACCGTATATGACAATTACCGTACGGGACAACCAGACCGGGCAGATCGTGGCACGGGATGGGTACGGCAGGGAATTCAGCTCGGATACCGGGAAAAACACCGGCTATGGCGGAGATGGCGACGATTCTTCAGCAAGCACCACGTATTCCAGTGCAGATCAGGATGAAAATTCTGAAGGGTATACTTCACCATCCGGTGCGGAAGACAGCAAGGGTAATGGGCCGCGATACATCCCGGTCTATAAAGAAGGACAGTTCCAGATCACGATCGAAGGGAACTATCTCGATACAACGGTAGCGGTCATTACCGGCACATCTCCCAATCCCCTTGATGCAATGGAAAAAAATACCGCGGGATCAGCAACTACCTCCAGTAATGACGATGATTGGTAAAACAGATCTTCTCCGGGTGTATCATTATTGGCAGGGAAATACCGGTTGGAGGCACCAGGAGGGGTATCTTTTTTGGAGACAACCCGGTATCCCCTTATTCAGATAAAGGACACTCACAGTCCGGAAAGGGAGCCCTTGAAAATAAAAATACCCCAGTTAATAAACGAATAAAATTCAGTACACTAGGTAAACATGACATTGTCCCCGGGTTTCGAGAGCCCGCACACGGCAGCACTACCCCAGAGATCCCCTGCCGATCCCTTTTTCTGGCGCGAACAGTGGCGGCAGCTGAAACTGGCCCACTGCGCTGTGCCCGGTTACGGGAATGCAAAGGAGTTCTGGGCTGACAAAAAAAGGATCCAGTCGGTTTACATAAAGGATCATGCAAAGCGCAAAAAAAGCGACACCGCACACCTGGATGCGATGAGGATACCCGATGGGTCGCGTGTCCTCGATATCGGTGCCGGCCCGGGGATCTATGCGGTACCGCTGGCTGCCCGGGGCTGCCGGGTTACCGCGGTCGAACCCTCACCGGTAATGCGGGAAGTTCTTGAAGAGAACATGCGGGAACGCGGGATGTGCGGTATCACCATCATCCCCAAACGATGGGAGGATGTAACCCAAAAGGAGCTTGACGGGCCGTTTGACGTGGTCATCGCATCGTACTCGCTCACGATGATGGACATGGGAGAGGCACTTCTCAAAATGCAGGCCTGCTGTACCGGGACCGTTCATCTCTTCTGGTTCATGACCTCCCCAGCATGGGTGCAGGTGAACCGGGATCTCTGGCCGCTGCTCCACGGGGGAGATTTCCCGGGAGAACCAACCGCAGACTGGCTCTGGCAGATCCTCTGCGAGACGGGCATCTATGCAAATGTCGAGATAGAGACAAAATTTGCCGCACCGGTGTATGCAACCGTGGACGATGCTGTACGGGAATTTTCCCAACGGCTGAACTGCACGACTGATGCGCAAAAAGAGATCGTCAGGAACTATTTCCAGTCGGTCCTGCGCCAGGAGGAGCGCGGTCTGGTTCTGGGCAGCAAAACGCTCGGTGCGCATATCTGGTGGAACACGTGTCCCGGCAACGAAGAGCCGGGTGATACCGTATCTTTAAAAAAAGAGTGAATCGTAAGGAGAACCAAAAGGGATGACTGACATGAGCGACTTTGACGATCTGTTCGCAAAAGCAAAAGAATTCCACGGGCATGTCTGCCCGGGCATTGTTCTCGGGACGCGGCTGACCATTGCCGGAATGCGGGAACTGGGCATGAACCCGCGCGAGAACAACCGGAACCTTATCGTGTACGTCGAGATCGACCGCTGCGGCGCCGATGCAGTGCAGGCAATCACCGGCTGCTCGCTCGGCCACCGCAGCCTCAAATTTAAGGATTACGGGAAGTTCGCAGCAACATTTGTGGATACACAGAACGGGAATGCCGTACGGGTATCCATCCATGAAAAAAACCGGGCCGAACACGACAAGCTGCCGCCGGCAGAAGTGATCCGGATCCTTTCTGTAGCCCCGGAGCCGGAGATCTTAAAAATCGAGCGCGTCCGGATCGCGATCAAAAAAGAAGACCTGCCGGGTTTCCCGGTGGGCAAAGCCATATGCAGCCGGTGCGGGGAGCAGGTCTCCGACAACCGGCATGTGACGGTCAACGGCGATGCGTTATGCCGGAACTGCGCCGGGGAATCCTATTACACCCCGATATGAACTATGTGCCCCTGTACCCACACATGACCGGCGGATGGTAAACCCTCTTTTTACCGGCTTTTGAAGGAGCCGGCTCCGGACCACGATGCCCCGGACTGCCCTGTCCCGCCCCCTCCCGGATCATCAGGATTATTTTCGATCAGATTCAACATGCAAGTATCCAAAAAACGGGGGGATTTTCCTGGAGACAAAACGCCTGCCGCCATTCTGCCATGTCTGCAGGCACCTTGCCCCGTCGGGATCTGCCTGCGCTGCATACGGACAGGAGATCCCGCAGGAGATCCTGTCCGGGTCCGTTCTGCACACGGAACCGTTCCCGGGAGATCACGGTATCCGGTTTACCAAGGCTACCCCTCATCCCTCCTATTTTATGACATCCGACCCGCCCGGGGTCTGCCTGTTTCGCATTCTCCCCGAGGGTACCTGTGAGCGGTACATCCCCATCATGGATGCCTGGGAGCAGGACAATACATTTCCCGGAGATCTTTTTGCCGGGGATTTTACATTTTTCGAGGTAAAGACTACCGAAGCGGATCGCTTTCTTGAAGAGTCCCGAAGCCGGAGAGACGCGATCAATCCCTGCACGCTCCAGGTCCGGCAGATGGCATACCTGCGCAACCGGAAAGATCCTCTGCATCCGTTAAAAGAGAGCCGCTGACATTCCTGCTTTCTTCATGAGGCACCGCCAAAGAGGCTGCCCCGGCTTTTTTTTTAGACAACACCCGGATAAACATCAGCGGATAGTCCGCCATTCCCCTTACGGAGCCTGAAGGGATTTTAAGAACAGATACGCACCGGCAACCTTGTACCAAAAGAACCGGTATCTTCTGCCCTGAATCCGGCACCGGGGGCCGCGATCATAAGGAGGATGCGACAGTGCTCATGGTCGATATATGTCGTGTCGCGGCCCGGCCGTGCCGTATCAGGTATGATAAACCATTTTACCGTTTCAAGCGAGGTTCTGATGTTTCTTCCACGTATTCCTGTGTCTGTGTGCATGTGTCCGCTCTGGTCGCGTGCATCTCCAAAGGGACACACCATCGTTTGTTCTGCAATAATATAATGTTTCTCCTTTAACTTTTTGGATTGATTAAATAAAAATATTTATCATTTGCCGGGATAACACTACGTACCCTTCATGAACGATGCTCGATACAGGTGTGGTGCCGTACAGGAGCCGGTAGTTTCCCTGCTTCCGGTCCTTGAGGCCACACTCTCCCGTCTGCGGCAGATGTACAGCGAACGGCAGATCCGGCCCGGCGCGGTTGACCGGATCTGCATTCGCCCGGGATGGATTGCAGTAACCGGCACAACCATGGAATGCGGCATTGCCCCGTATTACGGGGATGTCCCGGGTCGCGGACCTGACACTCCGGCACAGGTTTTAAAACAGGTGCAGTCGCTTGTCGGGATGCCGCTCCTTGTCCTTCCCGATCTGAAACTGTCCCTGAACGCTGTTCTCGATTCTTCGGTAAAACTCGCCGTGCTCTGTGCATTGTCCCAGCCGTTTCTCGGATGTCCCTCGATACGGAAAACGGGATGGCAGGCAGAGTGCTGGAGAGCGGGCGATCCCTTTATCCAGGACAACCCGGTCCTTTCCCGCCTGATCCGGCCCGACGACATTGTCGCAGTTGCAGGCCCGCACACCGGGTGCCGGGGATTATGGGAGATCTGCCGTGAGCTCCATATGCTCACACCTGACCCGGCAACCGAACCGGAAGCCCTTGAGGTGAGTGCGAATGTGTCTGCCGGCCCGACCAGGATCCATCGTCACTCCTTCGAAGATCAACAGGAGGTTCTCGGAAATGCCGATGTTGTCCTGCTCCCGTCATCCACGCTGGTGAACGGTACGTTTGAAAGATTTCTCGGGTATGCAAAAAATGCCCGGTTAACCGGTCTGGTCGGAACCGGAGCCTCCCTGGTCCCGGACGCCTTTTTCTCGCGGGGAATCGATTTTATCCAGTCCTGCAGGACCATCGATACCCGGCGCTTTATAGATACCTTCATGAACGATCCGGACCCCGTCCCGGGACTCTGTAATTTCCAGAAAGAGTACCTGTTTGCCCGGCAGGACCGAAGGAGTTCCCCGATCCGGTGTCCACGATAGCCGGACTGACGGTTCCGCAGGATAGCGCCGGCAGATACGTAAATGCACGGAGCCTGGTGCCCCGTGCCAAAAAATACGGTTAATCTACCGCAATCATTACTTCGCTTGACTTGATCACGGCATATGCTTCCTTACCGACCGCAAGGCCGAGGGATGCAACAGATTTCTTCGTGATAATGGAGGTGATCTGCTGTCCTCCGGGAAGTTCAATGATGACCTCGGAGTTTACGCTGCCCGGGGTGATCGCCTTTACTTTTCCTTTCAGGATGTTGCGTGCACTGATCTTCATGTGTGCTCACCACACGGAACTGGGGAGGGTTAGTATAAGTAGGTTATTATGGGCTGTGCAGAGATCGATGCAATAGTGGCATACGAAAAAAGGGATTGTCGGGACCAGAGCCGGGAAGTGACCTCACCCCCCCTACTTCGTACCGATCGTTATCGCTGTTGTTTGCCGGATTACGGTGACATTGGGCAGGGGATCGACAATGAGTGCCGTTGTGCGGCTGGTCGAATGGACGGTATCGTACCGGATATTGGAACAGACCGGATTCTGAATATTTGCAAGACTGGCATTTACCGCATTCTGCATGACCAGGGGAAATCCGGACAGCGGCTCTGCCTCTGCAAAGACCGTGACATTGATCCTCGTGACATTGGAAAACCGTTCAGGAGGCGCAACCGTGCTGCCCAGAGAAAGCGTGCCAATCCCGTTGCCACTAAGGGAATTTTGCGTTTCTCCCGGAGTAATATTGACGCATTTTATTTCAATAACCGAACAGGTGCCCGGATCGGATCCATAGGAAATTACCCGGGCACTGAAAAGTACGTCCGTAATATTATACGCTACTTCCCGCATGGTCGGATATTCCAGTGGCACCGACACCGATCCTTTTGTGACATTCACATAACCGCGGGACCAGACATATCCCTGGTCCTGCCAGAAATTACCTGCCGGACGATAGGAAATATTGGAAAGTACAAACCTGCTGCTTTCCATCCGGCCGGACACATTATAGAGGCGGATACCCAGGTAGGGGTCTTCTCTCTGCACCGTAAGAATCCCCCCCGATTTGGTGGAACTGTACAGGATATCCCCGCCACCAAGGGGAATTCGTTCGGATAGTTTCATACTGGCGGGCATTGATGCGGCAGATTCAATATCCGATGAGAACCGGAGCATCCCTTCTTCAACTTCATGCAGGTGCGAGACCTCTGCCTGCGCTTTCATGGAGGGAATTGCCGTGGCGTTCCAGACTGCAAAAAAGGTGACGATAACTGCCAGTACGAGCATTGCTGCGATCACCGGGGCAACTGCATCGTCCCGGGTCATACCGACACTCTCCCGATGAAAATCCGTGAACCGGGCGTGACAAGCGAGATGGTTTCATCTCCGGCCAGGGGGCCTGCGGTTACATTGATGCGGCTCCCCAGGTCAAAAACGGCAGTGTGTGAATTGTCAGAAACCATATCGAAATCCAAAGAGCACTCCGTTCTTTGAGTACTGTTTGCGCAATATTTACGCGACGTGGTATCGTTGCTGATAACCACCGTCAAATCCTCCGTTTTCACCCAGTCCCCTCCTTTGTGCCACAGGGAAATGTTGTGGGTATCGTTTGTCAACAGGATAGTAACGCTCGGATCCCGGGCAGTCGGGAGAAAATTACCCAGGGCTGCGGCAAATACCCCGATAAGGATGATCACAAGGCCGATCATCAGCATCTCGCCGACTACTTCCGATACACCGGCATCATGCGCCAGGGCATGTGCGGATATGCTGCACCGCGGTCCTCTCAGCGGCGGCTTACTTGTACAATTGGGTCCGGGAGCAGTCATGGGAGATACATCACGCAGTATTTTTGAAACCGGGTTATAGTTTAAGCGCTGCGTAATAAATCACTTTCTTTTTGTAAGACTTTAATTAATACATTACTTGGAATTTTTAACAAAAGTTAATAGTAAATAATAGATTTTTTGTATTTACCCTGATTTTTTTAACGTATACCGGATATTACGATAAATTAAGAAAGTCTTAATTACACAGTTCCCCCAACCTACCTACCGGAAAAGGAGTCAGAAAATGGAGTTGCGGGAGTCAGGGGTTTCACCGGTTGTCGGGGTCATGCTCATGCTGGCCGTGACCATCATGATCGCAGCGATCGTGAGCGCAACTGCCGGGAACTTTTCCAACACGGAAAAAAAAGCCCCGAGCGCGATTCTCGACGTCAGCATTTACGCGCACAAGCAGTATGACGGTTTTTCCACCCCTGCCATGATCATCCGGCATGTCTCGGGAAACGTCCTCCAGACAAAAGACCTCCAGATTGTGACCTATTACACGGTTCCGGGAACCAGTACCATCAGCCGGGGATCCCTGATGGGGGAAAGATCGGTTGATATGAAAGGGTCATCCGTCCCCTCCGGGGTACTTTTCATTAAGGATGACAGCCGGTTCACGGATCCGGACAGTCAGGCCAACTGGTTCGGGAATGCATCGGCAACATTTAAGCCGGGCGATATTCTGGTGACACCGGCACAATCCTGCAATGGCGAGGATGCATACACCGGCAATCCCGAATTAAAAGAAAACCCCGGGATGGATCAGTTATTCCCGAATGTTAATTTCGGAAAGGACGAATTCAGCCCCGGCGGGGTAGTCTCCGTAAAAATCATCCACACCCCGAGCGGCCAGATCATCTTCGACAAGGATGTGGTGATCAGCTGATGGTATTTCATACCCACGACAGGGCAGTTTCACCGGTTGTCGGGGTCATGCTCATGCTGGCAATCACCATCATGATCGCGGCAATCGCGAGCGCATTTGCCGGAAGTTTCAGCGATACCGGGGAAAAATCTCCCCAGAGCTCCATCAGCGTGCCTGCACATTTTGAAAAAAACGTAACCGGTAGCACAGATTATTACCGCATCTATTTCGATCATACGGGAGGAGATCCATTCTCGCTCAATTCTATCCAGGTGGTTCTCCGGTCCGATGAAACAGAGAATAAAACACAATTAACCCGGCAGGGCATAGGGAATAATAATTTTACCCTTCTTGGTAAAACGGGCCCGGCATGTGACGAAACCACCGTAAGAGCCGGAGATCGGTTTTTCATTGCCGGGAAACAGACCGCTGATGGTACCGGGATCCAGTTTGGGAATGTCATATTCTGGAAGAACAAAGAGCTCACCTGGATGGTGATCGATTCCCGGACCGGTAAAACTATTGCAACGGGATCCCTCTTCCCGCAATAGCCCTGTTTTTGCAAACAAGCCGTTAATCTGCCCAAAACCCGGCCTTCCGGCCGCATGGTAGCGTAAAGGAAATCCTCACACCAAGTATTACGTAACCACCCGGTTTTTCAAAACCTTAAAAAACAAGCAGCAATGATATTCACATAGCTGATGTTATGACCTTCGACAACGATCTCTCCCGCATTGGGATCTCGCTTCCCAAAAACCTCCTCGACAAGTTCGATGAAATTATCAATGCCCGGGGCTATTCCTCACGTTCCGAGGGTATCCGCGATGCCATCCGTACCTATATCACGTACTACAAGTGGATGGCCGATGTCAAGGGAGAACGCGAAGGCGTGATCACGATGGTATACGATCACGACCAGCGCGGCCTTCTCACGACCATAACCGACATCCAGCACGACCACCACGAGATCATCAAGGCCTCGCTCCACTCCCATGTGACCCATAACCGCTGCCTCGAAGTGATCCTCGTCCACGGGGACGGTTCCCAGTTAAAGGAACTTGCCGAGCGCCTGATGTCCCAGAAAGGTGTCGAATCGGTCAAGCTGACCACGATCCAGATTGAAGAGTAACGCTCTTCTTCCGCCATTTTTCAAGGGTTTTTGTTTAGCCAGCGGCCTTACCGGCGGGCCACGGTTCGTAACGGGGGAACCGGATGAGCATTCTGACCGCTATTTTCTGACCGCATGAAGGATACCCATGACCCCGAGGGCCGAATGAACCGGGGTGCGGTCAAGGGTAAAGGTAAAGTGCTGACCGATGAAGTCGAGCAGCGCCGGGTTTATGTTCGGGCAGATCGGGGGGATGTGCAGCTCCATCTCGATCCTCCGGATCCCGAGAAGATCTTCCGGGCAGATCGTCCATTCCGCACCTTCGCAGTCGCATTTTAAAAAATCGCATCCCCCTGCGGCATCAATGAGCTGGCCGAGCGTATAGGTCTGCACGGATCGGTCGAGATCGTCCCAGGTTATCCTGCATACCGAACCATCGCCAAGAGCACCCTCGATTACCCGGATATCTGCCGCATTCAGCCGGATATTTTCCTTCAGCGGATCTATTGTGAGGGGTTCCACGGCAGTTACGTACGGGGAAAAGCGTGCTGCCCGTAACGCGAATGCCCCGACATTGGCACCGGTGTCAAGGACACGATCGTCCCGGCGGATGTCCGAAAACCGGTACTCGGGAACCTCGGTGATCTGGCGGCAGGGAAGGTTCATCAACCGGAACCGGAGATGATCCGTTGTTACGATCATATCCCCAGAAAAACTATCCTCATGCGTCTCGGGACAATCCGCCTTACCCGCACTCTCAGGAAATTGCGCCATCTGCCTCACCGGGAAAAGAGAACGGGCTCTGGATTTCAGGACGGGATGCCAGTACCGGCCGCATTTTGTACCCGGTCAAACGGGAATTTGTTCCATTCAGCCGGTCCCGGTCACGTGCCCGGTGCGGCAGAACTGCCCCGAAAACAGCATACAGGAACAGGTGCCCGTTTCGTTTCATGAAAGCGGATCCCAGACGATCCCGAATACAACGGGAGTGATCCCGCATTCACTGGCCGGGCACCCGGCAAACGCCGGTGTTATACCCCTGCCCTGCCCTGTGCCTCCTCGTCGTACGTGAACACTTCTTCGATATTTACCCTGAAGTACCGGGAGATCCTGAACGCAAGATCGAGCGAAGGTACATATTTCCCCTTCTCGATTGCAAGAATCGTCTGGCGGGTAACACCGATTGCACGGGCGAGATCCTCCTGGGTAAGATCGTGCATTGCCCGGTACACCTTGATCTTATTCTTCATCGGTCTCCCATTCCCCGTATTTCTTTGCGTAATAGAACCTGAACCCCACGTACAAAAAGATCATCAGGCAGAGAAGACCCAGCTGGATGTACCCGATCATCCGCGGCGACATAATCTCGGGAGGCATTGTTCCGGGAGCCCGCTCAAAAAAATGTTCCCGGGAAAAGCGGGGCATGTAGAGGAGGTTCATGACAGCGAGGATCGAGAACGCACAGAACGAGACCCAGAACACCTGGAATGTCCGAAGAGCTGCTTTTTCCGTGATCCGTGCACTCCGCTCGTCTTCGATATAATCATCGACCTTCCGGTATGCCATATAGATGACAATCACACCGAGCACAAATGCAACCATGGAAAAGATCGGGGTAAAATTCTCCACAGAATACCAGAATACTGCCAGGAGCAGTACTGCAATAAACCCGATAAGCAGGTAAAAAATATTCTTCTTCATGGCATTCCTTTGCTCTAATTTTACCTATACCGTGATATAAACATAAGCCTTTGCCGGATAAACAGGCAATTTTTATGCAGAAATCTCCTGAAATGCCGGTTCCAAGGATTTATATCAGCAGATTGAGAATGCATGGTGTATGACTGAAAAAACGACCACCCCCAGTCTCCTGCGCCTTGCAGCGGCAGTATTCCTGGGGTTCATTGTCGGCTTTATCCTGTTTCTGGTTGTGGCCCTTTTCATCGGCATGTTCAACAACATGATGGGCATGAACATCCCGGTAAAGATGGATATTGCCGAGAACATCCTCAGTGCGGTTCTCCTTTTCGTCTTAGTCGTCGGATCCATTGTCGGATTCTGCTGGAAAGTCTGGGTCACCCCGTCAACGGACGACGCGGGCGACGATGACGCGCACAACGAGTAATCCCTTTTTTTTTACCGGTGAACCGGGTACCCGGATTCATTCAGGGGACACACCGGCCCATCCCGGTTTACCGGCCCTCACCGGGTAAGGAAAACTGCCGGTAATGATGTACGGCAGAATGATGTGGTTTATTTAATCCGGATCACGACCAGGGTGATATCGTCGGACTGCGGCGCAGTGCCGGCGAATTCCCGGATCGCGGAGATGATCCGGTCCCGGATCCCTGATGCCGGCAGGTCCCGGGCTTTTTGTGCAACAGCAGCGAGCCTTTCCTCGCCGAAAGCTTCATAGCCGGTATCGAACGCTTCCGTAACGCCGTCCGTATACAGGATCAGGAGGTCGCCGGACTCTGCTGCAACCTGTTCGGCGGCACCCTCCATCTCGGGGAGTACTCCCATGGCAACGCCCTGCGCAGGCAGGTACCCCGCTTCCCCGGTCTTTCCTTTCACCAGGAGCGGAGGGTTGTGGCCCGCACTGATACACGTAAACGTCCGCTGCACCGGATCGAGAACTGCCAGATAGACCGTGACAAACATGGACGACGGGGCGTTTGCCTCGATCATCCGGTTTGTCGTTTTCAGTGCGGCAAGGGGGTCTGTTGTCCCTTCAAGATTTGCACGGAGCAGGGTCCGCGACATTGCCATAAAGAGCGCTGCACTCATCCCTTTCCCGGAGACATCGGCAATGACAAACGCCCACCGCCCTCCCGCAAGCGGGATAATGTCGTAGAAGTCCCCGCCCACTTCCATGGCCGGGATCATGACCGCGGCAAGATCGTATCCCGGGAGATCGGGCATCGAGGCCGGCAGGAAGCTGGTCTGGATCCCCCGGGCGATCTCCATCTCTTTGGCGTACCGCTCCTTTTCCGCAGTGGTCTTTTTGAGGTTCTCGATATTCTGCCGGAGTTCTTCTGCCATGGTGTTGAACGAACCGGCGAGATCCTCGAACTCGTCGCCGGAATCGATATGGATCCGGTACGAGAGATCGCCTTCGCCAAATGCACCGGCCCCATCCTTGAGGCGGGCAACCGGTTTGGTGATGACCTGGCTGAGCAGGAGCGCAACGATAAAGACGAACAGCAAAATGGCAACAAACAGGAGTAAGAACACCATCAGGAGCCGGTCGGTCTGGGTGGTGATGTGCTGCCCGGTATCCTTCGTGGCGGTGTCGATCTTACCGGTGAACTTTTCCACCGGCTGCGTGATCTGGCTGACCGGGACCGAGACGGCAAGGCTCCAGTTCATAGAACTGACCGGGGCATAGGCAACATAGACCGGGGTCCCGTTGAATATCACCTCACCGATACCGGTCTTTCCGGCGGTCATGTTTTGTGCAACCGAGGTAAGGCCGGGATCGGTACTGCCGAATGCGTTCTCCCCCGAGAACTGCTCGTTCCACCGCACATTGCCGGCAGACATCCCGGGACGGCTGATAACGCTCCCGTTATGGTTCAGGAGGACGGCATACCCGCTGCCGCCAAACGACTGGCCGATGATATCCTCGTCGATGGTCTCTGTCGATATGTCCGCGCCGATCACCCAGTGCCCGTATGCAGGACTTGCTACTGCCTGCGAGCAGGTCATGGTAAGCCCGTTCTGCCCGGCATCCACGTACGGCTTGTCGGACCATACCCGGGTCTCCTGTCCGAGAGCCTGCACGTACCACGAGCGGGTCCGGGGATCGTAATTTTTCGGGAGCGTGGCGTTTGCCGGGTACATCAGCATCATGCCGGAGTCGGTGGCGATATAGATGCTGGTCATATCGGAATCGGACTGGCAGACTGCCTTAAGTGCACCGGAAAGGCCGGCAAGGGTCTTTGCTTCCTGCGAATCGGGAGTTGCCGTTGCAGTCGGGGCAAAGGTGAGCAGCGCCCCGCGGGAGGGATCCGCCGGTGGGGTATTTGCCAGGTACGTCGGGACAAGCGAGGCTGCCGGAGGATTTTGCTGGAACTGGGCCACCTGCGCAGCAAGAATGTCCATCTCGCTGTTGGTATCCACAAAAACAACATCTGCGATTGCGGCCTGGTTGTCAACCATGCTGACCAGGTAATCCTCGCCAAGAGAGAGCAGGGCCGTGGAACTGTCGTTTACTACGCCGGACCCCAGCTCGCGACTGCTCTCCTGCGCGTACGTTCCCACATCGGAGATAGCGGAAAGCGCGAAATACCCGGTGATTGCGAGTGCGACAAGGGAGAGTGCCAGGAACAAGATAAGGATCTTTGCCCGGATGGAGAGTGCTATCTTGTGAGGCTTCTGGGGATTCATGTCCACGTTCCGTGAAAGGCGAAAGAGCCCGTATGTTCTCTTACGATGGGATCCCTATAAAAGTCCACCTTTCCGCGGGGGATAACCCTGCCCCGAACCTGCCGGTACCGTATCCTGCCGGAAAAAATTTAAAAAAAATATTTCAGCGCGAAAAAAAGTTGTCAGATAGCAAGCCGATTATCGGATACTTATCCGATAATCGGATGTACATCTGACTGGCAAAATTTTCTTTCGGCGTGAACTTTTGGAGCGATCCGGATTTTTTAAGAAAAATATCCGGTTCGCCCGGGCCGGTAACATTTTTTCCGGCAAAAAACGATCCGGTTTTTTTCTTTTCGCGTGAAAAAGCCGGGCCGGATCCTGACACGCTCCTGCGGCAGAGTCCCGGCATTTTGTGGTTTTGGCAGGGTCGCAGGAAAAAAAGGGAACGTTATACGTTCACGTTGAGCAGGACACGGATAAGGAGGCCGATCACGAACGAGACCGCTGCAATCCCGAGGCTGATCACTGCCATCTCTGCAAACCTCTTGTAAAACGGCAGGTCCTTTGCAACCGAGATATAGAACGTGAAACAGAAGATCACGATGACCGCACCGGCAAGCGTGCAGACAAGGGAGATATAGGGATTGGAGAGGACGAGGTACGGCAGGATAAGCAGCGTTACCGTAACAATGTAGGTAAGACCGGTATAGATCGCAGCTTTTTTCGGGCTGGTCCCGGCTGTGGTATCGGAGCGCTGGGAGAGGTATTCCGATGCAGCCATCGAGAGCGATGCCGCAACCCCGGTGATCAGGCCGGCTACCGCAATGATCCGGGAGTTCTGGATAGCAAAGGTAAGGCCGGCAAGCGTGCCGGTAAACTCGACCAGCGCATCGTTGAGACCGAGGACCACCGAGCCAATATACCGCAGCCGTTCCTCGTCGATCAGCGCTATCAGTTCCCGCTCGTGCTGCGCCTCGTTCTCAAGCATGGCCGGCATCTCGGGGATACCCAGGATATTGGCCCGGTCGGCTGTCTGCGCCCCCTGTTCCACCCCCTCCATCAGTTTGACCGCAAACGTGAGCCCGAAAAGCCAGGCAATAAACGAATAGAACCAGATGCGGATCCTGTCCGGGGCAATATCCTGTCCGGTGTACTGCTTCCAGATTGCATAGTGCCGAAGTTCTTCCTCTGCAATCCGCTCTAGGACTTCGCGGTTGTGGGGATCGGATGTCCGTTTGGCGATACGCGAATAGATATGGTGTTCGGTGATCTCGTTTTTCTGGAACGCCAGGGCTTTTGGCAGGGACTCCCCGTTCAGCTGCATGCACACTTCTCCGGAACGCTTCTGCCGGGTACTTTTGACGTCCCCGGTTTATCCATTTTTGCGGGGGACCGATGGTAAAAAAGGATTATTCGAGTTTCTTTTTGATCTCGCGGATACTCTGGAGCATCTCTTCGGAGTACGGGGTGAACCGGTAGCTGAGGTTGTTCTCCGTCTGCCAGAACCCGACCTTCTCATCGTAATGCCCGATCAGGTAGCAGATGACGATATAGCAGGGAATCGCAATAGCGATGACCATCGGCAGGGTCAGACCCAGGTGGTAATAGAAAAAGTCCTCGAAGAGTTTGGCGTTTGCCGTGATAATCCCGAAATTGATGAGGATCTGCGTCCAGGAAGCCCCCCGGGAGTACTTCTGTTTGAAGAGTGCCAGCGTATAGATCCAATCTTTTTTTTCCGACATATGGGGATCTCATTGAGAGGCCGTAAAGAAATCCTTTCTCTCCGTGACAATTCCCGCCGGGGATCGTTTTGGCCCACCTCGCCCGGCACAGGATCGCATCCATACAACGCCCCGGGTATTCCCGAACCATGCCAAAAAAAGGGGACGCCCGTCCCTTACTGCTCGAGGATCGCAAGCAGGTTGCCGGCCGGGACCTGTGTTGCAATCTCATGGATATGCCGGCCGGTACCTGCAAGTTCTTCCCGTGCACGCTGGCGCACCTGTTTTTTTGCGAGCCGTAACCCTCCGGCCAGCGCTTCCTCCCCGGTCGGGAGCGGGTGTATGCGGCAGGATGCGAGCGCAATGTTGAATGCAGCATTCACATCTGCATGAGCAACAAAGCCGCAGTGCGGGCACTCGAAATGTTTCCTGCTCCGGTGTCCCATGCAGCCGCACCGGCTGCACCTTTTTGAGGTATACGCCGGGTTGACGTACAGGACAGGGATGCCCTGTTTTGCTGCACGTTTCTCGACAAGACGCTGGAGCGAGAGAAAAGAGCCGTTTGCAAAGGAAAATTCCACAAACCCGGCAGGATCGCGGGAGTGCGAGTACCGGCTGGAAAAGAGCTTCTCGAACTTGATGCCCGAACCGAGCGCCTCTGCAAAGGTGACGATCTGACGGGAGATCTTGTTGATTGCCGCCTTGAACGCCTTGCGTTCACGGCTTTTGTCCCGGGAAAGTTTCCAGAGTTTGCCTTCCCGATAGAGTTTGGTACAGTTTTTTATGGAGTTGCTGCGGACGTAGTGTACGTTTTTCCCCAGTTTCAGGACTTTCCCGCTGTCTGGGTCGGCGGCCACGGCCGCATGCCCGGTCGTGTTGAGGTCAACACCGATCCAGCGGGCAGGTACATGTTCGGATGGATGAACTTTTATCACCTGTTCCTTACCATGTTCTCCTGCGGTACATTTGTGCCGTTATACAATACTCACGGTCTTTTTAAGGTCTGACTCCTCCTGTCCTTATTCGTGAATGTACCCGGCCTATGGGATATATCTTGTGGTAGAAGGCCCGGATTGGGAAAAAGGCTGATTAATCATGCAGGTTCTGGTGCGCCGGGGAGATCCGGGAACACCCGGATACCCTGAACGGGCCTGGTTATTATTGGCCGGGATTCCGGGGAGTGTGAAAACACCGGGGAACCTTTTTTATGCAGGGATTGTCCCAAAGGAATAGTAATGAAGCGGCAGTTTGTTGTTGGCGTTATTGGAGGGGGGCTGGGGATTGTCTCTGCGATCGTTGTGATAGCAACTTCAGGATCGGCAGAGATCACCCTCTCCGGGGTACAGGCTGCATTGTTCTCGAGTCTCGGCCTGATGGGCGCGGCACTGGTAAATTCCCAGAACCGGTTTGCCGGATGGATGTTTCTCTCCTCAGCGGTCTGGATAACGCTGTCCGTTCCCCTTGCCGGCACACTTTACCTCATGTCCTGGTACCTGCCGGCAATCCTTTTCCTGGCTATCGCAGCTGTCCTCTGCTTCCTGGAGCCGGAAGAGGAAGTATGTGAAGAAGTGCCGGAAGAGACTGCCTGAACTACTGCCGGCATATACCCGACGAAGCCCTGGCAACCCGTTCCGGAGAAAAAAACAGGGATATTATTCTTTTTTACTCTGTTCTTGCGGGGCGTTTCCCGGACAACCGGCACTACCTTCGGACGTTTCTGCCGCTTTCCTGGTAAGAACAACGATAATGAGCACCGCAAGGACTGCGGCAACCACGAAGAGGAGATACTGCATTCCCCCGGTTACAACCCAGGTGTACAGGCCGTAACAGACCCCGGCAGCGGCCACGAGTGAAAGGGAAATAATCCCCGCACGGATCCCGGTAAAGGACCGGCTCCGGATGTCCGGGAAGATGAGCAGGCCGATCAGGCTGATCCCGGCAAACCCTATGGCCGCAAGGAGCAGGAGGGTAATGAGGATATCCATGAGGAGATCGATCATGGGGCATCACCGGCCATTCCTTCCGCAACCCGGATCGTTGTGGCAAACACAATACAGGCAACAATAAGGGCCAGCACCGCAACGATCAGGTCCCCGACAGAAACCGTCAGGGAGAGCGCCCCGGCACACCCGAGCGTTGCTGCAACATTTGCGGCAAGGAGGCGATCGGGCAGGGAATGGACAAAGAGGGCCCGCAGCACTGCGCAGCACGCCAGGACAAAAAGACAGATCGCGGCAATAAACCAGATATCGATAGTCATTCGGTTCACCTTCACGGCACGTGAACAGGTTCCGGGAAGATCCGTATCGGATTACAGTTCCCACAGAACAGATCGCCGGGACCGTTTGCAGGGAATTCTCCCCACGCAGCCTCGTGCAATGCCGTGATTCTTCTCGTTATAACAATAGAGAACCGGATCTTATTATACCTCCCGCAGGCGCGGTTCGTCACCCGGATCCAAAACGCCCGGCCCGGGCTTGAGGCACCCCTGCATAAAAAAATGCGCTTATCCTTTTATTTTCCGGGTGCGAACAGATGAAGGAATGCACCCGACGTACCTGGGAAAGATCCTGCTGCGGTGGTGCGATCGCTGCCATGTCCCGGTCCTGGGAAAGACCTGCGCCTGCGGTACTGCGACCCGGGAAGTCCCGCTCACTCCCCCGGGCGATGCACGGCCGGCGTTCCCCCACGATATTGCCCTCATCAACCGGATCTACGGGGAACACTTCGGCGCTCCGCTCATTGCCCCGGGCCAGCTGGTCCTCTTAAACAAAGTTCCCGACGACGACCGGATGGAAGAGATCATCATTGGCGGAGGAAATGCCGGCTCCATCCGGTACCTGCCAAAAGAACGCTGCTGGGAACCGATCCCCCGTCCCGAGGCATATGCCCTCTTTCATCCCACAAAGCGCGTTGTTACCGTTGAGGACGGGGTTGCCCCGTTCATCCGCGACAAGAGCATGAGCCTTTTGCGCCCGGGAATGATCTCCATTGACGATGCGGTCCGGGAAGGAGACGAGGTCTTCATTGTCACGGAAAGCGGCGAATGTATTGGCGTGGGCAGGGTAAAGGTGAATGCCGCAGAAGCGCGGGCCATGGAGAAGGGCCAGGTTGTGCGGACCCGGAGGAATGTTGCCTCGGCCATCGTGCCGGGTGCGGCAACCTGGGACGACGCGGTCAGGGCCAATGCGGAGATCCTCAACCAGGCGGAAGCAGAGGCGATCCGGTTTGTACAGGACGTTACTGCCGCGTATCCTCTCCAGCCAACCATCTCGTACTCCGGGGGAAAGGACAGCCTTGCCACACTGCTTGTTGTCCGTAAGGCGCTCGGGAACGTGCCCCTGCTCTTTGCCGATACCGGCTTTGAATTCCCCGAGACCTGTGCGAATATAGAGGCAGTCCGGGAAAAATACAATGCGGAAGTCGTTCGCACAAACACCTCGGAAACATTCTACCGGACGCTCGAACGCGAAGGCCCGCCTGCGGTCAATGCCCGCTGGTGCTGCAGTGTCTGCAAGCTCCTGCCGGTAGCAGAGACCATCCGCTCCACGTGGGGCGAGTGTCTCTCTTTTATCGGCCAGCGCAGGTACGAGTCCCTCAAACGGGCAGAGAGCAACCGGGTCTGGAAGAACCCCACCGTAAAAGTCCAGGTATCTGCTGCCCCGATCCAGGACTGGACGGCCCTCCACGTCTGGCTGTACATCTTCCGCGAGAACGCCCCCTACAATGTCCTCTACGGGCGCGGGCTGGATCGGATCGGATGTTTCATGTGCCCGTCCAGTGATATGGCATTGATCCATATGATCGAGGCTGAGTTCCCCGACCTCTGGGAACCCTGGAAGGAAAAACTCGATTCATGGCAGAAAGAGAACGGTCTTCCCGGGGACTGGGTCGAGTCCGGGGCATGGAGGATACGGGAGGGAGTACATGCACAGCAAAAACGTCGTCATCATTGACTATGGCCTCGGGAACCTCAGGAGCGTGATGCGCGGGCTCGAAGCTGCCGGCGCCCATGCGACCATAACCGGTGTACCGGAAGAGATCGCAGCGGCCGACAGCATCGTGCTGCCCGGTGTCGGCGCATTCCACGAGGGGATGGAACAGCTGGGCCCGGTCAAGGATACCCTCTGCGAAGCGGTCAGGGACAGTGTGCCCCTTCTTGGGATCTGCCTTGGCATGCAGATGCTCATGGAGTCGAGTGAAGAGCACGGCACGTATCAGGGACTCGGGCTCGTCCCCGGGTCCGTGCGCCGGTTCCCGCAGGAACCGGGAATGAAGGTCCCCCACATGGGCTGGAACACCGTACGGCTCGCGCAGCCAAAAAACCCCCTCTTTGACGGACTTTCCGGAGAGCAGTACATGTACTTCGTCCATTCCTATTATGCAACGACAACCCCGGCATATACCCTTACGGAAACCGATTATATCCTTCCGTTTGCTTCATCGGTCTTTTCCGGGAACGTGTACGGCACCCAGTTCCACCCGGAAAAGAGCGGGGCCGCGGGCCTGCGGATTCTTAAAAATTTTGTAGGTCTTGTCTAGGCCGGCCTGCGGACGCGGATGGTTTTTTTGGCCGTGTGTGACCGGCCATTAAAATAGGGAACCTTTTTAATTTCCTGCAATCGACCTTGTAGTCATGAAAAAGTTTCTCCCTCTCCTACTCATGCTCTCCCTCGCGCTCGTGGGATCGGCATCAGCATATGGCATGTACCTGAACTGTTCCGACACGGTTCCCGTTGGCCAGATGATCAAGTGTGCGGTAGATTCGGATTTCCCCGCGGGGACCAGTTTCGATCTCGTCTTCTACCAGTCCCAGTACACATCCACTGAGATCGATCGCGAATCAATAACCATCCAGCCCAACCAGGCGACCCAGTACAAGCTCTTCGATACCACCGGCCTCAAAGGTGGCCAGTACAAGATTGAGACCCAGTTCAATGGCCCGGTCCCCTCCATGAGATCGGATTCCATCTCAAGCGAACTGGTCACCGTTGTCGACCGTTCGCCCGAACTTACGATCACGTCCCCGATGACGCAGGACCTTTCCAGTGCGCTCGTGATTGCCGGTACGTTAAAGAAAGGCGGGAACGACGGGATCCAGCTCCAGGTTGACGGCGAATCCGCCGGCCACATCTGGGGCCCCCAGTACATCAAGACCAACAACCTGATCCAGAGCGGCGACGGCTCGTTCTCGCAGACGGTACCGGTTACACAACCGGATAACTATAAGGTCACTTTCTCCGATGCCAAAGGCCAGATCGGCATTATCACCTTCCAGGTCACTTCGCCGACAACAGCCACTACGGCACCGATGGTTACGGTAACCACAAAGAAGGTCACCGCAACAAAGACTGCGACCCTGACCCCGATCCCGACACCGACAAAATCCCCGCTCCCCGCATTCCTTGTGATTGGGGCGCTCGGGCTTGCAGCCCTGCTCATCTGCCGGATGAAATCCGGGCGGGCATAACCACCAATACTCTTTTTTCCGGCACATATTCCGGGACCGGCTTTTTTCTAATAGCCGATAGGCTCCTGCTTCACCGACCTGCCCATACCATAATCATGAACGCTGCCGGATCGTGGACGTACTCGTTGGGGAACAAGATCCGCTCCCTTGACGCTCAAAAACGATGCGGGATGAGTAGTATCCCCGCTTCATCATCACCGGGTATAAAAAAGAGGAATCTGCACCGTTTTTAGCGGCGCTTTCTCCAGAGATATGCTTCGTAGCAGAGCAGGACAAAGATAACAAGTACTCCGCCGCAGAAGAATGCCAGCGCAAGGTCCGGCGAGAAGGCCGGTGCCAGGACGTTTGTGTCGGCCATGGCTTTTGCAGCATACACCTGGTTTTCCGCGCCCCCGGTTGCGGGTGCCCGGATCGTCATCGCGGCAGGAGCTGTTTCCGACCACATGCCCTGTCCGGCAAGGAGCGGCTCAAGACCGATAACTGCAAGGGTGCCCACAACCACGATCCCAAAGAGCGAGGTATACTTCAGGAGGAGCGAGCGGACATTGGTCTGTTTTGGCGCAACGATCAAAAGCTGGTCGGTAAGCGCGTACATCTTCACTTCCCGCCCCTTCACGCTGTACTTTGTCTCGGAAATGATGATGAGCCCGGCGTCGAGCAGGTTTTCGGCATGGTATTTCGCAGTAGTCAGCGGGATCTTCAGCTGCTCGGTGATATCGGTGAGGCTCTTTGCTCCCGTGGCAAGCAGGGTAAGGATATCGCTTGCAGTCTGGCTTCCCATTGCCTTTGCGATCTTCTGGGCCCGCTCGTCGCCCGGTTCCAGGACTACCACATTCTCGGTCATTTTTTAAAGTCTACTGGAGCGCCGCAAGGATGCGCTCGCGCCCGACATTGAGGGCAAGATCGAGTTTCTCCAGGTCCGGTCCGCCACCCTGTGCCATCGATTGTTTTCCCCCGCCTTTCCCGCCAAGGAGACTGCACACCTGCCCGATGATCTCGCCGGCATTTACCCGTTTGTCACCGGATGAGAGAACCACACGGGCGGTATCGCCGGATGCGGCGAGGAGTGCAATGCCGCCGTTTGCAGAAAGGGAGGTTGCAAGCGTTGAGAGCTCGCGGGGGGCAAGATCCACACGCTTAACAACGACCGGAATGCCCCCGATTGTCTCGGGCCGGATGGTCTGCACTTCCAGTTCCACGAGTTTCTGGCTCAGGCGCTCGATATCTTTTTTCTGGTCCTTCCATTCGGAAAAGAACCGGGTAACGGTCGGGGGAAGGTTTTCGAGCTGGACAGAAAGGGTATCTGCGGAAGCAGAGGCGATCTGTTCGAGATGCTGGATATAATAGACCGCAGCATTACCCGCCGCAAACTCGATACGCTCGATCCCGTCCTGGATGTGCTCGACTCGTAAGATCTTGATTACGCCGATCTCCCCGGTACTCCGGCAGTGTGTCCCGGCGCAGGCTTCGATATCGCCGGCGACCTTGACAATGCGGATGTCCTTGCCCTGCGGGACACCTCCCTGGTACAGGGTAAAACCGTACTCCTGCTCGGCTTTTGTCCGGTTCTCGATCGAGATCTCGACCGGCTGGTTTGCCATGACCATGCGGTTGGCGGCAAGTTCGATCTTACGGAGTTCTTCTGGCGTGATATGCTTGAAATGCCGGATATCGATACGCGAACTCTCCGCTCCTTTCTGCGCCCCGGCCTGGTGGATATGGACGCCGAGCACTTCCTGGGAAGCGTGCAGGAGGATGTGGGTTGCCGTATGGTGGCGCATCAGCGAGAACCGGCGCTCCTCATCGACCATGCCTTTGACCCGCTCGCCGCGCTGGAGAAGTCCGCCGCTGATATGATGGAGGATCACGTCCCCGAGTTTTATGACATTGTCGACCCGGGCCATGCTCTCGGCGCCGACAAGGCTTCCCGTATCGGCCGGCTGGCCGCCGCCTTCGGGATAGAAGAGGGTCTGATCAAGTACCGCATAGCCGTCGAAGAAGTCGAGAACTACGCCTTCGAACTCAATATCCTCCGGTTGCTCGTAGTAGAGTTTTTTTGTTGCCGGCAGTCCCTGTACCCGCTCGGCGTACTGGGTGGTTGTATCCGAGGTAACCTCTTTTTTTGACTCGGAGTGCATGTCGGCAATCTGGGAGTAGAAGTTGTCGGGGAGATCGATGACTGCCCCTTCCTTCTGGGCAATGTCCTTTATCATCTCGGGGGGGATGCCGTGGGAATCGTACAGGGTGACGATCTCGGAGAGCGGTACGCGCTGGCTCTTTGCCTTGTAGGTCTTTGCAACCTTCTGGACGATCCGGGTACCCCGGTCGAGGGTATCGGCATATTTCACGACCTCGCGGTCAACGATCTCGCGGACAATGGAGATATCCTGCTGGAATTTTTTCATCCCGATGATCTTCATCTGTTCTTCGATGAGATCGGCAAGGGAGTCCTCCATCTTGAAATCGTTCATCATCCGCAGGGTCCGGCGGATGACAAGTCGTGCAAGGTAGCCCTCGCGGACATTCGAGGGGACAATGCAGTCTCCGAGCATATACGCAAGGCAGCGGGTGTGGTCCACAATCGCGTACACCTTTTCTATCGGTGTCATCATCTTGTCGAGTTTCTCAGGAGAGATATCGATAGCAGCCGCAACCTTCTTTCGGAGGTTGAAGAGGTTGGGGCCGGAGATGTCCATGAGCCCGGCAAACTTCGCGTTTAAGGCGAGGATCTTCGTGTAATCCTTGTTGTCGAGCAGGTGGGAGATGCCGGCCGAGCTCATGACACGGCTTACCATCTCGGGGAAGACCGCATCGTAGATGGTAGGGGAGCCCTTCGAAGCCCAGACCAGGCGTTCGAGACCGTACCCGGTATCGACGATCCGGAGCTTGATCGGGTAATACATGGTTCCGTCGAGGTCGTAGCCGGGGTGGCTGGTCTTCTGGCGTCCGAGACTCATGAATACAAGGGTTGCTACTTCGAGGCCGCCAATCATGACCTCTACACTCGGGCCCGCGTTCCCGCCGCCGATCCACGGGTGTTCCTTGTAGGTGACCTTGGTGAGATCGCCGCCGATTGAGGCAAGGAACTGGTCGCAGAGTTCTACGGTGTGGTCTTTCCAGTAGATCTCTTCGGTCGGCGTGTTGAACGCATGATGGGCGAGCATCTCAAAAGTGGTCAGGTGCCGGCCCGATCTCCCGACCGAATCGAGGTCGTTTAACCGGATACAGGGCTGGGAGATGGTAAGGGGATTTGCCGGCGGGGGAACGATCCCTGCCGTGACGAATGGCTGGAAGTCGGCGATCGAGGCGATGGTGAGATAGATATCGTCCCGCCAGCGTGCGGCCACCGGGTAGCGCTCGATGCGGGTATGGCCGTTCTTTTCAAAAAAGGAGAGGTAAGCCTCGCGCATCTCGTCAACGGAATGCCCCTTAAACACAGGGTTGCCGATAAACGTATAGGGTTCGCAGGCCGCATCGCCGCAGCTCTCGCGGGATGGGTCGCGTGTCCAGAACGGGGAGCCGCAGGATTTACAGATCTTCCGGGTAAATCCCTGGTCCTTGAAATATTCGAGCTGGTATTCTTCTTCGAACATTGTGAAAACCACGTACACTTGCCTGTTACTATTCTAAGATATCGGGATAGTTATTGTCTTTGTTCGCACTTATCCTTTCCAGTTTTCCTGGTACCAGGTGTCATGTGCAACATACTTCCCGGTGGCTTCTGCAATCCTGACCGCGAGAATGTGCCAGCAGGGTTTTTGCCGGAACGCAAAGTCCCGGCAGGTGCAGACGCCCTCGTCAATCACGTGATCGCCGGTTGTTCCGGTGACCACAAAAAAGTCGAGGTACTTCCTCACCTGTCCGCGGTCGACTGCGTCCAGGGCTTTTTTTCCCCGCGTGCCGTACTCCGCGATCAGGGCGGCACGGATCTCTTCGTCCAGCGCCTTTCTCTGTAAGAGCAGCTGCCAGGGATCGCTCATGGGATGATGCTGACTTTTGGCGGGTCGTCGATATACTGCCAGCCTTTCTGCGCAGCAAGGCGTTTCATGGCCGGGGCTTCGAGCGCATAATGCGTGGATTCGAGGCAGGGAAGCGGTGCCGCACGGGCAACCGAATGCTTGAGCTCTGCCGAGAGAAACGCATCGGCGCCGAGATCGCATGCCTCCTTCATCAGTACCGGGTCAAACCCGCTCCCGCCAACTACCGCGAGTTCCTGAGGCGCGACGCACTCTCCCCAGATCCTGAGGGGGGCGCCCAGCCGTGCCGCGATCTCTTCCCGGGAAAGGGTGCATGCCCCGACAAGGCCAAGGGTCATGGGCCGGCAGCCGGAGAGACCAAGCAGTTCCGCGAGCGCATCGTTGACACCGCACGGGGCATGGTCGAAGTTCGTGTGCATTGCATACACGTTGAGGTGCCCGGTAAGGATATCGCGCATGAGCGAGGCGGTGGGGCCGACAAGCGCGGTAAGCGGCGTCCAGATGGGGGTGTGATGGACCACGAGCATCTCGGCTTTTCCGGCAAGTGCTGCCCGGACCACCCGGGGCGTGGCATCGAGCGCACAGCATACCGTACGGATCTCCGGCGCTCCCTCGACAATAAGGCCAATCCTCCCGCAATCGAACTCCTCGGCAAGGGATGGGGGGGCGAGTGTCTCCATCTCTGCGGCAAAGTCACGCACGTGCATATAATAAGGGATTGGGCCGGGCCGGGATATATACCGGCATATTACCTGAGGTAATAGCAATTGGTATAAATATTCATAAAACGACATTTTCAGTCATGCACAAGTCCATCGAAACGATCAACGAGCGGATCCGTGACGGCAGTGCCCGCGTCGTCACCGCAGAGGAGATGCCCGCGATCGTGAGCGAACTGGGTGAGGAGGGGGCGCTCAAAGAGGTCGATGTCGTTACTACCGGGACCTTCGGCGCAATGTGTTCCTCGGGGGCATTTTTGAACTTCGGGCACTCAGAACCGCCGATCCGGATGGAGCGGATCTGGCTCAACGATGTCGAGGCCTACGGGGGACTTGCCGCGGTCGACACGTACATCGGGGCCACGCAGCAGTCCGACACGCTCGAAGACCAGTACGGCGGGGCGCACGTGCTCGAAGACCTTGTCTCGGGAAAATCCGTGGAACTTCGCGCCACTTCGCGCGGCACGGACTGTTACCCGCGGCGGACGATCACCACCGAACTCCTGCTTGAAGACTTAAACCAGGCGATCATGTGCAATCCGCGCAACGCCTACCAGCGCTACAACGCGGCAATCAACACCACGGACCGGCTCCTGCACACCTATATGGGAACGCTCCTGCCGGACTCCGGAAACGTCACCTACTCGGGGGCAGGGCTCTTAAACCCGGTCACCAACGACCCGAAACTCCGGTTCATCGGGAGCGGCGTCCCGATCTTTTTGTGCGGTGCCGAAGGTATGGTAGTCGGCGAAGGGACACAGCACTCGCCGGGCGGCGGCTTTGCAACGCTGATGGTCAAAGGTAACCTAAAAGAGATGTCGCCTGACTACCTCCGGGCTGCGACCATGACCGGTTACGGTGTCACGATGTACGTGGGCCTTGGCGTGCCCCTGCCGGTCGTCGACCTCGACGTGGTACGGGCAACAGCAGTCCGCGATGAGGACATCTCGGTGGACCTGGTGGACTATGGTGTCCCGAGCCGCAGCAGGCCGGTGATCCGGAGCGTGAATTACGCAGAGCTGCGCTCGGGCGCAATCGAGATAAACGGCGAACAGGTCAGGACTTCATCCCTCTCAAGCTTCCGCAAGGCTCGTCAGGTGGCAGCCGAACTCAAGGGCTGGATCGAGAAGGGCAGACTCCAGCTCGCCCTGCCCACCCGGCCCATCGATCCCACGAAAAAAGTCCATCCCATGCACGAGAGAAAGAAGGGGCCGAGAGTCCTCGATATCATGGACCGGCAGTTCGTTTCCGTGGGCGAGTCCGAGGAGATCCGGGCAGCGGCGCAGAAACTCCTCAAAGGGGAGACCAACCACCTGCCGGTGATTGCGGATGACGGGAAACTCTCGGGGATCGTGACCACGTTCGATATCTCAAAAGCCGTTGCAAACCCGGGCAAGGCCGTGACCGTAAAGGACATCATGAAGAAGAAAGTGGTGACTACCACGACCGAAGAGGCAGTCGATATCGCGGTCCGCAAGCTCGAACAGAACAACATCAGCGCGCTGCCGGTGGTTGACAAAGACCGGCACGTGATCGGGATGCTTACCGCAATCAATCTCGGGAAACTCTTTGGCGGGAGGTGGCTGAAATGAGGCTCCTGGTGAACTTCTCGAAAAAGAAAGGTACCGCACCCATCATCGCGCAGGCAGTAAAAGACACGGGCGTGCTGATCAATGTCGAGCGGGCCGTGATCGACTCCTCCGAAGGCGAGGCGCTCATCGAAGTCCCCGACGACCAGTGCAAGCTGATCCGGAGCACGATGACCCGGCTCGGCGCAACGGTCCGCCAGCTCGAACACGGGATCAGTGTCGACCAGAGCGAATGCGTTGACTGCGGGGCATGCATCTCGGTCTGCCCCCGCGAGGTCTTCTCGTTCGATGCGGACTACCGGCTGGTAGTTGCCGAGGACAAGTGCGTGCTCTGCGGCAAGTGCATCCCTGCCTGCCCGCACAAGGCGCTCACGCTCCCCGTATGATCCGCGAGCCGTTCCGGTTCCGCGAGACCTTTGCGGCGATCCTCGCAGACGAACCTGCCCACATCGAGGCAGCAAAGGCCGGTATGATCGCGGCCCGGCAGGTGCTCGAAGGCTACATTGCCCGCGATCCTTTTTTTGCGAGCACGTTCTTCCCCTATGAACCGGATACCGACGAGCCGCTGATCCTGCACATGGCAGAGGCTTCGGCAGAAGCCGGGGTGGGCCCCATGGCCGCGGTTGCCGGCGCGGTTGCCGCAGCCGGNATTGAAGCAATGGCCGGGGCCGGTGCGGCGTTCGGGGTTATCGACAACGGGGGGGATATTGCGCTTGTGAGCGACCGGCCCGTACGGGTGGGCGTGCACGCAGGGGCTGCGCCCCTCTCGGACAAAATTGCCTTTGTTGTCCCGAAAAAAGACCATATCTTCGGGGTCTGCACCTCGTCTGCCACGGTCGGCCCCTCGGTCTCGTTCGGGGTCGCCGACGCGGTCACGATCTTTGCCAACGACCCGGTCCGGGCAGACGCATGGGCAACGAGAATCTGCAACGATCTGCGGACCGATAACCGGGAAGTACTTGCCTCCCTTGACCCGGCAACCGTCCGGGGCGTGTACGCAATCCTCGGTCCCGATGTCATTACGTGGGGTGAAGTCCCCCGGGTTGTCCCGGCACGGGTGGACAAACAAAAAATTACTGCCGGTGACCGGTTATAGGGTAGACTCGATATACGCCTCGCTGTCGGTGACAGCACTTGCCCCGGTAAAGGTTTTCAGCGTCTCTTTCCCGTCGGTCACCAGGATCTCGGGACGGTTCTTTGCGATTCGGAACACGCGCTCCAGGAGATCGATCTCGTCGATGATTACTCCCGCGGGAAGCGAGGAGGCCGGTTCGAGTTCGAGGCGCTCCCGCACGAGTTCGTCCGGTTCGATCCGGTAAAAGTAATAGAAGACCTGCCATGCGTTCAGGAGATCGGAGGTAAAGAGGTCGTCCCGCACCGGGGCGGGAAGTTCTTCGAGCCGGCGCATGAGCGCGTCATCGTCCTCGCCGCTCTCATCAAGCAGGCAGTCGGCGATCCGGACCAGTTCGGAAAATGAAGGGCCGGAGGGTTCGCTATCCATAGAACGTATTTGGCGGGCAACTACAAAAACCGCTTGGAGATGGGTTAACTGGCTGTTTTTGTCACCGGCAATAAAGTATAATCGGGACGAACGGGAATGAGTACAGGTGAAAGATGAGGACGCCGACTGGCTGATCTACCACCTTCTTCCGCAGGACAAACCGATCACCCCTGAGGAGATCCAAAAAAAGTGCGGGCTGGACGCAGCAGTTGTCGATGCATCGCTTGCCCGGCTCGAACGCTACCTCCTTATCGTACGCCAGAAAGGAACGGTCCGGGTCCTCTCGATTGGGGAAGCACTTGTCGCCTGCCAGACAAAGTACGACCCGTCCCTTCCTTACACGATAGAAAACGGCGTTATCAGGGCACGGAAACAGCCATGACAGAAAAAGAGATTGCAATACTTCGGATCGGTCACCGGCCCGAGCGCGACCAGCGGGTGACCACGCACGTGGCGCTCACCGGGCGGGCGCTCGGCGCTTCGGGAATGTACCTTGCTGCGGATGACAAAGGCGTTGCGGAGAGTGTTAAGGATGTTGCCGACCGCTGGGGCGGGACATTCTTCTGCGAGAACAACGTGAAGTGGCGTTCCTGTATCAAGGACTGGAAAGCAGCCGGGGGAAAGGTCGTCCACCTTACGATGTACGGGATTAACCTGCCCGACATTATCGGCGAGATCCGGCCGTGCGAAAAGCTCCTTGTCGTGGTCGGGGCAGAGAAAGTGCCAGGCGAGATGTACGGCCTTGCGGACTTTAACGTGGCAGTGACCGGCCAGCCCCACTCTGAGATCTCAAGTCTCGCGCTCTTTTTGGACCACCTTGCGGAAGGTGATGAGTTCAAGCGGGAATTCCCCGGGGCAAAGATCCGCATCGTCCCCTCAAAGGCCGGCAAGCATACGGAGGAGTTGTGAGGGGGAGGGTCCTTGTCGCAGGGTTTGCCACGCGCCATGTGGCACAGTCAGCAGCCCGGGCCGGTTACGAGGTCTGTGCTGTCGACCATTTCTGCGACCAGGACCTGTTCTGGTGTACAGAGGACCGGCTAAAGTTCGAGGAACTCGAAGAACTCCCCGAGGCCATCGACCGTATGTGCCGCCTGCACCGGTTCGATTTTGCGGTTGCAACCTCGGGAGCCGAAGAGATCGCGTTCCCGGTCCGCCAGTGCGGCACGCCCCGGGAGACTGCGGCCCGGTTCCTCGACAAGCTTGAGACGGAACGGTTCTTTGAGGAGATCGGCGTTCCCGTTCCCCGCATTGCAGAGGATGGCGCTTATCCCGTGATGGGAAAACCCCGCAAAGGTGCCGGGGGCTGGAGGAACGCCATCCTCCGTTCCGCCAAAGAGGAGCAGGACTGGGCCTCGCTGTACCCGGAGATCCCCTACATCCGCCAGGAGATCGCAGAAGGTACCCCCGCGAGTGTCTGCTGCATTGCCGACGGCCATGCCGCACGGGCCATTGCCGTAAACGAGCAGATCCTCCGGGGAAGCGGCGAGTCGGCGTTCGGGTTCTCGGGTTCGGTCACTCCCTTCGACCACCCGCTGGCCGGGGAGATGCGGGCGATCGCGGAGAAGATCGCGGCAGCGAGCGGGTGCGTGGGAACGCTCGGGATCGATTTCGTTGCCGGATCCGAAACGCCGTCTGTCATCGAGGTCAACCCCCGGTTCCAGGGAACGGTCGACACCGTGGAGATGGCATACGGGTGCAGCCTCTTCCAGTACCATGTCGATGCCTGTGCAGGAAGGCTTCCGGACGTCCCGGCACCGGGCGAGTACGCGGCACGCAGGATCCTCTTTGCCGACCGGGACATAACGATCGGTGCCGACCTCAAAAAACTCGCGCCGGTTGTCTCCGACATCCCCTGGCCGGGCGCATTCTTTGAAGAAGGGCAGGCCCTGGTGAGCATTGCAGGAACCGGGGCAACCCGGAAAGCAGCGCTCTGCGCGCTGGATAAGAATATTAGCACTGTCCGACAATATATGGGCTGATGGATCCAGTGGAAGACGTGCTTAACGACCCGGCAATGCGTGCCTATATCCACCGCCTGATCGGTGACGAAGGTCTCGACCTTTTGGAGAAGTTCCCCAAAGACGGCGAGCACAGCGACGAAGACCTTGCGGCAAGCACGGGAATCAACCTCAACTCGGTGCGCCACACGCTCTATACGTTATACGAGAAGCGCCTGGCCGAATACCACCGGATCAAGAACAACGAGACCGGGTGGCTTACCTACCTCTGGCAGCTCCGGATCGACCGGGTTCCCGATGCGATCCGCGAGGACATGGAGACGGTGCTCGACAAGCTCGAACGCCGTGCGCGGTTCGAGGAAGAGAACGACTTTTACATCTGCAAGAACTGCCACGACCTCTTTACCTTTAACCTGGCCGTAGGCGGGGACTTCAAGTGCCCGAACTGCGAGGAGCCGCTGGGCCACTTCGATAACGATCTCCTGGTAAAATCGCTCCGCGAGCGTATCGATGCCATCAAGAAATCGCTCGGCCGTGCCTGAACCTCCCGGCCGCGACGCCTGTTTTGCGCTGCTCGAAGAGGCAGCGTGCGCAAAGAACGTTATTGCCCACTGTAAGGCGGTCTGTGCCTGCGCAGAAGAATATGTGGCACGGTGCAGCCTTGCAGACCCTGATCTCGTGATGCAGGGTGCGCTCCTCCACGATATCGGGAGGAGCCGGACGCATTTGATCGGGCATGCACAGGCCGGTGCCGATCTCCTGCGGGAGAAGGGTTTTCCCGAGCGGCTCGTGCGGATCGTGGAATGCCATACGGGAGCGGGCCTTACCGCTGATGAATGCACGCTCCTTGGGCTGCTCCCCCGGGACTGCATGCCGCAGACAGTCGAGGAGAAGATCGTTACCCACGCGGATAACCTGCTTGCCGGGACAACCCGGGAAACCATTGACGAGAGCATTGCGTGGGCCATCCACCTTAACCGGAAGACACGGCACCGGATCTACCGGCTCGCAAACGAAGTGGAACTGCTCGCGCAGTAAAAAAGGGATCTTTTTTTAAATGATGACCTGGCGCACCTGCGGGAGGGCGCGGATCTCGCTTACCACCTCTGCGGGAAGCGGGCTTTGCACGATGATGACCAGTTTCGGGTCTTCCGAGAGCTGGGGGTCGGTGACAAAGATCTGGCGGATCGAAAGCGAGTGCTTTGAGAGTACGCTGACCGCGGCCCCGATGATATCCTTCTCGTTTGCATCCCGGGGGAGGACGGTGATGACCGCAAGACCCAGGGGCTCTGCAACGCGGCTGAGGTCCGGGGTTGCCCGCATGTTGAGGAAGATGTCGCGCAGGGCGGGGCGTTCGAGGATGCGTTTTGCCGTGGCGTCCACGACGCGGCGGTCGGACCCGATCGCTTTTGCCACTGCGGTCGCGGGGATCTCGATACCGTTGCAGCAGATCCGCGCCTCGTTATTTACCCCGAAGCCGTTTTCCAGCAGGAACCTGACTACCCGGCTCTGTGACGGCGAATCGGCAAATTCGCGGATGATATCAGCCCACATATATGCTCCGGGTAAAACGTATGAAAATATACATGTATGCCTGTTGCCTGCCATCAGGGTACCATACACGGTCGGGGAGTGCAGGCCGGAAAGACCGGATCTTTCGTCGTAAAATTCCGGTAAATACCCCATTTCAGGGATACTGCGGACCCCCGGGAGTATCCGGATACCCGACATACCGGAACCGCGACAACCTTCCGCGCCCATGTCATCCATGCCACAGGATCTCTGACGTGATAATCCCGTATCATGCCATAACATTCTTTTAGATAGACAACCTCTTTGTTATGGCACAGACGCAGGGCCTGACAGGAATGTCCGGCGTTGCAGATGGGCACAATAGTATCGGGCGAGGGTAGCCAAGCCAGGTCAAAGGCGCTAGGTTGAGGGCCTAGTCTCGTAGGAGTTCTTGGGTTCGAATCCCATCCCTCGCA
>WSSedL1CaDRAFT_10000035_pt1 | contig 76642 bp, 64 predicted proteins | sample WetSurSL1Cattail_FD_9464 | JGI IMG/M metagenome (IMG submission 9464)
CGGCGATACTCATCGTTTAATCCCTCTTTATGCGGTGGGAGTGTTTATCTCTTTCACGCTATCTCAGTCAGGCATGTTTATGAAATGGATCCGTTCCAAAGAACCGGGTTGGGTTTATAAAGCGATGATCAACGGTACCGGCGCTGTTGTTACTTTTGTTACAGTAATCATCATTGGTTCAACCAAGTTTATTCATGGGGCCTGGATTGTGATATTGGTGATTCCGATTATCATGGCCACTATGCTTAAGATCAAAAGGCACTACCAGGCTGTGGCTGAACAATTACGATTACAGCCGGAAGAATTAGAAAATCTTGACCTTTCAAAGGCTACCTATAGAAACCATGTAATCGTGCCGATTGAAAGCGTTAATAAAGCAAGTATCCGGGCGCTTCGCTATGCTAAGACCATTTCCGATAATGTTGTGGCTTTTAATGTTGCTATTAACGAAGAAGCGGAAATGAAATTTAAAGAAAAATGGAATTTCTTACACACCGATATCCCCTTGATTGTAAAATATTCACCATACCGGAAGGTGGTATCGCCGCTACTTGACTTCATTGATTCCTATGAGGAACACAATTACACCCGGGGAGATATGATTACGGTTATCTTGTCGCAATTTTCGGTGCGGGCGTGGTGGCAAGTTGCACTACACAATCAAAGTCGCTTCTTTATCATGAAAGATTTATTAAAACATAAACATATTGTGATAGCCACCATGCCGCTCCAATTAAAGCAAGATCAAGTGGTCTTAGAGAAAAAACGCAAAAACGAAATGGACCAACGTGAGGCGGAACAGAAATTACCGAAAAATTAATATGAAATTGCCAAAGCAACTATACTGAAAGAACGTTTGAATGGTATTCCTAACCGAATAAATTTTTTCCTGCGATTGCCCCGGTGCCTACCGGGGCTTTTGTATTTAAATTGGACAAACTAATAGATAGGCGCAGGGCTAAGCCATGTAAACTTTAACATTTTATTAAAATAAATCTATTATAGCTGGATTTTATAGCGCAATCCATAGCCGGCAATAAGAATAGTCGGTTTCGTTAAAACGTAAAACTAAATCCGTAAGATAAATGGGGCATTTACTAATTTGATTGAGATATCAAGACGCATTTTGATTATTTGCGCCTGCAAATATCGGATACTCAATTGACAGGGTAAGTAGAACTTTTGCTCCAAAAGGGAAATGGTGGTAGATTGAATTGAATATTTTCAATTTGCCTAATTTCTTTAAAAGAAAACGGGGGAACCAATCTCCGGGGGGTGAATGAATCTCGATTTACATCGAGCTTTAGGGGTAACTCTTCTACCCTAACCCGTCAGCTAACCTCGTAGGCATTGAAGAGAGGCTAATGGTTGCAGTAAAACTACACCATGGGACTCCCCAGGTGTATTTTTTATTGAATTAAATTGTGAAAAAACTTTTGACTTTGGGTTATTCGTTGGATTTAAAAATTTATTGGGGTGATCTGAAATGATGAATTGGCTTAAAAGATTTTTGATCGGAAAGCCTTTGGAAAATGAAGCGTTAAAGCATGAGAAATATTCGGTGTTTTGGGGCCTGCCTATTCTCGCCAGTGATCCAATCTCATCCGTAGCTTATGCCACAGAAGAAATCCTTTTGGTTTTAGTACCGGCTATCGGTGTATTGGCTTTTCATCCGCTGACCTGGATATCTGGGGCTATCGTGATGCTGCTGGCAATCTTGACTTTTTCTTATCGACAAACCATCAAAGCTTATCCTTCCGGTGGTGGCGCCTATATCGTAGCCTCCGATAATCTGGGGCAATATGCCGGAGTGATTGCCGGTTCGGCTCTGGCCCTTGATTATATATTAACCGTAGCTGTTAGCATCGCGGCAGGAACAGCTGCCATTACTGCATTATTTCCGGCTCTTTTCCAACACCGGGTTGCTATCTGCTTAGTCATCTTAGTTTTTTTATTCATCGGTAATCTACGCGGCATCAGAGAGTCCGCCAAAATATTTGGATTACCCACCTATGCCTTTATATTATCGGTACTTGCTTTGATCATAACCGGAATTATTAAAGTGAAAGTTTTAGGGTATGTTCCGCCGACACCGGTAATCCATTTAAAGAGTGTGATCGAACCCATCACCATCTTATTAATTTTGCGGGCATTTGCATCCGGTTGTACTGCTTTAACAGGAGTTGAAGCGGTCAGTAATGCAGTTCCCAACTTTAGAGAACCCACCACCAAACATGCCCGGTCGGTTTTATTACTCCTTTCGATCTTTGTGTTCATTTTATTTGTAGGGATTTCATTACTAGCCAACCTTTTTCATGTAGTACCGATAGAAGGAAAAACGGTACTCTCCCAGATTGCCGCCGAGGTGTTCGGTAGCCGAAATGTGATGTATTACTTCTTTCAGTTTGCGACGACTTTAATTTTGGCCTTGGCGGCTAATACCGCGTTTGCCGATTTTCCGATGCTGTTCTCAGTAATGTCGCGGGATGGTTATGCTCCCCGGCAATTATCGTTCCGTGGGGAACGTTTAAGCTTTTCCAATGGGATCGTTGTATTAACTTTGGTTGCCGGTTTATTGCTGGTTTTGTTTAAGGGAGATACCCATCGGCTCATTCCTCTCTATGCGGTAGGAGTCTTTATCTCTTTTACCTTATCCCAGTTTGGGATGTTTATCAAATGGACCCGTTCCAAAGAAAAGGGCTGGGTTTATAAAGCGGTGATTAACGGGACGGGCGCTATAGTCACTTTTGTTACCGTAATCATCATTGGTTCGACTAAGTTTATTCATGGAGCTTGGATTATTATTGTGGTAATCCCGATCTTGATGGCCATTATGATGAAGATTAAAAAGCATTATATGGCAGTGGCTACTCAATTAAAACTTCAACCGGAAGAACTGGAAACATTAGATCTTTCGAAGGCTACCTATCGTAATCATGTAATCGTCCCAATTGAAAGTGTCAATAAAGCAAGTGTCCGGGCGCTTCGTTATGCCAAGACTATTTCCGACAATGTGGTGGCTTTTAATATTGCGATTAATGAGGAAGCAGAGGTCAAATTTAAAGAAAAATGGAATTTTCTACATACCGATATCCCCTTGATTGTCAAATATTCTCCATACCGGAAGGTGGTATCGCCGCTACTTGACTTCATTGATTCCTATGAAGAACACAATTATACTCGGGGGGATATGATTACGGTTATCTTATCGCAATTTTCGGTGCGCGCTTGGTGGCAAGTATTCTTGCACAATCAAAGCCGATTCTTTATTATGCGCGAACTTTTAAAACATAAACATATCGTAATCGCGACCATGCCTTTACAATTAAAAAATGATGAAGTCGTTTTGAAACAGAAGTGCCGGAGGTAATCGCAGGCTGTTAGCGTTGACACAAATTAACCTAAGTCTGCGTAGCAATACCGTGGCTTGACAAGTGCTCAAAATAGGTGGTATATTTAAAATTACAAAAAAAATCCAACGGCATCTAGAGCGGTGGAGAGAATCCGCCTGATGAAACCTCGGCGACCCTATGGAGGTACTACTATTGAATCAGCATTTGGACTTAACAAAAGAAGTTTTATTATGTGATGGCGCGATGGGCACCATGATCCAAAAAACCGGAGTTTTAAAACCGGGTAATGCGCCGGAATTACTTAATTTAACCCATCCCGAAATTATTGCCGGTATTCACCGTTCCTATATCGAAGCTGGTTCCCGGTATATCGGTTCCAATACTTTTGGAGGCAACCGAATTAAGTTGGAAGCTCATGGGTTGACTACCGACAAAACACGGGAAGTCAATTTCGCCGGTGTCAGGATCGCCAGAGAAGCGGCCGCTTCCACTGCCGGAAATTCCGGTGTTTTGGTAGCTGCATCGCTGGGCCCTACCGGTAAAATGATGGATCCTTTGGGAGACTTAACTTTTGAAGCTGCTTATGAAACCTTTCATGAACAATGTATAGTTTTCGCTGAAGCCGGGGCAGATATCATCACCGTGGAAACTATGAGCGATCTTCGGGAAACGAAGGCCGCTGTCCTAGCGGCATTGGCAGTTAATTTACCGGTAATCGCTACCGTGAGTTTTATGGAAAACGGCAGACTTCTAACGGGACAAACTCCGGAGATGGTGGCTGCAACTTTATCCGGGTTTCCGCTGCTCGCTTTAGGAACAAACTGTGGTTTATCGGCAGCCCTTTTAAAGTCCATTACCGAAAAGCTGGTTGCTTTTTCCCAAAAACACGTGATTGTGCAACCAAATGCCGGTAAGCCTTCACTGATGGATAATCAGACTGTGTATCAAGAATCAGCTGAGGAGTTCGCGAATGCTTGTCTGGAATTGGTCCGGAATGGAGTAAGGATTATCGGCGGTTGTTGCGGCACTTCACCTGAACATATCCGGTTGCTGCGAAAGTTGTTGGATTACGAGGATTTTTCTTATCAGCCGCCGCAAGCGCCTGATTATTTGGTGGGGAAGAGTTCAGTGACGAATATCGCTACAGTCGGCGATCACAAAGCGGTCTGGAGGGTATCGTTTGGTCCGGGCGAACCGTTATGGGAGGATATCCGTAAAGGAAACCTTGAACCTTTTACCGATCAATTACTGGAGATTGATCCCGACCAGTATAGCCGGATCGAACTGGATGGTTTGGGTTTGACCGAAGCGGACTTGAAGTTCTTTCAAGAATTAGTAACTATTGTAACCACATATTGGCCGCACCCCATCAGCGCAAAACTGAATTCGGACTTATTGATCAAAGCGCTTTTAACCGGTACTTCCGGAAGAGCGCTTGTAATTGCTCCGGCTAAAAACAGCCAACTTATCAAAACTATCGCCCAGTTTGGAGGTATTTCTCAAATCGCAAAATAAATTTTGATAATTGAGCATAATTGGTTTCCCTCTGGAACAAAATATGATAGGACCTATATTTAACTGGTATTTTGTAAGGAGGGAAGAATATGTCAAAAGGTGCTTTGGCAATTGTGGCAAACTCCAATCAGCCGTTACAAAAATCAAAACCCCGTTATACCGAAGCTGAGAACCAAATATTGTTTGAATCCTGGTGGAATCCTCAGCGGAGAAGAGAACTGGTGGGTCAGTTGGGGCGGAAGATGAGCGCCTTGCGCAGTCAGTTCTGCAGGCTATTAAAAGAAAAATGCCTAACTAATCAAGAATATTACAATATCATGCAAACTAAATATACATCAGGTATCGGAGCAGCTCCCCGTAAGCGAAGTCGGGAACTCAAAGATATCGATCGCACCATTATCGAAACCTTTTGTCGGCATCAAGCGTTAGGAAATTCCCGTACCCAGGCCTGTGAGGAATTACAACAGAAATTAGGCAGCCTATTTACTCCAGCTGCGTTAAAGTTGAGGTTTTATCGGTTAATTAAACGTTTTCAATACCAAGAGAGTGACTTAATCAAAATTGGCCAAGAATTATTGGGTGAAGTCCAAATTGCCAATGAACCGGTCCAAGTGGAGAATACTCAAGTTTGGGTTGCTTCAAAAGACCTAATAAAGAATGATGTATCACCGGAAGTCCCCAAGAACAATCAATCGCAGGATAACTCGATCTTTTACCAACTTTCAGCGTTGCCCGATAGCATTGAGCATCTGGAGAAACGTTTATTCGAAATTGAACAAAATCAAAGGCATCAACTGGATCTGCGAGGATTCATCGAGCATTTATTGGCAGTGGAACGTGATATCAAGCGTGAAGATAAACTCATGGAAGAATTGCAGCGATTGATGGATGAAAATGAACATTTGAAGGGTATGCTGGCTAAGGAACTGGAACGCTTGAAGAAACGAGAAGATGAACTAGCCGGCGTTTTTAAAATGTTGGATACCATGTTATCAGATTTTATGCGTTTGGAAAGTGTCTCAAAGCTCGCATCTTTGGGCGATTTTATGCATCGCTTGGAGATTACCGTCGATCAATTCGGTAATGTTTTACAGAGCCGGCGGCTTAATACATGATGAGCCAGCAAGTCAGCCGTCGGCTGATACAAGATAGAGCCAGCCGTCGGCTGCTTAATACGCGAATAGAAGATAGAGCAGCCGGCGGTTAATACATAATGACTTGACGAAGTCCGTAACCAATTAAAGAATCACTTGACTGCCGTGGCGATAGATGATACAATATTGGTTGTCTCACTTGAACGGGCAGTAGCGCAGCTTGGTAGCGCACCACCTTGGGGTGGTGGGGGCCGTGGGTTCAAATCCCGCCTGCCCGACCAGTCAATAATGTTTGTGTAGTCTTTACTGCACAAACTTTTTTTGTTTTACATTAAATATGAATGTCGCTATCCATATCTATGAATTGTTCGACCCTAACCGAATGGTTTCAGTAAATTTGATAAAATTGCTCTTTATAAACGAAGGAAATATCAAATTTAGATGGAAGTATTTCTAAATATGCTTTTTAAACTTGAATCCGGCAAGTAACCCCAAAAACCTCAGTCGCATTTAAACTTGCCGGATTCAAACAATGAACCCGATCCGGCCAATTTTTCTGCGTCATCGCAGAAAAATTGTCACTTACTTGCCGGATCGAGGTTAAAAGGAGCGAGTATGTTGAAACGATTCGGAAATTTTAATAAACCCCGTGTTTTTATATACTGTTTCTTTGTCTTAGGTATAATATTTACCGGTGCTTACGATTCTTCAGCTTTTTCCATGGGAGAGCAGGTCCCCAATATCACTCAAGGAGAGCTATTAGATCTAAACTCGCTTACCACTCAATGGCTGAACATTAATGGCAAACTAAGCGCCATATCTCTAATCAATGGCAAAATAGCGGTTTATGAAGCGGAAGACGGTCAATTACAAAATTGGGTAAAGACTCAAGAATTTGGCCCCAGTGATATTTTGTTTACCACTTTTCAGGTAAAGGACATCAATAATGATGGTGTGGTTGAAATCATCGCCGGAACGGCTGAACCGGGATTTATTTATATTTATAAATTAAATAACGGTCATTGGGAATTGTTTAACTATGGAAAGTATGTTTGGTCGGCAATTACTTATATAGCAGTTGGTAATTTCGGAAGTGAACCGGGCAATGATATTTTAGTCCAAAATCAGGAAGGTTCCTTATATCTTTTAAAGCTGGGCGAAAATTCATTGGATTTGGTCTGGAAGAGTCCAACGGTGTGGCGTCCCATAGTCTCGGGATACGCGGTTGATATCGATCACGATGCCCAAGATGAGCTTGTCGTGGTTTATAAAACCGGTGGTATTGGAGTTTTAAAGATTGTTAATAATGCTGCCGTTTCTGTATGGGAGAATTATTTATGGGGAAAAGTTATGACCATGACAACGGGCGATTGGGAGCATGATGGGCAACCGGAAGTACTCCTGAGTACCTCGCAGAAGGTAATCTATGCTTTGGGTTGGAATGCGAACGGCGGGTATCAGTTTGAAGGTCAATGGACCGAATTAAACTATGTTATTGAAAATTTTGTCTTTTTCCAAAATAACGGTAATAGTCAGTTGCTGGCAACCGATACTGCCGGTAAATTGCATTTATTGGAGTACGAGGCGACTAAAAAGATTTGGCAAGAAGGATATATTGTACCAACTGGACGGATCGCCCAAATCATCACCGCCGATTCGAAAACAGCGCTTCTATGGGGCTATAACCGAAAACTGATTACTCTGCAAACTTACCCGACCCAAGAGATTAAATTGAATTATCAAAGTGTTGATTATCAACTGATCCCGGCAGCTACATTTCAAAAGGAAACTCTTTATCTTTCCCCTAAGGCATTACAAGAGATTCCTGAGTTAAACCTAACCTATAAGAATAACAAAACTAGTTTTCTGATAACCCAGGGTGAGTTGAAAGTTGAAGTGCTTAAAAAAGATTTGACAGTTAAAGTTAACAATAAATTGGTACCGAATACCGGATTACCGATCGTGGCAAATGGGGAGTTGCAATTGTCGCTTGCAAATTACCAAAGCTTATTTAATCTGAATCTGACTTTTGATGCAATGAACAAGTTAGTTCTGCTTAAAGAAAAAACTAACCCGTCCGCTGAGTAATATTTAGCTTGCAAACCCCATAAGTTTTATAAAAAGCTTAGGAGGGAAAGCGGATGGATTTTGAACGGAATGAATCTTTCTTTCCAATCGGCGCGGTAATCTATGGCAGTTTGGCTGTTTTAATGGTAAATTTGATTTTAACGACCTTTATGGCGGTTTTTACCGAGTTGGGCTGGACCGCTACAGTAACCTGGCCAAACAATAGCTTGTATCTTTTATGTTCTTTTATTGCCGTTATTACCGGTTCGGTACTGGCTGGGTGGAAAAGCCGTCAAAAAGGTTGGGCCGTCGGAATAAGTGTTGCCGCAGTTAGTTCGGTCATGTGGCTTATTTTGGCATTATTTTTGCATGAACAGATTTTTATGGGAGTTTTTCTGTTTAAAACATTACTAAGCATATTTATCGGCGCTTTCGGCGGTATTATCGGGGTCAATGTTTTTAGCGCCAAAGGATAAAACTCATTAAAATCAAATTGACAAAAACGAGATTATTCGCTATACTTTATAAGTAATAAATACAGGGGAGTGGCTCAACTGGTAGAGCGGCGGTCTCCAAAACCGTAGGTTGCGGGTTCGATTCCTGTCTCCCCTGCCAAAAATTTGTCGGTTAATAACCGCTTTTTTTATGCCCAAATGGAATGGAAAAATAAAACAATTAATTACGGAGGCATTAAAAATGGCTGATAATCACGTATCAGTTGGAATCTCTAACCGTCATGTTCATCTAACACAGTCCGATTTGGAAACTCTTTTTGGTGTGGGGCATAAGCTTACTCCTACTAAAAATCTCTCCCAACCGGGTCAATTTGCCTGTGAAGAAACAGTGAGTCTTATCGGTCCAAAAGGCACTCTTTCGAAAGTTCGAATTTTGGGACCGGTCAGAGCCGCAACCCAAGTAGAAATTTCTCGTACCGATAGTTTCCCGTTAGGAGTAACTGCTCCGGTAAGAGATTCAGGTTCAATTAGCGGTTCAGCCGGGATCACCATAGAAGGGCCTAAAGGGCGCATCGAGATCAAAGAAGGGGCCATTATTGCTATGAGGCACCTCCACTTGCACACTGATGAAGCCAAAGAATTAGGGCTAAAAGATAAGGACATGATATCGGTGAAGTTTGATGGTGAACGCGGAGTAATATTTAACAATGTTTTGGTGCGGGTGAGCTCGAATTTTGCCAAAGACTTACATTTAGATACCGATGAGGCCAATGCGGCCGGACTAAAAAATGGTGATTTGGGTACCATTATTAAATAAATAAAGTAACGGTGAACACATGCCCATATACGAGTTTAAATGTCTGGCTTGTAATACCGAATTTGAGGAACTTTGCCGGAGCGGGGAAAACGCCCGCTGTCCGAAATGTTCATCACCGGATACAAAAAGGAAGCTTTCTGTCTTCTGCGCCAAGAGTAGTGGCAGTGACGGCTCAAAAGCTATCGGTGGAGGTCATTCTTGTGGCTCTTGCCATGGCGGCAGCTGCGGGACATGCCATTAGCAAGTTGACAATTATTAATTTCAAAGCGTAATCATACCCCCTATCCTCTATGCTACATGTATGCATAATGGGTTAAAAGGGGGTTGATTTATAGATTTTAGCTTTATTTTTAGAGTAGTAATATTGTCTGATATAATTACTTATGGTATATTATATAATAATTTCTTTATTCAATTGGATTGAGTAAATAAAGTAGGAGTAAAGTAGGAGGAGATCAGTAGGATGGCAAAGATCAATTTCGGTGGAGTTGTTGAAAATGTAATCACCCGGGATGAGTTTCCACTTTCGAAGGCACGAGAGATTTTAAAAGATGAAGTAATTGCGGTTTTAGGTTACGGCGTACAAGGCCCGGCTCAGGCACTCAATATGAAGGATAACGGTTTTAATGTTATTATCGGGCAACGTCAATCAAAAGATTGGGATCGGGCAATTAAGGATGGTTGGGTACCGGGTAAAGACCTTTTCGGTTTGGAAGAGGCAACTCAAAAAGGTACGATCATTATGATGCTGGTGTCCGATGCGGCCCAACGGACAATTTGGCCGATGGTCAAGGCAAATTTAACTCCAGGGAAGGCTTTATATTTCTCTCATGGTTTTTCAATAGTTTATAAAGATCAGACGGAGGTGATCCCGCCGGCCGATGTGGATGTACTAATGGTTGCTCCCAAAGGTTCAGGTACCTCGGTTCGACGCAATTTCCTTTCTGGCGCCGGGATTAATTCCAGTTTTGCGGTTTTTCAGGATTACACCAAAAAAGCCATGGATCGCTGCCTGGCTGTTGGAATCGGTGTGGGTTCCGGTTATTTATTTCCAACCACTTTTGAACAGGAAGTATATAGTGATTTAACTGGTGAACGGGGAGTACTTATGGGTGCTTTAGCAGGGATGATGGAAGCCCAATACCAGGTATTACGGGAAAACGGTCATTCACCCAGTGAAGCTTTTAATGAAACGGTGGAAGAATTAACCCAGAGTTTAATTCGTTTGGTTGATGAAAAAGGAATGGATTGGATGTACTCCAACTGTTCCGCCACTGCGCAAAGAGGCGCCTTGGACTGGAAACCTAAGTTTAAAGCGGCAGTGTTACCAACTTTTAAAGAATTATATCATAAAGTGAAAGACGGCAGTGAAACCAAACGGGTAATCACCGAGTGCAGCAAACCGGATTATCAGGCCGGACTCAATGCAGAGCTGGCTGAAATCAGAAATTCCGAGATGTGGCAAGCCGGGGCCGCAGTAAGAAGCTTACGTCCTCATGAAACGGAACGTCGAATTACCGATGCAACCAAAGGGGTCGGCGGTAGAGGGGAAGCCTAATCCCATCTTGTATGATATTGAAATTTAGCATTATGAATCACCGTACTGGTTTAATCTTTGTCCACAGTACGGTGATTTTTTTATTGTAGATACCGAGTAAAATCAATTTATTTTGGAATCGGATTTGTTAACATTTTTTAAATCAAGTTGACATTAACTTGACGTATCAATTTATCCAGTATAAACTATCAATGAATTATAATAGCAGCTAAAAAGCCTAATTTAGACACGAGAATTTATTTAAACAGGAGAACAGAGCTTATGAATATCCACGCTATCTTTAATGTATTTCAAGGAGTTCAAACTTTTGTTTCATCACCCTGGGCTATCAATCTATCACGCATTATGCTTATTCTATTAGGACTTTTGTTGATGTATTTGGGACGAAAAGGCGTTCTTGAAGCGTTATTGATGATACCGATGGGTTTAGGCATGGCTACCATTAATGCCTCGGTGTTATTTTTTGACCCCTTAAATCTCCATCACGGACTGGGCACCTTATTCGTGGAAGCTCAGGCCGGCGCCGGACTCAGCAAGATCGCCAGTGCCGGAGATTTAATGTATATCATCGGAATTGATTGGCTTCAACCCATTTATACTTTCACTTTTTCCAATGGTCTGATTGCCTGTTTTGTATTTATGGGTATTGGTTCGTTATTAGATATTGGTTTTTTAATGTCGCGGCCTTATCTTTCAATGTTTATTGCTTTATGGGCGGAATTAGGCACAATTTTTACACTGCCCATCGCACAATTTTTTGGATACAGTGTCAAACAAGCAGCCGCTATCGCAATGGTAGGAGGCGCCGACGGGCCGATGGTGCTTTTTACTTCACTGAAACTCGCTCCGGAGTTGTTTGTTCCAATTGCGGTAGTTGCCTATCTATATTTGGGTTTGACTTACGGCGGATACCCATACCTGATTAAGGCGTTGGTCCCAAAAAAGTTACGGGCAATTCCGATGGATCCACCCAAAAATAAAAACTTCAGCGAAGGTCAGAAAATGGCTTTTGCAGCGGTTTGTTGTGTGGTCTTGTGTTTCCTTTTCCCGGTAGCCGCACCATTAATCTTTTCACTCTTCTTCGGAGTGGTTATTCGTGAGTCAGGCATCAAACAGTTCCAAGATCTTCTCAGCGGCCCGATTCTTTATCTTTCGACCATGTTTTTAGGATTGATGTTGGGTATCCTTTGCGAAGCCAATACGATTTTTGATCCCAAGGTGTTACCGCTGTTGTTGCTCGGAATGTTAGCATTACTACTTTCCGGAATCGGAGGACTACTTGGCGGTTACCTTGCCTATTTCTTCAGCAAGGGGAAAGTTAATCCGGTTATTGGTATTGCAGGTGTATCCTGTGTTCCTACCACGGCAAAAGTTGCCCAAAAGATAGTTTTTAAGGATAATCCTCAGGCAATGATCATGCCGTATGCATTGGGTGCTAATATTAGCGGTGTTATTACTACGGCTATTATCGCCGGTATTTTCTGCACACTGATTAAATAAAGGAGAATTTTACAATGAGCGGGATAACAGTTGCTGTAACCACTTATATCATTGCGATCGTAATTTCATTTTTTGTCGCCGGGTTAATTCAAATCATGAGTTTTATTATGACCCGTTATGCCAAAGATAACGTGACCTTAAATGAGGCCGTTACCGAAGCCCAATCGGGCTCCGATGATGCAGCGATTGCTGCAGTAATAGCAATAGCTAAAAATCAAGCGTGTATTTAGGATTATAAATTACTATCGATAATAGCCAAGAGAGGTAAATGCCAGATGAAAAAGAAAATTCATTTTATGCTTACAGCTTTTCGGGATGGGTTTCAATCGGCTTATGGAGCCCGGGTGTTTTCTAAAGATTATTTGCCAGTGGTTGAACAAGCCGCGGCAGCGGGTATAGAACATTTAGAAGCCGGTGGCGGCGCTTTGTTTCAATCACCCTATTTTTATTGCAATGAAGATGCTTTTGCTGTAATGGATGCCTTCCGGAAGGCGGCCGGACCCAAGGCCAACCTACAAACGTTAGCCCGTGGTATCAATGTAGTGGCTTTGGATTCGCAATCCAGTGACATCATTAAGCTCCATGCGGAGCTCTTTAAGAAACACGGCATGACTACCATCCGTAATTTTGATGCCCTAAACGACGTAAATAACTTGATTTACTCGGGGAAATGCATTAAAGAAGCGGGTTTAAAACATGAAGTTACCATTACGATGATGGAATTACCGCCGAACTGCGAGGGCGCTCATACTCCCGAGTTTTATATTGACCGGCTTAAAAAGATATTGGAAGCCGGAATTCCCTTTGATTCGATTTGCTTTAAAGACGCTTCGGGAACCAGCCGTCCCCAGAAAGTACACGACACCATTAAGATGGCTCGGAAACTGCTCGGTACTGATGTTAAACTGGTATTTCACTCCCATGAGACTGCGGGTTCGGGTACGGTTGCCTATAAAGCGGCTATTGAAGCAGGTGTTGATCAACTCGATTTATCACTGGCGCCTGTCTCCGGCGGTACTTGTCAGCCTGACTTGATTACTATGTGGCATGTACTTAGGGGTACCGACTATGATCTGGATATTGATATCTTTAAAATAATGAAGTTGGAACAAAGTTTTAAGGAAGCAATGAAAGACTATTTCCTGCCTCCGGAGGCCACCAAAGTAGAACCGCTGATTCCTTTCTTCCCGATGCCCGGTGGCGCATTGACAGCCAATACCCAAATGTTGCGCGATAACCAACTGATGGACAAATATCCGGATGTGATCGCTGCGATGGGTGAAGCGGTGGCTAAAGGCGGTTTTGGATCTTCAGTGACGCCGGTTTCCCAATTTTACTTTCAACAAGCTTTTAATAATGTAATGTTTGGGCCATGGAAAAAGATTGCCCAAGGGTATGGCAAAATGGTATTGGGATATTTCGGCAAGACTCCGGTAGCTCCCGATCCGGAAGTAGTAGCTATTGCAAAGGAACAATTGAAACTGGAGCCTACCACCGAAAGCCCCTTGGCAATTAATGACCGGGATCCTCAAAAGGGAATCGCAGCCAGCAAAAAAATGCTTGAAAATGAAGGCCTGCCGATTACCGATGAAAACATCTTTATCATTGCCAGTTGCGCCGAGAAGGGAGTGGCCTTCCTCAAAGGTCAGGGAACAATTGGTGTCCGGAAAGGTGTCAAACAACAAGAAGCATCCCAAAAGGGTCAAAAATCCGACATTTATAACATCATGTTGGAAGGTAAATCCTACGCCGTCAAATTAGAAAATACGAAGGCCATCGTTAACGGCCAAAGTTATAATTTTGAAATCGGCGCTGCTGCCAAAGAAACTGCAGCCGTCTCCATTGGTAATAGCGGTGAAGTGATCTCAATTACTACCGCCCTTCCCGGATTGATCTTACGGGTCAATAAAAAAGTGGGAGACACTGTGAAGAAAGAGGAAGCCGTAATTGTGCTTGAGTCCATGAAGATGGAAACCCCCTTAATTGCTCCGGCAGCGGGTAAGGTGGTTTCGATTCTGGTGGCGCCGGGCCAGCAGATTCAGACCGGCACAGTTGTGGCAACTATCGCTAAATAAAAAAGTACTGAATCAATTTTTAGATTAACGGAATCAAAGGGTTGTCTCTTTTTAGAGACAGCCCTTTGATTATTCTTATACTATTTGCGGATGGAACAAAGTGTTTTCATCTCCAAAGAGGCTTTATATTTTTTCACCCTCAGTGGCTCTATGCTTTATCACAATATGGTTCTGCCAGCGATTGCCCTTGAGTCGGAAATAAAAGGCGATTCCGCGAATGATCCAATCAAGATACATCCCGAACCATATCCCCAATACGCCCATTTTCAGATGAATACACAGAATATATCCCAAACTGATTCTAAAAATCCACATACTGGCGGCTGAAATAAGAAGCGTATATCCGACATCTCCGGCTCCTTTTAACCCAGCCGGCAAGATAAAGGAATTAGGCCAAAATGGAATAAACAAAGCGGTTATCCAAAGCAGCAAGGAGGCTGATCTGATAATTTCAGGATTGGGAGTATAAAGTGAGATAAAGAAAGGGAAGAACATACAAGATATAATATTGAGCCCGACCATACATATCCAGGCGATTTTTCTCATATACCGCAAATGAATTCTCGCCTGCTCCCGCTCTCCTTTGCCCATCTGTCGGCCGACTATTGCCGTAGCCGCAATGCCCACAGCATTACCCGGAACACACATCAGACTGTGAAACGACATTGCAACATAATTGGTTACAATCGGCACAGTTCCCAAGGTTACAATGAAAGTCTGGGTAATTAATTTACCGGCATTGAATAATAGCGATTCCACACTTGCCGGTATTCCAATATTGAAAATAGACTTTAATATTTCCCAATTGGGTTGATAATGGAAAATGTGCTTCAGTTTCAAGCCCCAGGAACCCCGCGCTAAAACATAAATAGCGATTATAACGCCGCAAAATCTGGCGATCCCAATACCGACCGCGGCTCCCACTACACCCATCCCGGAAAGATGAATGGCAATGAAAGGGAGTTTCACGTTAACTCCGAAGATTAAGATATAGCTGAAAAAGATATTAATGATATTCATCAAGATTACGATCTTGGCCGGTGTCTTGGTATCTCCGGCTCCCCTCAGCACTCCGCAGGCTATGGAGGTCAAAGCAATCATGGGATAGGTCAATAAGGTAATTTGTAGATAAGCAACGGCATATTTTTGTACTACGTTATCGGCCACGCCATAGAGCAGATGGATCAGCGAAAAACGGCATATATCCAAGGAGCCGGCGATTAAAATCCCCAGCAATAATCCGGAGTATAACGCCTGTTTCACGGTTTCATTGGCGCACTTGATATTGTTTTGCGCGATATAATGGGCGACGATTACGGTTCCACCGACAGCCAAGGCAGAAAAGACTGCGATGAAGATAATATTTAAGGTGTCTACCATGCCGACGGCTGCAGTAGCTTCCTTACTTATATGACCGGCCATCATGGCGTTGATTACATCCATTAAGGTAATGCAGGCTTGTTCCGTAAACACCGGGAGAGTTATGGCAAGAAGCTCTTGACGTAGCTGCCGGTGGGGGTCATTGAATTTAAACATTAAGTAAAAGCCTTTCTAGCAGTCTAAACGACATATTAATTCATTATAACACTGAAATGGAATTCGTAAGGATAATAAAATCTTAATATTTTTCGGCTCAAAAGGTTAGCTCAAATAGGCAATTCACTTACCATATAGATTGAAATAATAAACCATCAAACGTAATCACGAAAATCACGAAATACACGAAAAAAACTCAAACACGTTTCCGGTGCCTTTTCGTGTATTTCGTGGTTAACATATTTATTTCAACCGACATCAATGAATATTCTTGAACAGTAAATCGCCTCATGGTATAGTAATATCTGTTCTTAAAACTAATAGTTAATATACAGATGAGGTGCAGCTATGAATGAGCATGAAGTGATCGTTCAACACATTATTTTACATATCTTGGATACTTCCATTAATACTTCGGTCTTATCAAATCAAGAATTCCAACCGGAACAGGAAGGTTTTGATTTCGTTACCAATCTAATCCAAAAAATGCTGGCCGATGATAATGCCAAAAACGTCCGCTTTAACGAAAATCCGAACCGGGTCCAAGAATTGTGCCGGAGTTTAAAACAAGGTCAAAGTGATTTCATTACGATCAGTCAGAATATGGCCGGCATGATATATGAAGTAATGACTCATCAAGCCGCTATTCCTGCGGCTGACTTGATCTGTTGCCAGGCTTTGATTGACGGGATATCCTTTTATGGACTTTTCAAACTGAATTATCGCACCAATTATATTCATTACGTGGAATACCAAGATGAAATCAATATTAATTTACTGGTAAAGCAAAAAACCGTATTGCCGGGCGAACATCAGAAACCGGAAGAAGCGGTACTGATTAACCTGGAAGATATGAGTATTCGCTTGGCGGAAAAAGAATATGAAATTGATGGAGCCAAAGATTATTATTTGTCCAAAAAATTTTTAGTCTGCAGCGATCAATTGTCAACCGGCCAAAAAGCCAAGATTATTCGGCAAGTTGCTGAAAGATTAGGCGAGAAATATAATACCGATTCATTTGATAGTGTAGCCCGTTTACAAAAAACAGTAGCCGAAACTATGGACTGCGGTAATACGGTAAGGGTTGAAAGCGTAGCCCGAGAGATTTTCCGGGACGATCCTGATGCTCAAAAAGAATATGTGGCAGAGGTCAAGCAAGCCGGTATCGAGGAGGAAGCGATCGAATTGTCCTCACAAATCACCGAAAAGAAATTCCGTAATCATAAGATCAAAACCGATACCGGCATTGAGATTCATTTCCCCTCAACCTATTACAACAATAAAGAGATGATTGAATTTATCAATCATCCCAATGGAACAGTTTCAATTCTTATCAAAAACGTCGCCAAGATCTCCAATAAATAAGTTTATGGAATGTGAATCAGTAGCACTCTCCTTGGATAGCATCCATAGCAAATTGTAAAATAAAAAGTCAGGCTTTTAGCTTGACTTTTTATTTTTTTGGTCATAAATTTGCAAAATTTGTACCTTGGATACAAAAATTGGCTTTATTTTGATTTCTGAGATACAAAGGTTTTAAACAGAATTTACAGAAGTTTTTTCCAAAACAATATAAAAGGAACAAAACGTTAACAATTATTTTTGAAAATTAGATAAATTGGAAATTAACTTGTCATACCCTTAGCATGTTAGTTTAGCCTGAAAGATTGACTGGATTAACGAAAATAAGCAAAAAATGATTGAACAGCTTTCAACGTTCTAGTTCTCAAAAGAAGCAATGCATTTCCTGCTTTTTGGACAAACAACCAAGAAAACAAAGAGGTATGATAATGTGAGGAACATCACGGTAAAAGATATTATGGCTTTGGAAAACATGAAAGGCAGCAAAGTGGTTGCGGGTGTAGCAGGCCTTTACCGCGAGGTCCAGGCGGTAACCGTCGGCGAAATTCTTGATATCGGCAATTGCTTACATGGTGGTGATTTCGTCCATACAACGGCTTGGTTCATGCGAGAAATGCCGGATGATACGGAGATTGGCCAATGGACCAGAGAAATAATTGGGCATGGAGCCGCCGCCCTGGGGATTATGACGAAACGTTATATTACGGCAATCCCGCAAGCAATTATTGACATTGGCAATGAGATGAATTTTCCCATCATCGAATTGCCGTTTCATCTTACCCAAGCGATGGTCAATAAAGAAATTATCAACCTGATCACGAACTACCAGACGGACATCCTCAGACGCACTCAAAATGCATTGAACTATTTAATGGAAACCATGTTAAACGGGCAAGGCTTGAAAAATGTAGCGGAGATATTGGCAAAGCTGATTGGAACTCCGGTAGTGATTGAAAGTGCTACTTTCAAGCTTTTAGCAACTGCGGTTACATCCGAACAAAGCTTGGAATTTATTATCGCGCGCCGCAAGGAAGAATTTTTGAGTTTCTTACGGAAGCGCTATAGCCACATTCGACTGGAGAATATTGAAGGCAAAAGCCAAAAAATGCTCAGGGATATGTATATGGAAAAATTAGAACTGAGTACGGAAACCAGTTCTTGCTTCCAGATTACATTACCGGTTTTAGTAAAAGGCAATCTTTATGGCTATTTATCTGTTTTGGAGCTGGGAAACCAGTTATCTGAATCTGACTTCGCTATTTTAGATCAAAGCAACGCCTTAATTGCCATGGAACTATACAAGCAAACATTTTCCTTTATAGCGGAAGAAAGATGCCGCAATGAATTTCTTTCCCTGCTGCTCGACGACAAACAAGATAATGTACAAATGATTAGCCAATGCGCCCATATTTTGGGCTTTAATTATAAAAAACCGTCTCTAGCCATAATCTTTAAGTTTTACTGGACCAAAGTGACGGACCTAATAGCAGCTCATATCATTGATCAGGATGTCGCCCAAACCATAACTGAAATATTGAGCCAAACTGATCCCGATGTTTTTGTGGTGGGTAGAAACAGAGAGTTAGTGATCTTTTATCACCCGGTGCATGATGAGCAAGGCCGGAAGGTCTGCCAAAGGATCCGCAAAGCGGTTGAACCCATTTATTATGTGGCAGATATGGCGATTGGCATCGGTAGAATCGCTAACAGTCTCTTAAGCCTTCGGAGCAGTTATGAAGCAGCCTCAAAAGCGATTTGGATCGCTGAAAAATATGCCATCCCCGACAAGATAGTAGACTATCGAGATTTGGGGTTTTTTCGTTTTCTAGCGACAGATATTGCAACTAATACGGAGGCTTTGCAATTTTGTCATGATGTCATGGGAAAACTGATTGAATTTGATAAAAAGCATCATAATGATTTACAGGCGACATTGTATATGTTTTTGGAGCAAAATTGTAGTTATATCAATACGGCCAAAATGATGCATATGCACGTGCATACAGTGCAATATCGGATCAAAAAAATAAAAAAAATGTTATTTGTTGACCTTGACCAAATGGAAGGGCGGACTAATCTTTGGATGGCCCTAAAAATATACAAATATTTTAAAAATCCCGAAGAGAGAGGAGATGAATTTTGGCATGAAAGATGAAAGCATTATGCGGAGAAAGCTCATGATTCATTCATATGACTGTACGGGAATTGGGTCTTAGGAACACCATCATTTACGGTGACAGCCGAAAAGGTGATTGAAAATTTAAGAGGAGGAACGAACAATGAAAGTAAAAATGAAACTGGGCATGCGGATTATGTTGGGATTTGGTTGTTTAATGGGCCTTATTGTAATCATGGCAATTTTTGCGCTCTTCAATATGCATCTTATTGATGGGAAAATTGCGGTTATTGATGACATGGATCGCAAATTAGTCTTGAGTACCACCATGGAAAGGGCGGTTTTGAACATTTCCCGTGGTGTGCGGGGGATTCAGTCCAAAATCAATATTGATGAAAATAAACAGGCCGTGAACGATGCCGTAAATATATACAATAATTCTTTTGCCGTTGCCCAAAAGACGTTTTACACTAAAGAAGGGGTCGCGATGTTGGCTCAGTTAAGGGAATCATCAGTTGCCGCCATTCCACTTATCAATCGTCTGATCGAATCGGCACAAAGCGGTAAAGGTGAAGATTTAGCTGATGAGAATGAGGCGATTCAAAAGGTCAAGGAATGGACTTCAGCAATTACTGAACTGGAACACATATGCGAGAAGAATAGCCAAGCGGGTATTGCATTGGCCCAGCAAACATATATCCATTCTTTCCGATTATTATCTGTAATCGTCATAATAGCCCTAAGTTTGGGAATGGGGTTGGCCTTTTACATCACTCGCAGCATTACGGGGCCAATGAATTCGATCGCATCTCGGGTTGGGGAAAGTGCCGGACAGGTAGCTGCGGCTTCGGGACAATTATCAGCCTCAGCGCAGCAATTATCCCAGGGTAGCACCGAACAGGCTGCCGCTATCGAAGAAACTTCATCTACATTACAGGAAACAGCATCAAGGGTTCAGCAAAGTTCAGTCAATACCCAACGGGCGGCGGAACTGTCCGGACAAGCCACGGAATCCGCCAATAAGGGAAATGCCGAGATGAAGGAAATGATGGACTCGATTCAGGAAATTAAAGACTCCAGCGCTCAGATAGGAAGAATCATTAAAGTTATTGATGATATTGCATTTCAGACGAATATTTTGGCTTTAAATGCCGCTATCGAGGCGGCCCGAGCGGGTGAAGCGGGGATGGGATTTGCAGTAGTGGCTGAAGAAGTCCGGAATCTAGCCCAGCGGAGCGCTCAGGCGGCGAAGGATACTACAATCATTATTGAAAGTAATATTGCTTTATCGGGAAAGGGCGTATCAGTAGCGGAGCGGGTGCATGAAGCGCTAAACAATATCCGCTCCCAAGCGAAAATGGTTAATGAGTTGATGAACGAAGTCGCCGCCGCCAGCCAAGAACAGTCCCAAGGCATTGAGCAAATAACCGAGTCTATGATACAAGTGGAAACAGTTACGCAACAAAATGCAGCCAATGCAGAAGAAAGCGCATCGGCTTCCGAAGAGCTGAACTCTCAAGCGGAAAGTATGAGGCGAATTGTGCGGGAGCTTTCGGAGTTAGTCAATGGTGTCAAGGATGACTTTACGATGGATACTCCAGGGCGACCAGTACATTATTCGGCAAATATCAATCAATCCCATCCGGGCACGGGTAATGGTAATCTAATTCAGAAATCGTATGCTCAGAACCCCAAAAATGGATTGTTAACGGATAACGTAGGGTTGAAAACCAAACTGATCACTCCGGAAGATGTGATTCCATTGGAGAAAGATCCGCATGAGTTTTAAAAAAACGAAGGCCAGTGTCACAGATATCAATTTTTTTACTCATTAATAGTCTAAAAAGCTCCTCCTTTGCATTATGAATACCAATAGAAAAAATGCAAAGGAGGGTTCCGGATATTGTTAAAATAACCAAAAGTCTTTTGGCTTTTCTAAAGCCAATCCCCAAAAACCAACCTCTCCCCATCTCAAGGAAAGCATTGGGCAGAATTTCCAGCGTTATGATGAAAATGATTTGGATCTGCTTGTTGTTTGTTTTCGCATTTATGGCGGTCCATTTATTGGTTTGCTCGGGTCCGATATATAGTCATTCGAGCGAATCGGTTCACAATGTTCATAATGTTCACTATGTTGATTCATCCGGCCGTAATTTTTTGTTCCGGGGCGGGCTACCCTTAACCCAAAAGCATCAGGTTTTTAATTATAATGGGTTAAAACAAGCGATCATTACGGCTGGTATAACTGCCGGAATCAAAGTACCCAATGATTTCTTCATCATCGATGTGAACCTGCTTAATGTTGAAGAAGCCAAAGATCGCGAACGCATTTATGTGGAGCAGCAATTTTTTAAGACCAATCCCCGTCTGGGCTTTATCCAAGTCTGGGGGATGGTTGGCACTGGGATTAGTGCTACCAATCCTTCACTTGCCTCCAACCGGGATTATCTCGGGCGTAACCTTGATAGTTGGCTTTGTGACCGGCTGAGTAGCCGTATCGAAATCCTTAGGCAATGGTTGATGGGATCGTCATGGCCAGATTCATCAGTTACTGCAAACTTGCCTATCGTTATTTACGTCCATTGTGTGGCGGGTTGCGACCGTACCGGTGAGTTCATCGGAGCTTACTATTTGCGTTATATGAATAAATCCTGGGAGCAGATGAATGCATTAAATCAAAGCATGTGCCCGCACTCCCGCCCTTATCACTGCAGAAACTACCGTGCCGACCAGTGGTATTGTCTTTGGCTCAATTTGGAACGCGGTTTAGCTTTAAATTGGCAAAAAGAATTTCCTTGTTCGGGAAAGTAACAACTGAAAGCAGAGGAAGCGGATATTGATATGCCGTATGCTAAAACTCAAATGCAAGCGCAGATTAGTCTGGCAATTTCCAAAGTTAAACAGGCTATCTATACTATAGTTGGTGAATTGGGGATAACCGCCTGGGTCACTTCAGAACCGGTACCGTATAGTGCCCGGATGAAGGGCGCTAAAATTACATTACGAGTCGGGGACAAATGGGGTGAGCTTTGGGATTGTGCCTGGTTTCATTTTGAAGGGAAGATACCGCCGGAGGCAGCCGGGAAAAAAGTGGTATTATTAATTGATATCGGTGGGGAAGCCTGCGTAGTCGATAAGATGGGCACTCCGTCACAGGGATTGACCAATATTTCCTCTGAGTTTGATCATTCATTGGGAGAGCCGGGGAAACGAGTGGTTTTTTATCGGGAAATTGCTAAAGACGGGGAAACAATTAGTCTTTGGGCTGATGGCGGCAGCAATGATCTGTTTGGGAAATACCGGGATAACGGCAGAGTCCAGGCTGCCGATATCGCTATTTGTAATAATCAGGCTAAAAAATTATTCTACGATATGAAATTTTTATTGGAGTTGATGCAAAACCTGCCGGAAAGCCATGCCAGGCATGATCGAATCTTATTTAATCTATATGAGGCAGCCATGTCCCTTACTCGCTATACTATGGAGGAGATGGGCGCTGCGCAGCGGGTAATAATTCCGGAATTGGCCAAAAAATCCGGGGATCCTTCTTTGTTTATTAGTGCCTTGGGGCATTCTCATATTGATTTGGCTTGGTTATGGCCGCTGCGGGAAACCGTCCGCAAAGGCGTCCGCACTTTTGCTACTGCCTTGATGATGATGGAACACTACCCCGAATATATCTTTGGCGCCAGTCAAGCTCAGCTTTATCAATGGATGAAAATTTATTATCCCGAGTTGTATCAGAAGGTTAAATCAAAAGTCGCTGAAGGACGATGGGAACCCCTCGGCGCATTGTGGGTAGAGGCTGATACCAATCTCCCCGGCGGAGAATCCTTGGTGCGTCAGTTATTATATGGAAAAAGTTTTTTTCAGAAGGAATTTGCTCAAACAATGAAAATTGCCTGGTTGCCCGATAGCTTTGGTTATACTGCCGCGCTACCGCAACTCTTAAAAAAGGCCGGAGTGGAGTATTTTTGCACTACCAAACTCTCCTGGAATCTTTACGATCAATTTCCGCATCATACCTTCATTTGGCAAGGGCTTGATGAAAGTTCCGTTTTGGTCCATATGCCTCCGGAGGGTACCTATAATAGTTCTGCGGCGCCCCGGGCTATTGTGAAAGCGGAGGGCAATTATCTTGATAAAGGGGTCTCGGATCAATGCCTGATGCTCTTTGGAATTGGCGATGGCGGAGGTGGACCCGGCGAAGAACATCTTGAAATGTTGGAAAGGGAAAGAAAGACCGCTGATTTGCCACCGGTGCGGCAGCGAACGGCGGAAGAATTTTTTAGGCAATTATTGGCCCCCCATAGTTCGCAATATCAGCACTGGCAAGGCGATTTATATCTGGAACGGCATCAGGGAACTTATACCTCTCAGGCCCGTAATAAACGCTATAATCGAAAAATGGAAATCGCCCTCCATGACCTGGAATTTTTCGCCGCGCTTGCTTTGGCCTTGACGGGAGCGGTTTACCCGGCTGATGAAATTGAACTAATTTGGAAAGAAATACTGCTTTACCAGTTTCATGATATCCTGCCTGGTTCCGCCATCCATCGTGTTTATGATGAGTCATTGGCCCGCTATGAAAACTTATTGAATTTAGTTAATGAACATAAGGAGCGGATTTTGAGAACTCTAGCCGGAGAGATTGGCGTTGGCGGACCCCAAAACCGGTTATTGATCGTCAATAGCAACTCCTGGCAGCGGGAGGAATGGTTAAAATTTGGTGTTTGTTGGTATCGGGTCCAAGTACCGGCCATGGGTTTCCGGGTAATCGATTTAAATATACCCATAACGCCACCTTCGGGGATGAGCGCTAATTCGGGCTGGCTGGAGAATGACCAATTAAGGATAGAATGGGCAAAAGATGGCGGAATTACCAGGATCTTTGATAAGTTGCATCATTACGAAGTGCTTGCCGGCGGGGAAAACGGCAACCGGTTGGCCGTTTATCAAGATGAGGGAGATGCCTGGGATATCCCGATTGGCTATCTCGACCGCCAACCCGAATATTTTCATTTAACGGATGTTTCCTATCATGTCGATGGTCCCGTGGCTTCGGTTAAACACCGTTATGATTACGGTAATTCAGTGTTGGAACAAGAAATCGTTTTATGTCACGGTAGCCGGCGAGTGGATTTTATTACCAAAGTCAATTGGCAAGAACGCAATAAAATGCTACGGGTGGCATTTCCACTTACTATTCGTGATGGTGAAGCCTTGGCGGAAATCCAATTTGGCTGTTTACGGCGGCCAAACCACCGTAATACTACCTGGGAGATGGCCAAATATGAAATCTGTGCTCATAAATGGATTGATCTTTCGAACTCCGGGTATGGTGCGGCATTATTAAACGATTGTAAATACGGGCATCGAGTTTATGAAAACATCTTGGACCTTAATTTATTACGGAGTCCGACATATCCCGACCCTGAAGCGGATAGGGGTATTCATGAATTTACTTATGCGCTTTACCCCCACAGCGGTAATCATCTGGAAGGCCGAGTATTGCGACGGGGGTATGAATTAAATTATCCCTTATTTCGGTTGCAATTGCCGCCGTCACAAAATACGGGAAGCATAGCCCGGGAGTTTTCCCTGATTACAGTCCAGCCGGAGAATATTGTCATTGAGACTGTTAAAAAAGCCGAGGGTAAGTCGGATCCGGCAGCGGCACTCATTATCCGGCTCTATGAGTCCGCCGGATGTTCCACCGGAGCAAAAATTGATATTCATTTACCATTCAGCTCTGTTGAGCTTGTTGACCTTATGGAAGAACCTTATCAACATCAACACTTTAATTTGGGCTCCGGGCGCTCTGGTTCCGCTTCCGGGATCGACCTTCAATTTGGGCCCTTTGAGATCCACACTCTGAAAGTAAGAATTGGCAATAGTAACAAATACCAATGACCAAAAAAGGGTTTTACTTATGAAACGAGAAAAAGAATAGTGCTTGTATCCATTAAATGGAGCAGAATATTTGATGCCTAAAATTGATGATTGCTGCGAAACCAAAGAACCCTTTCGGATCGGTCTTAGTAAAGAGAAGTCACTCCATGCGGCAATGAAGGAATGGTATGCACTTCCGGGGGATCAATTTGAGGTTAATGTGGCAGGCTATTTTATCGATATCGTTCGCTCCGGTCAAGATAGCGATAAACCATTACTGATCGAAATCCAAACCGGCAATTTCACCAAGATTCGTCGAAAACTTTTACGATTGCTCCCGGAGTATCGGATAAGGCTGGTCTACCCGATCCCCCGCGAAAAATGGATCCTTCGCATCACAGCCGAAGGTGAGGTTAAAAGCCGTCGCCGGTCGCCAAAGACCGGTACAGTCAATGATTTATTCAGAGAATTGATCCGGATCCCCGATCTGATCGTTGATCCTAATTTCAGCATTGAAGTGGTTTTAACTAGCGAAGAACACATCTGGTGTGAAGACGGGCAAGGAAGTTGGCGCAGGAAGGGTGTAAGCATCAAAGACCGGAGGCTATTATCGGTTTTCGAACGAATTGCACTTTTCACTAAAGAGGATTTCCTGGGATTTTTGCCCTCGGAGCTTCCATATCCTTTTTCCAATAAAGACTTGGCGGCTGGCCGGGGCTGTACTATTGATCAGGCGCGTAAAATAACCTACTGTTTACGAAAGATGGATATCTTAATGGAAGCCGGCAAATATCGAAATGAGTTGTTATTTAATTTTAAGTCGCCGCCCCAAATTTAACCGGTCTTGCATACCTTGCATACATAGGATAGTGGGGTTTATTTACGAAAGGAGAAACTGCAATGCAAATGCACCCTAAACTTCAGGAATTGAAAACTCGTTTAGCTGAAGTCAATGATTTAAATGAAGCCAACGCTGTGTTATCTTGGGATCAAATGACTTTCATGCCACCCGGCGGAGCTGAGGCCAGGGGCCGCCAGATTGCAACACTGGAGCGGCTTTCCCATGAGAAGTTTACCGACCCGGAGATAGGCAAGCTATTGGATGAGCTTCAGCCGGTTGTGCCGGAACTTGCTCCGGATTCGCCCGATGTCGCTTTGATTCGAGTCACAACTCACGATTATCAAAAAGCAGTCAAGGTACCGCCGGTTTTTACGGCGGAGCTTTCAGAACATACTTCCAAAACTTACTCAGCTTGGACCAAAGCCAGGGCGGAAAAGAATTTCAAACTGGTAGCGCCGCTGCTTGAGAAAACGCTGGACTTGAGCAGACAATTGGCAAATTTTTACCCCGGATACCAACATATTGCGGATCCTTTAATTGACGATTTGGATGAGGGGATGACCGTTGCGGTGATCCGGCCGCTGTTTCAAAAACTGCGGACCGAATTGACTCCACTGATCCAGAAGATCACCTCACAAGCAGCGCCGGATGATTCCTGCCTGCGGCGGGAGTTCCCCGAAGAAGAGCAATTGAAATTCGGTCTAGAAGTAGCCCGAAAAATGGGGTACGATTTTAACCGCGGTCGCCAAGATAAAAGTCCGCATCCCTTTACTACCAGCTTTTCGATTGGTGATGTCCGGATTACCACCCGGGTTAAAACTAATTTTTTGGCGGAAGCTCTTTTCAGCACGATTCATGAGAGCGGCCATGCCCTTTATGAACAAGGGATCAATCCGGATTTCGACGGTTTACCGCTCGCCAGCGGTACTTCCATGTCCGTCCATGAGAGCCAGTCGCGTTTATGGGAGAATTTGGTGGGCCGCAGCCGTACTTTTTGGCAGTATTTTTACCCGCAACTTCAGGCCATCTTCCCCAGCCAGCTTCGGGATGTCCAGAGCGAAGATTTTTACCGGGCCATTAATAAAGTGGAACGTTCCCTGATTCGCACCGATGCCGATGAGGTTACTTATAACTTACATGTAATGATCCGTTTCGACCTGGAGCTGGAGATGCTGGAGGGCAAGTTGCCGGTTAAAGATTTGCCTGAGGCCTGGAATAACAGGTATTTTAAAGACTTGGGAGTTATTCCTACCGATGACAGTGTAGGTGTATTGCAGGATATGCATTGGTACAGCGGTACCATTGGCGGTTATTTTCAAAGCTATACGTTAGGAAATATTTTAAGCGCCCAATTTTTTGACGCTGCTATCCGGGCATATCCGAGTATCCCGTCGGAGATTGCCGCCGGTACTTTCGATCATTTGCACAATTGGCTACGGGAGCATATCTACAAATATGGGCGGGAATATAGGGCCGCAGAGATTATTACCGGGGCTACGGGCCGCCCTTTGGAACTCGAATCTTATCTGAAATACTTGCACAGCAAATATAGTGAACTTTATCAATTATAGTGGATCGTACGAAGTGGGATAATGTTGTTTGTCCCTGTCCAAACCGCCGGAAAGGCGGTTTTTTTGTGTGTCAATCGGGGTTTATTCGAAAGTATTTTGGCGAGGATTGAGTTAAAGATTGGTATTCTGAAAAGATTTTTCCTTTAAAAGAGGATTTTGGAAAATTTTTTTGTTTAATACTTATCATGAAACCGAAAAAGGATTACCGGCAGCCAAAAAAATGAAGGGGGGATAGGCTCAAAAAGTACACGATAGTTGTATATTTCACTTCTACTGTTTTATTCAAGCTTGAAATCTGAAAAACCACAATATTAAAAGGAGGATATCCCATGAAATCGTTTGGAGCAAAACGCCGTTTTTTATGGGCGGTTGTGATGACGTTGGCAATAATGATGATTATTGGTATTATTACGGTATTGGCTGCATTCCCCAATTATCCGGCATATAAAGGCAAACCAGTTACCATAACCATGTGGGCCTGGACCAGTAATGAAAATTATTCGATTGACGAATTTCAAAAAGTATATCCTACGATAAAGGTTAAATGGGATAATCTGGATGTTCATTATCAAAAAGTGATTACGGCCACCACTGCCGGCAAAGGGTTACCCGATGTTATTATGAGCGAATATACCTTTGCACCGCAGTTTATGGATTTGGGTTCGTTTCAACCGATTAACAAATGGGTTCCTGAATCTCTGTACAAATCTTTCTTTCCAGAGGCCTCTTTGAAGTGGACTTCCTTGGATGGTAAGATCTACGGCACTCCTCAAGACAGTGGAGCAATCACCATGGTCTACCGGAAGGATATTTTTGATAAATACGGGTTAAAGGTACCGACAACCTGGGATGAGTTTGCCGAGCAAGCTGTAAAACTTCACAATGCCAATCCCAATATCGCATTTACGACGATTCCGATGAACTGGGTATTGTGGCCGATGGGAATGGTTTGGCAGGCCGGTGGTCGGATGTTTGATTACTCCAATAAACAATGGTATCTCGATATTACCAACCCGACTTCAGCAAAAGTATTCAACTATTGGAGCGATCTTTTAGAGAAAAAAGCTGTCAAACTTGATATGTGGTGGTCGGCTGATTGGTATAAGGGGTTAAATGATGGAGAAACGGCGACTGTTCTTTGCGGAGCATGGTATCCTGAGTGGCTGCAGTTAAACAGTCCAAAGACCAAGGGTTTGTGGCGGGTCGCGCTGCCGCCTCAATGGAACCCTTCACAACCTCAGAATGGTGAAATGGGAGGATCCGGATTTTATGTAAGCAGTCATTGTAAAAATCCCGAAGCCGCAGCGTTATTTGTGCTTTGGTTGAATTCCCATCCAAAGTCACTGGCTAATCTTCATGATAAAAGCCAATTGCCGGTGCTGGTATCCAAAGTCTTCAGTCAGGAAGTGGCACCCCAATATACGGACATAGGGCATGATTACTTTGGCGGCCAAAAAATCACTCCGGTCATTTTAAAAGGGGATGAACTGGTTAAGTCTTCTTTTGTATGCCTGCCGGTTATGGATTACGTCCAATCAAGTATGCAGGCGGAATTCCAGAAGGTGGCCGACGGGAAGATGGCTTTCAAGGATGTACCGAAGAATTGGGAACCCACGGTGACGGAATTCATGCAAAAACAAGGGTATAAAAACCTTACCGTCGGTAAATTACCCTAAATAGAAAGGCGCTAAAGAGTTCGAGGAGCATAGAAAGTTATTAAAATCCCAAGTATGAAGGGGCTGCCTGCAAAAGAGAATTTATCGATAGCGATATGCACAAAACTTACATATTTATCGGTTCAATCTAGGAAATATCGTATTGATTTCAAGACTCATTTTGCGGCAGCCTCCACCAAATAGGGGCAAGGTGATCAAGAAAATGGCAACCGGAAAGATGATTCAGTTCCCTTCACGAGCAGGGAAATTGACAAACTTTTTACGATCAATGCACGTATCGATGAAGGCGTATTTATTTCTGGCTCCGTTTTTATTATTCTTTATCTTCGTTGTGGTTTATCCGGTGGGATATGCCGGTTATCTTTCGCTGTTCGGCCAAAGAGGAGCCAGAATGTGGTTTGTTGGATTAAGTAATTATAGTTCCATCTTGACGGATGAAAAGTTTTGGCAGGGATTTGGAATACCAGTTTTTCTTTTACTGGTGCAGATCCCGGCCATGTTAATCCTGGCCATTTTTATCGGGCTGCTGTACGAAAGAATCAAGCATTCAGAGGTATATCGGCTGATATTTTATTTACCCTATGCCATACCCGCGGTTATCGCCAGTATTATCTGGTCGTATATCTTCTCCAAAACCATGTCGCCGTTCATACCCTTATTGAAATTTTTAGGATTCGGCCAAGTGCAATTGATTACCTTATCTTGTTTGCCCTGGATATTGTTGATCATTATCCTTTGGGAATGGACCGGATATACGTCACTGATTATTTATGCCGCTTTACTTTCGATTCCCAAGGAATATACCGAGCAAGCTTCGATCGATGGAGCTAATTATTTTCAGGCGGCCTTTTATATTAAAGTACCCTTGCTGAAAAATACGGTATTGATATTATTCATTTTCAATGCCATTGGGGCTCTGCAGATTTTTAACGAGACTTGGATGTTGGGTGGAGTGGGGAATTTCAGTTTAATGACCTTACCTCCCAACTACACTCCGGCCATGTATGTGTATCACCAAGCATTTAACTATGGAGCGTTTACTTATTCCATCGCCATGGCTTTAATCTTGGCCGCAATTATCTTTATATTCTCGTTTGCTTTTATGAAAATGTCGGCTAAAGTATTGCAAAGCCATGAGTGAGTTCACCCATCAATGGGTGTACTTTCGGAGAATAATTGAAAAGGTGATGTTTATGAGAAAGATTCATAATACGGGTTTTCAGATGGCAGCCATTTTGTGCTCCGTCTTTTTTCTTTTTCCGTTTTATTGGGTGGTCATTAGTATCACCAAAGATATTAGCCAATTATATGAAGGGACTTTTTTACCCGGGGTACCGAGTCATATGATTGATAATCTGATTGGCGTTTTTGGGTTCAATCATGCGATTTTTCTCAGATGGCTGGGAAATTCCTTTTTGTTTGCAACGATGGGCGCTTTATTGGGAACATTTTTTGCGGCCTTGGCCGGATACGCCTTTCGAAGATACGCTTTTATCGGTCGAAAGCTGCTCTATATTCTTATTTTGGGTTTTTCAATGGTGCCGGCCTTTGCCACGGTTTTGCCTTTGTTTATTATTTTCAAAAATATCGGCTTGCTTGATACGCGTTGGTGTATTATTATCCCCTCCATTGTGAACATCTTCGGAGTTTATCTGATGATCGTGTATTTTAATCAGATCCCCCAAGAGTTATTTGATGCCGCAATGATCGATGGCGCGGGGGATGCAACCACTTTTTTCCGGGTGGGGCTTCCCAATATTCTATCCGGTTTTACGACCTTGCTTTTGCTTTCATTTGTTGGTGTCTGGAACAATTATTTTCTACCCCTGGTGTTATTAAACAGCAGTGAACAGTTCCCGTTAATCCTTGGCATCACTACGATTCGTTCGTTGCAGGGGTTTCCCATTTATAATTTGGTGATTATGGGGGCCTTTATTACCACTTTACCGTTGCTTATTTTATTCTTGGTCGGGCAACGCTTCCTTGCTCCGCAACTGACGGGGGCGATCAAGTAATTATTTGCGCAAGCGAATGGCATATTTATGGTGCATTGCGTGCATTGTGTGCATTGCGATCCGTCATAAAGATATGATTCCCGATTTTTACGGTGGTTCTTAATTTTCCGGAATTAAAAAACGCCAGTCCCTCCGGGGAGGAAAGCTTGGGATTATAGTAGTATAATGCATCATGGGAAGGGTCTTGACCATTGAGAGCAGCGGTTGCCGCCTGGAAACTGGATTCAGTCGGGATAATGCTTGATAGTTTCGGAAGGCATTTGAATTGACCATCCTGATAAATGACTCCCTGGATGGTGTTGGGAAAACCGGAATCATTGACACGATTTAAAACTACCGCCGCAACGGCCACCTGTCCCTCAAGCGGTTCATCACCTGCTTCGGCAGTTATTAGCCGCGCCAATAATTGAAAATCACTAGTACTGATATTTGCAGGAGTTATAGCTTGGGTCTTCCGTTTAGGAGTTGGATAACTGGGGATTCGATAATTTAACGATATACTGACCGTTGGTTTTAAAAAATCCGGGTTTGCATCATGAAACAGGGTATCCGGAACGGCTTTTGCCTCAATGGTCAGAAAAACACCGCTTCGCGGATTGAAGCCCAAATTTAACGCCAATCCAGCCAAGACTTCTATTTTTTCTCCTACTGAACGTTGCTCAGCGGATTTTTGCAATACATCCCGTACCCCGAAACCCAGATATTTTTCAACTCTTGAGCCGGCATTTTTCGAATAAATGAAATCGGCAGTCAGAAAATCATCATCATGATTATAATTTCCTTTGATAGACCATTGTTTGGTAACATCCAGATCCAGGTTGACGGCATTCATCGAACCATCCCCATCAGCCCGATATTGCCATTCCAAACCTGTAGAAACACCGGCATATGCAGGTAACGTCATTGTAAATAGTAAGATAATAAAAAAGATGGTTATTTTAAATACGGGCATAAAAGTTTTGCCTCCGATCATGTGGGATTCCTCGCTTAAAAACACAGCATAAAAATTATTCTATGAAGTAAATATCGGTTTATGGATCATAAAAGATAATAAGTAAACCGGGTTATCTTAGTTATTTTATCATCGGGAATATATTGTTCATTATGTGCTTTCACTGGAGATTGGGTTAAAGGGAAACCCGGATGAAAAATGTGTTGACAAAGAATATAGGTTTGCCTATAATATATATAAAAGATATATATCGAATCGATATACAAAATACAAGTTGTGGTCAACGGGGATGGCGAATGCTAGAATACATTATTTTAGGATTTTTGATGCACGGTGAAATGAGCGGGTATGATTTGAAGCAATATATGGCCAAGAGCACAGCCAATTTCTTTGATGCCAGCTTCGGTAGCATCTACCCGGCTTTAAAGCGACTGGAGGCAAGAGGGTTTATCCATTCCCGTGAGGTGGTGAATGCCGGCAAGTATAAGAAAATATATATCATCAGTGAAAATGGAAAGTCGGATTTTATGAACTGGCTGGAAGAACCGATCAAATTTGCTCAGACAAAATTGGATCACCTGGTGAAAGTTTTTTTCTTGGGATTATTGCCAAAAGAAAAGGCAATCGAAAAGTTACAAGCTTTTATCAAAGAAGTGAAGCTATCATTGGATCAACTAAGGAAATCCCAGCCAAGAATAAAAGAAAAAGCCGATATGTGTCAATTCTCGACATTATTGTATGGGATTAGTTATTATCAATTCATTATCGATTGGAGCAATAATTTGATCTTAGAATTTAATGGAATCCGCAAAAGAGATTAATTTTACTTTGTCTTAATCCAGATAAAAGCCAGTATTTTGGTTTTTTAAAATAAAATCCCGTAAATCCATTAAATCCGGTAAATCCAGTATTAGTTGCTTGCTTTAGGCCTGATGCTTAAGTCTAAAAGAAAGATAACGGGAACGGGATTAACGGGATTTTCCGGATTAACAGAATTAAAAATGGCTAATAATTGTAAATTGGCTATGCAAGAGTTGTTTGTTTTCTAACAAAGTAGAATTAAAATGAGAGTGCTATTCATATTAAATGTTGCCAAAAATGAAGTGATTGTTATACAAATCAGAAGATGGGACGTATGTTTTATTCGGAAATATTAGTTTTTGAGGAGTGATTTTATTATGACGAAGGTTTATATCCATTATTTTAGTGGAACTGGAAATACCAAGCGGGCAGTGGACGTGATTTCTGAAAATCTGAAGCAGAATAATTTTGATGTTCATAAGCTCGTGATCGGTAAAGATCGCTTGGTCACTATGGATAATTCCGCTCTCCATATTTTTGCTTTTTCCATTCTGAGCTGGTCTGCGCCTGTTTTGGTCAAAAAGTATCTGCGGCGATTGGCAGCGGGAAGAGGGGCGAAAGCTGCCTTGTTTGCAGTGTATGCCGGTGATCCGGGGCAGGCTTTGGTGGATGCCCAAAAAATTCTTAAAAATCGGCAATTTGATGTATTTCTTAGTGGCGGAGCATGTTATCCCAACAACTGGTCGCAAATGACCAATCCAGTTCCAGCGGATGAAGCTAAGGAAGCCTTAGCGGCCGGAGACCAAACAGCACTTGATTTCAGCAACAGTTTTATCAAAGGAGAAGCAAAACAACATCCGAGTTTTGCGTCCGGACATTTACTCACTCGGATTATCGCGTTCTTTTTTGCCCTTTTCGGCAGGAGGTTTTTAGGAAAGGCATATATTGTCGACTCCAATTGCAACCATTGTGGAGTCTGCATTAAATCGTGCCCGGTATGTACCATCAACATGTCAGGATTAATAAGGAAAAAGCCTCACTGGCGGTTTAATTGTGAAGACTGCGCTCGCTGTATCAATATTTGTCCTCAGAAGGCGATCCAAGTTTCAATGCCTAAATTAATTATTCACTCTTTACTTTTGATTGCCGGTATCGGCGCCTGTTTTCCGGCGGCGGGATTCATGTCTGTCATGGTACCTGGAGTTTTCCGGATTGCGGGATGGATCCTTGGATTTGCAATAGCACTTATGGCTGCATTGTGGCTTCAGTTTGTTCTGCTTGACCGTATCCTTTTCCTATTGGAGCAGATTTCACCTTTTCAAAAATTTTTCCAAATGAACTTTACTAAAAACTATAACCGTTATATGGCTCCGGGGTTTAAACCGGAAAAACTAAATCAGTAAAGGATTTTTTATTGATATATATGTTGAAATAAATTTTAGTGATATCAGAGATTATTGCTGAAAAGTGAATGTCTATTTGACCTAACCCTTGCCCTTCCCCTTGTGAAGCAGAACAAATTTGTTGATTCAAGTGGAAGGGTAACCCTGGCCGATGTCGCCAAAAGCATTTAGGCCTGAAGGTATTCGGTTACTCTCCCACTTTAGGGGGAGAGCGAGAGAGGTCTAGACCAAAAGTTGTCTTGGATTGACCTTAATTTTTTTTCACTCATTTAAGAATTTCACGTCAAATTATTTATTTCAACTCATATAGCCTAGTATTTGTCTAGAATCTTTACACCTAAATGGGGAGTTAAGATTTCATTGACAAATATAAGTATTTACATTAAAATAGTACTGAAGATTCAGTACTAATAACAAGCTGCATTCAGCTTGGAGTAAAAGACAAATTTGCATCAATTATTATCTATTTTAAATGCTATTTTGTATAAAATTTAGGTGAGAATATGCCGCGTAAAAATATTCCTGATGCCAAAAACCGCATTTTGCAGGCGGCGACAAAAATATTTGCCGCAAAAAGTTTTGAAGGTTCACGAATTGAAGAGATCGCTCAGGAAGCGAATGTGCCGAAGTCGTTAATTTATTATCATTTCAAAAGTAAAGATGAGATGCTGGAGGTCCTTATCCGAGGCTTTATCGACGAGTATACAGGGCTACTTCGTATTGCCGAAAATGATACCCATCAAACCAAAACAGAAAAAATGTCTGAACGGAAGCAATATTACCACGATTTTTTTGTAAAAAATGCTGATCTGGTCCGGATTATTTTCATGGACTCCTTGAAAAAATTAAACCAAAAACCTATCATCTATAAAGTTGCAGAGGCACTTATAGAAATAGAGGCAAAATTTGCAATCACCGGTACTTTAGAACGGTATGACCGCGATGAACGTTTGGTAGCCGAATTTTTTACTAACATTATCCCTCAATTTTCATTTTTGTGTTTTTACGAATCGTGGGTGAACTACTTTGGTATGGAAAAACAACATTTTGAAAAATTATTTTTTGATATCACCATGGCCACACATGGGGCCTATCATAAGTATCATCCCTAAAAAATTTTATCTTAAATTAGTAATGAATATTCAGTTCTAAATTAATTAAATGTATAAATCAAAATGAATTGATTAATAAACAAAGGGAGGCTTTTCAATGAATATTTTGATCTTAAACGGTTCACCGCGCAAAAACGGGAATACGGTAAAGATTTTAAAACAAATCGAAGCAGGTATTGGTAAAGAGTATTCGATTGACTGGAGTGATGTTGTCGATCTTGCCATCAAGCCGTGTATGGGATGCTTACGTTGTAGGCCGAATAAAGAATGTGCCTTATCAGAGGATGATGCTCAAATTTTAGGAAGAAAAATCAGTGCAGCCGATGTGTTAATTATCGGCACTCCAACTTATTGGGGGAGTATGACGGGTATTTTAAAGAATTTGTTTGAACGTAACGTCACTACCTTTGAAGATTTTTCGCAGGGCAGATTTTCTAAGCCGCGTCAAAAAGGCAAGAAAGCCGTCATTGTCGCAACTGCAGCCGCTCCTTGGCCATTTAACGGCAAAGGCGCCGTCAAGTCCATTCAAAAGGTATTACAAGGCGGCGCTTACCGGATAGCTGGAATTATAAATTATGGCGGTACGGCGTTACAAAGTGAAATTTCCCCAAAAGTGTTAAAAAAGGCGAAGAAAATGGGTTGCTCGTTATAAAATGCAATTGAGGAGAATAACAGATGAAAATTACCGATGGCATTGAAATGTTGGCGATAGAAGCAAATCTGACTCTAGGCCCGGCTATCATTTATCCCGTGCTTGTCTGGGATGATAATGAAGTTGTTTTAGTGGATACAGGATTTCCAGGACAATTTTCTCAATTTGTCGAAGCTATCCAGAAGGCTGGGGTAGCTGCTGAAAAGCTTAGCAAAATAATCATTACCCATCATGACCTGGACCATATTGGAGGCTTATCGGGTATTTTGAAACATTCGCCTAAAAAAATCGAACTATTGGCTCACGAAAAAGAAAAACCATATATTGAAGGCGAAAAACTGCCGATCAAAATGCCGCGGATGGATGCAATGTCTGAGGAACAGCTTGAGAAAATGAAGATTGTTTACGGCAATAAAGTAAATCGTGTTCTCATTGACGGTGAAGTATTACCTTACTGTGGCGGAATAATCGTTATCCATACTCCCGGCCATACTCCCGGACATAGTTGTCTCTATTTAAAAAGCCAAAAGATTTTGATTGCCGGGGATGCGATGAATATTGCAGAAGGTAAATTAGTAGGTCCGGCTCCTCAATTTACGTATGATATGAATATGGCAATGGACTCCCTGGAGAAACTTACGCAATATGATATTGAAAAGGCCATTTGCTATCATGGAGGTCTTTATCAAGGACCGGTCAATCAAAGAATCGGCGAAATTATTAAAGCCCAATAAAAAAACCGGAAATCATAGCCTGATTTCTAACTATTCATTAACCCCCTTCATACCTTCCGCGGTATAGCGTTCCCCTTGAACGGCATCTAAACCAAACAGCGACTCGATTTCGGCCTTTTCTTTTTCCGAGATGGCGATTTCGGCGGCTGCGATGTTTTCCAGCAAATAAGAACGCCGTTTAGTACCGGGAATCGGAATGATATTTTGTCCTTTGGAGAGCACCCAGGCGAGCGCCAGTTGAGAGACTTTGACTCCTTTTCTCTTGGCTATTTCCTTAAATTTTGCAACCAGCGCTTGGTTATGAATAAAATTTTCGTCTTGCATTCTCGGCAAGGTCTTACGAAAGTCACCTTCTGCCGAAATAATCGTTTGATCGATCTTCCCGGTTAAGAAGCCGCGCCCCAAGGGACTGTATGCGACTAAACTAATCCCAAGTTCATCAAGCAGCGGCAATATTTGTTGTTCGACTTGCCGGGTAAAGAGGGAGTATTCGGATTGCACTGCTGAAAGGGGATGCACAGCATGAGCTCTACAAATCGTAGCGGCTGAGGCCTCCGAAATCCCGATAAAACGGACTTTTCCCTGCCGGACTAATTCGGACATCGCGCCAATCGTATCTTCAATCGACACAGTGGCATCGATCCGGTGAATGTAGTACAAATCGATGACATCTCTCCCCAGTCGGCGCAAGCTGGCTTCGGCAGATTTTTTGACATATTCGGGGTGACCGCAAATACTGCGCTCATATTTGCCTTCTTGCCGGACAATGCCGAATTTGGTGGCGACTAAAACCTCACCGCCGTGCCACTGCTTCAAAACCGAGCCGATTAATTCTTCATTATGACCGTTGTTATAACAATCGGCTGTATCCAGCATGGTGATTCCATTTTCAAGAGCGGTTAAAATGGTTGCTTTCGATTCGTTTTCATCCGCCCTGCCGTAAAACTCACTCATCCCCATGCACCCCAGTCCCAAGCAAGATACTTGGGGGCCATTTTTCCCCAATTGTCTTTGATTCATAGCGATCACTCCTTTGATATTGATAATTCAGCGCCATGTGCCGGTTGACTGTCTTCCATGGCATTATAGATTTGGATTTTTTGTTCGAGATAGTCCAGGCTGTCTCTAAGCTCAGAAATTTGGGATAATAGATGTTCTTTTTGGAGAAACAAAATTCGGCGCCGTTCCCCGATTGTTTTGTCTCCTTGATATCGAAGTTCCGCATATCGTATAATCTGAGCTAAAGGCATTTTCATCTTTTTTAAACGTAAAAGAAATTGCAACCAGTTTACGTCTTTTTCCGAGTAGTTGCGAATTCCGTTGGTACTGCGTTCGATATTCTTGATGATTCCGAGTTTTTCATAATATCGTAAGGTCGGGGTAGTAATACCCAATTTTTCAGCAATCTCCGATATGGTCACCATCAATCACTCCCTCATTGTTCCCACTATACTACTTAAAGTGAACTTTAAGTCAAGTGATTTTTACATTTTACATCATTTTACATCATCAATCATATGTAAAATACTAATCGAGGGAGAGAAAATTTTCAATATAGTTGAAAGTTCAACAATAAAGTGATATACTTAAATAGATGAAAGTTCAACTAAACGCAGGAGATGGTTGAGATAAAGCAACTGAATAGCCCCATTTTAAGAGAAATCGGCGCTCTGTCCCGGGCGATCCATTCCAAGAGTGATCTTAAATTCAAGGAATACCATCTGCAGAAAGGGCAATTTATTTTTTTGACCCGTATTTGTGAAAACCAAGGTATCAATCATATCCAACTTTCAATGTGCTTAAAAGTGGATAAAACCACAACCACTAAAGCGGTTCAAAAGTTAATCGCCGGCGGTTATATCCAAAAAAAACAAGATGAGTCGGACAGCAGGGCTTATAAATTATATCCTACCTCAAAAGCATTGGAAGTCTACGAGTTGGTTATCGAAGAAGAAAACATAAATATTGAACTTTGCCTTCAAGGTTTTAGCGTGGAAGAGAAAACTACAATTTATGAACTGGTGAAACAAATGAGTCGGAATATGGATATCGTATGGAGTCGCATGAAAAACGGAAGGAGTTAGGGCATGATTGGACAAATAGAGTTAATTAGGCCGGCTGAGTTAAATGATCTAGAACCGATTATGAAAGTCATTCGGTCCGTTTGTCAAGAAATGCAGCGGGAAGGCAACAACCAATGGGATGAAAACTACCCGCAGGCCGCCGATTTTATAAAGGATATCGGACAAAAAGAGCTTTATGTCAGCCAGATTAATGGCCTGGTGAGTGGTTTTATATGTATCAACGATTATGAACCGGAAGAATATGCCCGGATACACTGGTCTTGTAATCAAAAGCTGATGGTTCTTCACCGAATGGCGGTTGCCCCCGACTTTCGCAATCAAGGAATCGGCGCTATGTTATTGCGTTTTGCGGAACAATTGGCGCAAAAGAGCGGGGTGCATTATTTGCGAACCGATACCAACTCGTTAAATGTGAAAATGAATGGCTTGTTTCGAAAACTGGGATTTACATTCGTGGGTCAGATGGAGGCGTTTGGGAAAGAAGTTCCTTTTAATTTTTACGATAAAGTACTAGCTAGTTCATCTGCCAATAAAAGTGAGCTGTGAAAATTATAAAAATTACGGTATAAAAATGTATCTTATCATGAATATTATTCGATTAAGCGAGGGGATAATCGGATGAAACGAACCAAGTTGGCTGTGGTTGCTTTGCTTTTAGGAATCAGTTCATTTATCAATCTCTTTGGATTGGAAAAAGGTATTATGGCAATAATTGCCGGAGTATTAGCTATTCGGGAACTAGCGGAGACCCGGCAAACAGGCGGGAAAGTCGTGGCCTGGATAGGTATGGTTTTAGGAGCTTTGTCAATGGCGACCATTATTTTTATGTTACTTTGGAAAGGGCCGCAGCTCTTAGAATATTTTAAGAGATTGCCAAGATTTCGTTAACCATACTCTCAGGCCCTGAGCCGGTATCCTACACCCCAGATGGTTTCGACGTATTGGGGATTGGAGGGGTCGGCTTCGATTTTTTCGCGGATTTTGCGGATATGCACCGTGAGTGTTGCCAAATCTCCCAAGGCGTCAATGCCCCAAACCCGATCAAACAGCTCATCCTTGGTAAAGACGCGGTCGGGATTGGTTGCCAGTAATATAAGCAAATCATATTCCTTGACTGTCAAAATAACTTCCTGGTTATTAATTATTACCCGGTGCGCGGTTTTATCAATCTGTAGGCCCCGGATTTTGATTTCATCTTTTCGTTCGACATGTTGTCCGGTTAGTCGCTCATACCTTGCTAGGTGTGCCTTGGCGCGGGCAACAAGTTCTCCGGGGCTAAAGGGTTTGGTGATATAGTCGTCGGCCCCTAGGCCCAGTCCCCGGATTTTATCGATATCCTCCTTGCGGGCTGAGACCATCAGGATCGGGATTTCTTTTACAGTTCGAATCTGTCGGCAAACTTCAAAGCCATCGGCGCCGGGCAACATCAGATCCAGGAGCACCAAATCATAATCCTCGTTTTTTACCCGTTCGATTCCGCGGTCACCGCGGGTTTCGATCTCTGCCGTAAAATCGTTAATCTCGAAATAATCCCGTTCCAGCTCGGCGATACTGATTTCATCCTCGATGATCAAAATTCTTTTCATCCTTCATCGGTCACCTTTTCTATTCGGATTTTCAAAAACATACGAAGATATAAGTTACAACCTGGGTTTAATTTCCTGTGCTTTGTGCTTTTCGTGGTTGAAGTGTGTTAATACTTTCATTAATAAAAACAATGAACCACGAAACACACGAAAAGACACGAAAAGAGGAATGCCGAAAGATATTGATTGGAATGAGCTTGATTTTATGTATTTCGCACTTAAAAGCGATGAACCCTCGTACACACTTGTATTGAAATGCATTAATCGATGACTCAACTTTTCCAGCTAAAAAATGCGCTTAATACAAGCAATACAATAGGGTTCTAGCCCTCATTCAGCGGCTTCAGGGAGCCGAGCTTTCTCTCAGCATCGAGAGAAACGAAGGTCTTGTCAAGAAAACAATAGAAAATCCATTAGCACCAAGCTAAATACCTGCAAAGAAGAACAGTTCGTTTCTCCCTGGGGGAGAAAGATAGAATGAGGGCGGACCCAATTTACAAGCTGGGATTTCTTTTACTGTTTACTTTACCCCAAGTTAATGATCTTCGGAATTGAAAATGCAAAAACTGTGCCTTGCTCCGGATTACTTTCAGCCCATATTTTGCCGCCATGTCTTTCGATGATTAATTTGGTGATGGCTAGGCCCAGGCCAGTGCCGTCGATTTCCGTATTGCGGGCGCGATCCGCCCTGAAAAAACTGTCAAAGATAAATGGTATTTCTTCGCGAGAGATGCCCCGGCCGTTATCACGGATAGAGATAGTAACATAATCGGAGTCGGCTTGGATCTCCATGATAATCTTTGGAGCTTCTCGATCATTCATATATTTTACTGAATTCTCAGCCAAATTGTAGAGCACTCGCACCAACTTCTCGCGGTCTGCTTGAATGAATACTCGTTTTTTAAAATTATCGTTAAAAAGAAAACTGATATTTTTTTCTTTCAGCTCAAATTCCATTTCCTGATAGAAGTCCTGCAATAACTCTTGAATATCGACTGTTTCAAACTGAAACGGCTGCCGCTTGAGATCCAACTTAGAAAAGAGAAAAAGTTCATCAATGAGTTTATCGAGACTGTTGGTCTTGGATTGAATCGTCCGGAGGTAATGTTGCGTCTTTTCGGGAGAAGCGGCCACCCCGTCCAGAATTCCTTCCACATATCCTTTAATTGAAGTCACCGGAGTTTTTAAATCGTGGGAAATCCCGGCGATTAATTCTTTGCGATTGGTTTCGTATTGCATTTGGGTTTCCAGTGATTGCTTCAGTCGGTTGCGCATTTCCTCGAAGGCTTCTGCCAGTTTTCCAAGTTCATCCCGGGAACGACGGATGGGGATTTGAAAATCCAAGTTGCCGCTTTTTATTTGTTCGGTGGCGGTTTGGAGCGCCTTGAGCGGCCGGATGATGTTGCGGGACATGAAATAGGTCAATAAGCCGTTGGTAATCGCGATAAAAAAGATTACAGTCACAAAAAACAGGAGGATAATATTTTTGCTGAAATGATAAAAGTTGGTGCTATCGGTTAATAAATAAAGATTACCCGGTGCGCCGCTTCGGAAAACAAAATAAAAATGTTGAAATGAATAAGCTTTGTCATGAAGGACTAACCACTGATTGAAGTTAATCTTTTTCTGGCGAATGTATTGAATCAGAATTTTTGGTAAGGCCGGAGAAATGTATATTACTTGATCATTGCCCATGACAATCAGTGACATTTTAAGTGTAGACAGTTTATGTTTGACTTCAAATCTCTTCAAATAATCCGGGTCCGCAAAGCGATCGGCTTGGATTTGAGTCATTTTCGATAATAATTGAAAAAGTTGTTGGCTTTTTTCATTACGGACAGTAATTCCAAAATTTATCTCGCCATGAACATCCCGTTGTCCGGGATAAAGAAAAGTATCAATTGAATTACCGGTAAGAATGATACATGCGATAGGAATCGTGATCATTACCAAGTATGAAATGAGCAATTTCATTTTAATCGACATATCGGTTGACCCCGTGAACTAAATAATGTTTCATTTTTTTATTATAACGCCTAATTCGAAACCGGGGCCAAATTATTTCTTAAATTTCACTAAAGTCTTTAAAAAAATGCTGTTGCTAGAAAATTTAGAAATACTTTGGAAAAAATTAAGAATTTCATTAGAGGCGTTTTAGATCCGGACTATATAATATAACTGCAATGGAATGGAATAGCTACGTTCCATTCCGGCAAATTTATCAGACGAGGTGGTAGTCTATGTTTAGGGTTAAGAAGTTGAAGCTTTCATTGATGCTAATAGTGAGCGTATTTCTCTTCGGGTTATCGTTAATATCAGTCTATGGGGCAGAAAAGACGGATGATCTGTGGCAAAAGGCGGTCCAAATTGCCGCTCAATCCCAGAAATACATACCGGGAAACGTCCAAACCCATGTGGAGGAATACAATACCCGGGGTAAGTTGACTAAAGAAGAGGAAACATGGCTGCAATTAACGGCGGATGAAAACAATCAGGTCAAAACAAAGTGTTTAAAAGCTTTAGAAAACGGCAAAGACGTCACCGAAAGAGAGAATCATCATCTGGACAAATTTGACATGAACAAGTCCCAGAAATCCTCCAAGCGGACCTTGACCTTCGGTAATGATGATGTCAATCCTTTTGATCCCAAAGTTCAAAAAGATGTTTATTATCATCCGACAGACCAAAAAGAAACAATCAACCAACAAGAATGTGTTTTATATGAATATACCTGGAAGAAGAATGACGAACGGATTCAAAAAGGCACTGCCTGGCTGGCTGTTGATACCGGATTGCCTCTGAAATTAAAATTTGTCTTGGATCCCAAACCGAAATATGTAAAATCTTTTGAAGCTACGGCCAACTTTAGCCGGAAAGATGGTCTGTGGCACCCGGAGATTGGCGATATGGAGGCTTCGGGCGGTTCTTGGTTTAAACATTTTCATGTCAAGGTTCATTTTACTTTGAGCGAGTATTGGCTTTATCAATCGAATGAAAATCCGACTCCAAATCAAAAGCCTTGATTTTACATATCACACAAAAGGTTGCGATGGGTTGGAATGATTGGTATTTTGATGCTATTGTTTTTAATGACAGGAATCGGCTATTCCGAAAGTAACCTGGATCAAGACTCCGATGGCGATGGCCTTTCCGACTTTCAGGAAATCCACAAGTATTTTACCGATCCGTATAACAAGGATTCCGATAGTGACGGAATTCCCGACGGTGATTGGAATGAAAGGCGGGAATATACATACACGGTAAAAACAATTATCCGGATTATCCCGCTGGAAAGCGATTTTAATTTCGATGACGACTTTCAGGATACGCGGGTCTTGGAAAGAACACCGGACTACATTGAGCTGGAAGTCATTCATTATCCTCTGAATACTTGCAATGAAGTGATTCCGGAAAACCCCAACTGGCAGAAAGGCGACGCCCAAATGCAGGAATATCTCCGGCCGCGGCCTTCCGCAAATTGGGACGCCAAAATGAGAAAAGATCTGATTGCGGAAGATTAACCTCACATACTAGTGCGTGCAGTCTTCGAAGCTATTTACACCACCACCGGCAACACTTTTTGGCCCAAAGATCGGCGATGCCCCTTTCACCTGAATTAGCCCTATTGAACCACATCACGGGGGGAAGGGAACGGGTCAATGTCATCAAGCTATGCTGTAAGGAATCGGAAGAAGATGTTTGATTACATCTCCACCCCAACGTGAACGATGGGGCAACGATGGGGCTAGGTATATTAAAAAACGTTCTAAAGGCCTTCCAGGCCTCGGTGTGTGTGTTTTGACACGCAGCTTCGAAGCACAACCAAGCCCGGCTTGTCCGGGGTTTGGAATGGTTTTTAATACCTAGCCCAGAACTTCAGGTCTGGGTGGACAGAATGAACATAAAGGATTTTTAAAAATTTCCTATTTATGGATGCTTAGCTTGATGACATTGACCAAGGGGCAGGTTCAAAAAAGGTATCGTGTTCATTATTTATTTCAAGATATATAGAAAGGGGAAAAGATGAAAAAATTCTTGATACTGATTATATTTGCGACATTCTTATGCTGTCTAACATTTGCGGATAACGATATCACGCCGCAGCCTTATAATATCGATGGCATCGGCGCTGTCCAACAATACCAAACCGGAAAAAATACTTATGTCGGGATTAATCTGAATCTGGAAATGTTATATATCGCCACGGCAACCGGCAGCGGTTTTACTCATCCGGCTTATACGGCCGACAATGAAATCGCGGAAATGGTTAAATCCTATTATCATCCGTTTCAAAACAATGAATATGCCCGGAAATTCAACAAACTGTCTCAAAAATTTGTGAATATTCCTTACCATAATTTCCCCAATCCGATTACTGCCGAAGTCTTAAGTTACGGGCAAATCCTTGCTCCAGATAGAGTGTTTCGAGGCGTTCCGGGACTTTTGACCATGAATATCAAAAAGGATTTGCGGAATTTTTACGATGAAACGGATTCAGGGCAATTTTGGGCACAAAATCTGCCGAAGTACAATCAAATGACGGCTAATTTCGTTGCCAACTATGGGTTTGACTATGAAACCGAATTGGAAGATTTTTTTGGAGCGACGGCATCCCGGGATAAGTTTGAAATATTGCTGTCGCCATTATACAAGGGCGGTTCGGCGTTGACAGTTAAAAATATGGATAAGACCGTGACCTATATCAGTATCATCAATCCATTCATAGGCGAGTTTTCGATGTCCAGTATCATCATCCATGAAAACGCCCACCATTTTTTGGGGCCGGTTTTAAATAAAAAGCAGACGTTAATTCACCGCTATCAAAAATATTTGCAACGTTCATTCGGCAATGCCCAAGGTTTTATTACGAATGATTGCCGAAGTTTTCTTAATGAACTTTTAGCCAGAGCAATCACCCTTTCGATCCTCGACAAATATCACAGTCCGGATTTGGCATACGAAAGCTGGATCAATGAAAAAGCGGCCGGCTGGGACGATCTTGATGAGGTTGATGCTTTAATCAAAAATAAATACCTGGCACAGCGGGACCAATATCCGCGGTTTGAAGATTTTTTGCCGGTTATCCTGGAATATTTCAAAGCTAAAAGTAGCGGCCAAATCTATGATATCGGACCTAAAGCATTGGTTGAACAAAAAGAGATCAAAGCAGCCCGGGTAGATCATGCCTATTGGGAAGGAGACTCCCGGATTGCGGGACTTAACGCTAAAGAGCCGCACAGTCTTTTGCTGGAGGTTGAATTCTCTCCCTTGCGAAATCCAGCAGGAAAACTTGTCGGTGAATTTTTCGATAAAGCCGGTAGCGAATTTCAACTTGTAAGCGAGGGAAAGCCGGCAGTAACCGCCCGGCCTTATGAAGGGACTGTTTATATGGTCAATGGAATCACTTTTTGGGGACTATGGGCGGCGGTTCCCGATGGGGAATTTGATAAACTGGAACCTGGAGTGATTTATAAACTCGTTCCCAAAAAACAAAATCCAGATTATCCGTGGCTGATTGATGAAAATGCCACGATTATAATTTCAATTCCGAAAAAGGACAATTAATAGCGGTTTTGATTGCCGATCAGCCAATTTTGGTCCTGGGTATGGCTGATGATTCATCAACATCGTCAGAATTTGAGAGCGTTGTTCCTTTGTATTAATAATCAAGGGAGAATGGACATTTCCGGAAGTCTGAACATGTTGCCGGGGTGAAGTCTGTGAATGAATTTTTAGGAGGTGTTATGATGAAAAAGTATATTTTATCATTGGTACTCGCAATTATTATCATTTTTACTGGTTCATATTGTTTGGCGGAAACTTCAACAACTGAATTGTCTAAACTGCTTGAGGAGGGACGATTCCAGGAAATAATCCTCAAAGCCCGCAAAGAACTGCGCCGTCAACCGGATAATCCTGAAATCAATTTGCGACTGGGACAAGCCCTAACCGAACGGCTGCAATTTACCGAAGCCATTCCTTATTTAGAGAAAGCCAACCATCAAAATGATTATCTCTGGATTAAGGGTTGGGCCTTGGATTACCTTGGCCGCTGTTATTTTGCAACCAATGCCCTGGATGAATCCAGGGCGGATTTCAAAGAATGTCTGGAATTAAAAGCTACTCCAAATGGATTAAATGATGCAACGTATTATGATAATCTTTTTGGGTTTAGTGAGCGCTTTGCCAAATGGTCGACCATTCCCTCGGAACATTTTATCTTTCATTTTGAGCAACCCAGCAAGGTCCAAGATACAGCAGCCTTTATCCGGGATTATGAAAATGCCTTTACTAAAATCGCTCCGTTTTTTCAGGCAAAAATTCCCCGGAAAATTCAGTACTTTATTTGGAACAGCGACGAACTGATGAGATTCTTTCATTCGCCGGGGGGATTTACCAATTCGGAATACTGTATCATCCATGCCCGTTATTTCCAGTCGGCCGGTCATGAGATGACTCAAGTTTTTTCCTATTATATCCATCCTTTTCCCGTCCGAGTCGGCTTAATTAATGAGGGAGTCGCCGTTTACTTTGATCAAACCGGCACGGATCAGCTGAAATTGGCAAGATGGCTTTTAGCGGAGCATGATGTTCATCAGGTATCAATCCGGGAATTGTGGAATCAATGGAATCAGCTGCCGGAAGAGGAGTCCTATCCGGTAGCCGGGTCTTTTGTCAAATATTTAATGGAACATGGCGGGGAGCAAAAATTTAAGCGCCTGCTGGCCGATCAAAGCATTGAAAACGCCCGGCGGATTTATGGAAGCCGTTTGGATAGGTTTATCAAGGACTTCGAAAAATTATTGAGCAGTCCCAATGAGGTTGTAAAGATCGATGCGCTGAAACTGACTAAAGCTTATTGGAGCAATGATCCGCAAATGCAAAATTTGGGAATGGCGGATGACCCGCGGTGCTTTTTTGTGGAGCTTGAAATGCCGAGATCGGATATTTTACCCGATCAATTGGGTGGATTTCCAAAGGATATTCCGCAAGAGTACCGGACTTTTATATTAACGGCGGACGGCAAGTTGCCCATAGCGGTCAATACCGATACCATGAAAATGACATTGAACAATCAAAGCTATTGGTACATTCAATTTGAAATTTCGAATGATGATTTTAATAAAATGGAGCCCGGTATCGAATATCGGCTGGCAGCAGTCAAAGCTGATCCGAAAAACCGGATTAGAATCAGTCCGGAAGTGAAGTTGACCCGGAGCGTTTCGGAAAAATAGCGTGAACGGAGTAGTCCGGATATAAAACGGAAAAATAAGTTTAAACTGACTCTATATGGGGATGACTCAAGAGTAACAATAAGCAAAATAGATCGCAGGGGGTGAGTCGTGGTTAGGCATTCAAATTACTTATTTCAACATATATAGTTAGAAATTAAATAAGCTTGAAAATCCCGTTCAATCCGGGAAATCCTGTGAATCCGGGTCCTTTTTTGTACGTTTCCCCCATAGCCACAACAAAATCCCGGTAATGCAGAGGATGGTCACAGATCCGCAGGCGAAAAATCCGGCATTGGCCCCCAGCTTTTCAGTAACGGTTCCGGCGAAGAAATTGCCGATCGGGGTGGTGCCGGCAAAGGCTAGCGTATAAACACTCATCACCCGGCCACGGTATTCGCCGGCCGAATTTAACTGAACGGTTGAATTGGCTGTCGTCATAAAAACGACACTAAAGAAACCTAATATCGAAAGAAAGACGATTGACAACCCATAATCCCGGATAAATCCTAAAATGATATATGATAAGCATTCCAAGACGGCACTAATAAAAAGCAATTTACCACCGGGTCTTTTTTTTGAACGAACGGAAACCAGAATAGCCCCAATCAGTGAACCAAGCCCCATGGCCGATAAAAGATAGCCGTACCCGCTAGCCCCTTTGTGAACGACTTCCTTGGCGAAAACTGGAATAACCACATCGGAATTCATCGCAAAAGTCCCTACCGCCAGCATGACCAAAATTGCCCGTAATAGAACCGGACTTGTTAGAATATATCGTAATCCTTCCAAGGTATCCGATAATACGCTATGGTTCTTGGGGCGGATTGTACCCTCACGGGTATTGATCAAAAATAGGCCGATCAAGACTGCAATAAAACTGATACCGTTTAAGAAAAAACAGGAAGCGGTTCCCAGAGAAGCAATAGCGATTCCCGATATCGCGGGTCCGACAATTTTGGCAAGATTTACAATTGCCGAATTTAACGCCACTCCGCTCAAAAGATCTTCTTTGCCCACCATTTCAATGATAAACGACTGACGGGTCGGCATATCGATGGTATTGACAAAACCCATAATCATGGCCAGGACAAGGATATGCCAATACCGGACATGCCCGGTCCAGATCAAAGCCGCTAAAATAAAAGCCTGGATCATCAGGATACTTTGGGTGATGATTAGGAGTCTCTTTTTGGAGAAACGATCGACCAGCGGGCCGGCGAAAATTGAAAATAAAAGCATCGGCCCGAATTGAAATACCCCCAGGATACCGAGGAGAAACGGGGACCTGGTAAGGCTGTATACCAGCCAAAGTTGGGCAGTTCGCTGCACCCAGGTTCCCAGCAGGGAAATACATTGACCAAACCAAAAGTAACGGAAGTTACGGTGCTTTAATGCGGAAAAACTATTGGCTAAATTTTCGTGTGCAGTCATTTTTTTGGTCATCTCAAAGAAGAACTTCACTGTAGTCTATTTTTGGAAATAGGATTAGTGTACTCTAGTTTACCATTAACGTCAAGATTAATGGTAAATGAAATATGCAGTGTATTGTGCCTCTGTGGATTATAAATATAGCCACAAAGGCACTACGATGCAGAGAAAAAGTATTTTAAATCAGTCGTTTTGAAAAACATTGCCGAAATTTAATTCAATATATAGAACAAAATTTACCGATAATCAGTTTAATCGTTATTGGATCTGGGACATCTGGGGTTAACTAATTCTTGCATCTGAATCTTCCAAGAGCCTAAACTGAGCCGTAAATAATTTATAATACTTCCCCTTCAATTGCAACAGTTCTTCATGAGTCCCGCACTCCACAATGCCGCCATTATCAATCACCATGATCCGGTCGGCATTTTGAATGGTGGAGAGCCGGTGGGCAATCACAAAAGAGGTACGCCCCTTGAGTAATTGAGAGATTCCTCGTTGTACCAGCCGTTCAGTATGCGTATCGATACCGGCGGTGGCCTCATCCAGGATTAGGATCCGGGGATTGGAAAGCAAAGCCCGGGCGAAGGAAATCTGTTGCCGCTGGCCAAAGGATAGCCGGGAGCCTCTTTCATTGACATCGGTATCGTAACCTTTTTCCAGTTTGATGATAAACTCATGGGCGTGTACAGCGGTAGCTGCGGCAATGATCTCCTGGTCGGTGGCGTTAAGTTTGCCATAACGGATGTTCTCTTTAATGCTGCCGGAAAAGAGAAAAGTATCCTGGAGCACGACCCCGATCTGGCTGCGCAGACTCTCCAGAGTAACCGCTTTCACATTAAATCCGTCGATAAGGACGTGGCCTTCACGGGTATCGTAAAAGCGGCCGATTAGGTTGATGATGCTGGTTTTACCGGCCCCGGTCGGACCGACGAGGGCGATGGTTTGACCCGGTTCAACCTGAAAGCAGATATCCGTCAATACATTTTGGCTGTTCTCATAACCGAAGTATACATGATCGAAAGTGACAGTGCCCCGGATTTGGGGAAGCGGTTTGGCATTCGAATTATCCTTAATGGTGGGATCAATATTCATAATATCAAAGATTCGTTCGGCGCCGGACATGTTTGAGACTAACGTATTATAAAAATTGGAGATGTTCATCACCGGTTGCCAGAACATTGAGATATAGCTGATGAAGGCCACCAGCAAACCCACGGTGATAGTGCCGGTATTCAATAGATGAACACCGAACCAACAGACGGCCACTGTGCCGATACCCCAGGAAATTTCCACCGACGGCCAGAAAAAGTCGTTTAAACTGACAGCATGAATGAATGCCCGCAACGTTTCTTCGTTCAAACCGTGATAAAATTTCTCGGTTTTGGCTTCAGCGGTGAAACTTTGGACCACCCGGATGCCCGAGAAGTTTTCATGGGTAAAAGCGTTGCAGGTGGAGACTTTTTTACGGTGGATCCGCCATCTTTGATGGGATACCACCTGAACCGATCCTAAAAAAATAACCAGTACCGGTAGCGAGACTAAGGCCGCCAGCGCTAATTTGGCATTCATGGAGAACATGATGGCAGCTACCGCCACCACAGTGGCCAGGTCGGGGATTAAATTGGTCACACTGTTGGTGAAGAGATCATTCAACGAATTGACATCTCCAATGACCCGCGCTAAAATTTTGCCAACCGGCCGGGTGTCGAAGAAATTGAAAGGCAACTTCTGGATATGGGTATAAAGCTGTTGCCTGATGGTGAGCAGGATATTATTGGTAACCCCGGCCATGATCCGGATCCGCTGGCGCGCTCCATATAATGAAATCACCTTGATAAGTATCATAAAGAAACCTAACCGCAGCAGACCGGATATATCCTTATTGACAATATATTGGTCGATGGCCAGCTTAAGAAAGTAGGGGTTTAAAAGCTCGATCCCGATGACCACCCCCATCAGGAGCAGGGTCAGTGAAACTTGTAATTTATATGGCGTAAGATAAGCTAGTAATCTTTTGATGATTTCAATATCCAAGGTTTCTTTGGTATATTCGTCATCTTTTAAACTGTCAAACGGCATGATTGACCTCCTCCGACCCGAGTTCCAACAAACCCTGGAATTGCTCGCAATAAGTTTCGTAATAGCGCTGTCGAAGCGCTATTAATTGCCGATGGGTTCCCCGTTCAACGATTTCACCATTCTCGATGATGACGATTTCAGCGGCATTTTTCACTGCCGAGATCCGGTGCGCCACGATAAACTTAGTTCTCCCGCTTTGCTGTTCTAAGGCCTTTTGAATTTGATATTCGGTCTCCATATCCAAGTTGGAAGTGGCATCATCCAGGATTAATAGCGAACTTTTTTTAACCAAAGCCCGGGCTAGGGAGACTCGCTGCTTTTCTCCGCCGGATAGGCCGATCCCCCGTTCACCGATAACAGTCTGATAACCGTCCGGTAATTCGGATACAAATTCATCAACTCGGGCATCTTTGGCAGCCGCCATAATCTCGGTATAGGTAGGAGTAGCGTTTGAGGCTCCAAAGCGAATATTTTCCAAAATGGTGTCGGAAAAAAGAAAGGTTTCCTGCATTACAATAGATATTTGTTCGCGTAATCGGTTGAGCGGCCAATCTTTGATATTAACGCCATCCAGGTAGATATTGCCGGAGTTGCAATCATAATAACGGCCGATCAGATTAAGGATTGAGCTTTTACCGGATCCGGTGAGGCCCATAATGGCTAAAGTAGCTCCCGGTTTTACATCCAGGTTGATATTTTTAAGGATGGTAGCGCCGTTATATTCAAAAGTAACGTTTTCAAAGACCACATGCCCCTTAAATTCCTTAGGTACAACGGGAGCAGGCGGGTCTTTTATTGAAGCTTGCTCTTGGAAAAGGGCTTCAATCTTTTTTAATGAGGCTAGACTTTGGGCCAACATATTGGTGAGCCAGCCGAGCATCCGCATGGGCCAGATTAGCATAAAAAGATAATTGGTAAAGGCCACCAAGGTTCCGATGGAGATCTGATCACGAATCACCAAATATCCGCCACCGGCTGTCACCAATACAATGGCCAGATTGGTCAAAAACTCAATCCGCGGGTACTGGCGACCCCAGACTTTGGCCTGCTCCATATTGAGATTGTAATTTTCCTGATTTTGCTCGAGAAACTTTTGAATCTCATATTTCTCCCTGCCAAAAGCCTTTACTAAACGAACTCCAGCCAGGTTTTCCTGGGCGGTGGTATTGATCAACACGGCTTGATCACTGATTTTGTCGTAAACCGCTCCGATCTGGCTTTCTAATCGTAGCGCCAAAAAAGCAATGACTGGCATCACCGTCAAAGCAAGAAGAGCCAGTTTCCAGTTGAGCATGAATAGCAAGGTCGAAGCCACCAAAAAATAGATGCATTGTTCGGTAAAAATCATAAATCCGAATACCACGGTGCGCATGATGTTATCGATGTCTTCCTTTAAACGGGACATCAATTCTCCGGTGTTGACCCCGTCAAAATAGGAGAATGACAGGGTTTGCAAATGATCAAAAAGATCCTGCCGGAGATCTGTCACAACCCTTTGGCCGCCGCAATCAAACAGGAATTCCTTGAAATAACCAAGGAGCGCACGGCTAATCGCAATCCCAGCCAGCGCCAGCAAGACTTTGGTAAGTAAACTCAGTTGTTTACCGATGATGATCCGGTCCACAATCAGTTTCAACAGATAGGGATTGAACATATCCAGGGCGATGCCGATGATCATCGCGAAAATGGCGATACTAAAAAACCAATGATATCTTTTTAGGTATTTAAATAACCGTTTCAAAGGGGACACTCCCGTCTAAAAATACTTTTAACCCGGATTCTAATAAAATAACCAACCCAGCGATTTTCGTCTCTTCATTGCCTCACAAGGCTCGGATATTTAAACCAGGTATTTGTTTCTTTTTATTCATGCTAAATTCCTTTAATTAATCAACTGTTACCAAAACATAAGAATTCCGCAGCAGGTAAGCACTACGGAATCCGGAAAACAAAAAAGCACGATAGCCTGATCGTGCCATAATGCCGCTATTTTTACGAAATAATAGGTTAATCTATTAAATTAACAGATTTTTCTGTTGACGGAGTTGTAAAAATCGACAAACGATCGAAACAAAATTACATATAATGGAGATTGAATTACATTTCGGGGAGATTCATGAGCCATAGATAACCCAAACGATTTCCAGTTTATTTTTACATTAATCATTTTATCCAGAATGAATGAAATGTATACCTATATTTTTACAATTTAGGGGGAAATGGCGATGCTATTAATTCCAGTTAATGAAATAAAGCCGGGAATGACGCTAGCAAAACCTATCCTTAGGGCTGATGATGGTTTAATTCTGTTCCAGAATGACCTTGAACTTAAACAAGTCTATATTGACAGGATTAAGAGCCTGAATTTAGAAACCGTGTGGGTATTGGATTACCCTAGAACAAACGAACCCGATTTTTTAGAACCGATCAAGAAAGAAATCAGAATGAAGGCTACATCCATTTTACGGACAACCTTTAGCCAGCTGAAGGAACAAAAAAATTTAGATATCGTAAAATTAAAAAATTTGGTCAAGGAGATACTTGATTATATTTTAAGTGATGATCGGATTGCATATACCATCAGAAAAATTGATGCTTATGATAACTATACTTTTACTCATTCGGTGGATGTTTGCGTACTGGCTATTCTTATTGGGTCAATCATGGATTTGAAACGGAACGAATTGGAAATTTTAGGTGTTTGTAGCTTGTTGCACGATGTGGGTAAGATTTTTTTGGATTTTCGGATTTTCAATAAACCAGGTAAATTGGAGCCCATCGAATATGAACAGATTAAAGCTCATACCCGGGCGGGTTATGAATTTCTTAAATCCAAGGAAAATCTAAGTTTTTTGATTCCGCATATGGCATTGCAACATCATGAAAGAGAAGATGGTTCCGGCTATCCCCGGGGATTAAAAGGGAAAGACATTCATCGTTATGCAAAAATTATTGCGATTGCCGACGTCTTTAATGCAATGACTTCTCAAAGAATTTATCAGGATCCGGTTCCTGCTGCATTGGCCATTCAAGAAATTTATGAAAATACTCCTTTAAAATATAACCAGGATGTCGTTGAACATTTTATCAAGATCGTAACCCCTTACTCCAAGGGAATTATCTTGTTGCTAAGTAATCATCAGACGGTTGAAGTGATCGAAACATCTCGAAAGAAATGCCTGATTAGAGTTATTTCGGGATTTAATGAAGGGGAGATTTATAACTTATATCAAAAGCCGCAGTTGCATGTAGTGAAATGGCTTGACTAATCATGAAAATCGGATTCAGCAGGTTGCATTTATGTAATCCCCCAATAATTCATCAATGAAATAAGCTTGGTAGCATATTTTGAATCCGTGGCATAACCGGCTTTGGCAATCGCTTTGGCAAAACCGGCAGCAGTTTTGGCTTGAAAAGCGGCCCCATAACGGCTAATATTATCAAAGAAAAATTTGCTATGGTCCCGGATTGACTCTAGGAAATTATGGTAGGCGCGAAAACGGGCCTGCACCGGTTCCCAAATTTTTGTTTTGGGGTTTTCCTCCCGGGTCCAGCAGATCACCGAACCGGCCGGGCCGTTGCCTTTAATGCCAAATAGATTATAACTGGATAGCTTGGTGTTTAGATCACTGGGGATAAACTTTCCATAACTGGTCTCCAGAATAGACTGGGCTACAGTAACTGCTGCGGGAACTTTTGAATTAACTTCATCCACGATAGCGTAATAGTAGAGAGCATTGACAAACTCGGCGGAAGTTGACTCAAGTGAGATGGATGGCTGCACTCCTTTTTGGTATGCATTAATGGCTAACGAACGAATGGTAGCTTTGGCTGTCACGGCTTGTTCCAATTGAAGTAAAATACTAGCATTTACTTGATTCAATATTGGTTCGGTTTGAGTAAGCATTTGGAACGTTTGTAAACAGGCTTTGGTTGTTTCTCCGAATATCCCGTCGACTCCATTGTGCTCCGGTCCATAATTACCAATCGGGAATCTCATCTCATGAAGATAATTTTGGGCTTCGAACACTAATTGATTTCCGTAAAGTCCTTGAGAAGAATTCTTCATGGTTTCTTTACCATCGGTTATAATATTCAGTTGTTTCATGATCTTGGTAAAAACCTCCTTACCCCTTTGCGATAGTACTGCGAAAAATGCAGAAAGAAATTGGAACCATTGCTTAAAATATTTCATAGCAGTTGGCCTCATCGTTTAAAGAGAATTAACTAAAAAGTTGGCTCTGTCAGAGAACATTGTTGAAAAACCAGGGCCTATTTTGACCTAACCCTAGCCCTTCCCCTGTGAAGCAATTAAAAGTAGCAATTTCAAGTGGAAGGGTAACCTTAACCGCTGTCGTCTAAAAGCATTTGGGCCCCAAAGGCATCGGTTACTCTCCAACTTTAGGAGGAGAGCAAGAGAGAGAGGTTTAGAACAACAATTGTCTTTGGCAGAGCCAAAAAGTTTTTATTTCCAGAATTATTATATTCCGATTGACAACATCGGTACCCAATCCTCCGGGACAGAGCCAAAAGTTTGGACTATTGCCAAGAAATGTTATGGTAAATTACAAATGCAATTCTCATAATAGCTCTAGGTATACAGAAAGCAGCTAAAAGGTAAAAATCTGAAATGACGTTAATAAAAAATAATCAGGGACCATTGGATATCATTGGCGATCTCCATGGTTGCTTTGAAGAACTCCGGGAATTGTTGGTCAAACTTGGTTATCAACGTATCATCACCGAAAGCGGAAATCTTGATTATGGCTTTGAAGTTATCCATCCGCAGGGGCGGACTTTGGTTTTCTTAGGTGACCTGGTGGATCGGGGGCCGAAGATTTGCGCGGTTTTAAAGTTCGTCATGGCAATGGTTGGTAAGGGGAAAGCCTTAAGTGTTTTGGGTAATCACGATGATAAACTATTACGAAAGCTGAAGGGCAGTAATGTCCAGAATAAACATGGCTTGGAAGAGTCTTTACGCCAATTGGCCGAAGAAAGGCCTGAGTTTTCAATCGCAGTATGCCGCTTTTTCGATAGCCTTGATAGCTCCTACTTCTTGGATCATCAAAAATTAGTGGTTGCGCATGCCGGAATGAAGGAAGAACTTCAAAAACTGAATTTGAAAGAAACACGGCAGTTTGGACTATTCGGGGAAACCACCGGCAAGACGGATGAATTGGGTTTGCCGGTACGGTTAAATTGGGCAGCCAGGTACAGCGGACGGGCGTTGGTGGTCTATGGTCATACTCCGGTGGCTGAAGCTGAATGGTTTAACCGGACCATCGATATTGATACCGGATGTGTCTTTGGAGGGAAACTTACCGCATTGCGTTACCCGGAGAGAGATTTGGTTGATGTACCGGCCCACGCTATCTACTGTCAACCCGCACGACAGTTTTTAGCGGAAACCGCTCAAAAACCGGGGCTGCTTAAAATTTGAAATTACCAAAATATCAATAAAGGTCGAGGGTTTTCCTACGACCTTTATTTTTTTGGATCCCATAATTTTTTGAACATCGCCTTTATTTGATCTCTTTAAAGAGTTCATGCCATCTAATTTGGTGCCGTTCCTTGTCAAAACTCCAAAAGGTAAACAGGGGAGTGCCGAAGACATTGTGTAGCGGGACAAAACCCCAATAACGGGAGTCGTATGAATTATCGCGATTGTCGCCCATCACAAACAAGTGTTCTTGGGGAACGGTAACCGGACCGTAATGCCTGCCGGGGCTGTTTTGGTTCAACGAATCATCATTGACATAACGGGTATAGGGTTCGTAGATGGCCTTGCCGTTAATGTAAACGGTTTTGCCGTTAATTTTCACTTCTTCACCGGGTAAGGCGACCACACGTTTAACATAGTTCAGATTTTCATCCAGCGGATATTTAAAAATTACAATATCACCACGTTTGACCTTTTTGAATCCTGGTAATTTAATTTTAGTTAATCGGAAGAAACCGCCATATACCGAAGGTAAAGCTATGTAACGGGTATTGGTCATAATCGTGGGCTCCATAGAACCGGTGGGGGTGTCATAACCGGCAACCACGAAAGGTTGAATCAGAAAGAAGGTAACGCTAAATACCACGACTAACGAACGGATTTCCCAAAGGCAACGGATGAGCCAAGGACTTTCTGCTAAAGGTTTAGCGGGTTTACCAATAAAAAACTGCCATATTTTTTTGAGCATTAGATATTACACCACCTTTCAATAATTGAAGTCCACTCAATGCCGATCAGCTGACACCAATCCCAAATTGGCAAAGGGACACTTTATGTTATTATTTTCCCTTGAATGAGAAATTATAGTTTTTCTAACGTCGATTTCAAGTGAAAGTTTCTTGAAAATTATGCGCCACGAGCTAAAGAGACAAAGTGATGAAATACACCGAGGGTGGATGTTCTATCTGGAATCTGGGTAAAAAAGTATTTTTTAATAGAAAAAAGCGGGGCTGTCTCCAGAAATCTTTTGAGACCGCCCCGCTTTAATATTTATTTTATATTTTATTTTTGATTCTTGATATCCGAGCCGATATTGTAATAATGGACCTTTGGAGGGTTCGGTTGCGGATTTTGATTATCTTTGTTACTTAGAGCAGCTAGTTTATCTTCAATCTCATGAAATTCGTTTTCAATAACCTGTTGTAAACTTTGCAACACTTCGGCGAATATTTGAAGTTGAGCGCGGAAACTCGTCGGAATGGGATTGAGTTTTGGTTCGGGTTCAGGCATGGGAGCCTCCTCATAGTAATTCAAAATAATGATACTTTTTATGTTTTTCATTGTATCACACTTTCAAATGTTTGGTGGCGAATTTTGGCGGTTTGTTATAAAATCCGGACAAAGTTAATTTACTACGGCAGGTATCTTGCGACAAAATCGCGAAATTGAAAATTGAATAAATACGCAGGATTGGTGTTTGGATGCAAAATTTTGTTCATTTACATGTTCATAGCCAATACTCCTTGTTGGATGGGGCGGCCGAGATCGGCTCGTTGCTCGCAAAAACCAAGCAATTGGGAATGCCGGCGTTGGCCATCACTGATCATGGAGTGATGTATGGCAGTTTGAAATTTTACCAACAAGCATTGAAGGCCGGTATCAAGCCGATTATGGGCTGTGAGGTCTATGTGGCGCCGCGCGCGCTTACCGACAAGATCCCTAAAATCGATGAGAATCCCACTCATTTGGTGCTTTTGGCGATGGATCACCGCGGTTATCAAAACTTGCTAAAATTGGTTTCGATCGCGCATATTGATGGTTTTTATTACAAACCCCGCATCGATATGGATACCCTACGTCGGTATAGCCAAGGATTAATTGGTTTGACGGCCTGTTTATCCGGGCAGATTCCGCGGCTGCTCGTTGCGGGTAAGTATGAGGAAGCCAAAAAACAGCTGCTTTGGTTTCAGGAGATTTTCGGCAACGCTAATTTTTATTTGGAACTGCAATACCAGCAATTGGCGGAACAACGAAACGTAAACCGTAATCTGGCTAAGTTGGCGCGGGAATGCGGCGCTCCGCTAGTGGCTACCAATGATGTGCATTATTTAAACCGGGAGGATGCCCAGGTTCATGATGTACTGTTGTGCATCCAGACTGGTAAGACCGTAAATGACACCAACCGAATGAAGTTTTCAACCGCCGAATTTTATTTGAAAAGTCCGGCTGAAATGGCGGAGATTTTCAATGATTATCCAGAGGCTTTGGAAAATACGCTAAAGATTGCCGAGCGTTGCAATGTTCAACTGGAACTCGGAAAATTACATATGCCGAAGTTTACGTTGCCTCCGGAGACTACGGCGGAAAGATATCTTGAGGAACTGTGCAGGCAGTCCGCAGTCGATAAAGGGATAACTTGGGATCAGGGGCGTGAAGAACGTTTAAATTACGAATTGTCCATCATCAATCAAATGGGTTTTCCCGGTTATTTTTTAATTGTCCGTGATTTCGTCCATTTTGCCAAGGAGCGGCAAATCATGGTGGGACCGGGCCGGGGTTCGGCTGCGGGTAGTCTGGTTGCCTATCTGCTGGGTATCACCAATCTGGACCCAATTGAGTACGGTTTATTGTTTGAGCGGTTTTTGAACCCGGAGCGGATCTCCATGCCCGATATTGATATTGATTTCTGTATCGAGCGCCGTGGTGAAGTTATCAGTTATGTCCGCCAAAAGTTTGGTGAAGACCGGGTAGCACAAATTATAACTTTCGGGACTATGGCAGCCCGGGCCGCAGTGCGGGATGTGGGCAGAGTTTTAGGGATTGCTTACAGTGAGGTCGACCGGGTCGCCAAATTAATACCGCGCGAGTTGGGCATCTCAATTGCGGATGCGATAGCGCATACTCCGGAGTTACAGGAGTTGATCCGGAACAGTCCACAGATAACCCAATTGATACAAATTGCCGTCAAGATTGAAGGGTTTCCCCGTCATGCCTCAACCCATGCGGCGGGGGTGGTGATCTCGGATGAGCCGTTAACCACGTTTTTACCGCTCAGCCGTTCGAATGAGGATGAAATCATTACCCAATTCACAATGGAAGACATTGAAACTTTGGGCCTTTTAAAGATGGATTTTTTGGGATTGCGCACTCTGACTGTGCTGCGCGATACCCAAGCCTTGATTGAACAGAATCGTGGCCGGCAAGTTACAATTGAGGGGATTCCTTTGAACGATCCGCTCACCTTTCAAGATTTGGCTGATGGGCATACCTTAGGGGTGTTTCAACTTGAAAGCGCAGGCATTCGCCGTCTATTAATGAGGCTACGGCCCGAGGAGATCGATGACTTGACCGCTTTGAATGCCTTATACCGGCCCGGCCCCCTGGGCAGCGGCATGGTCGACGACTTCATCAAAGGACGCCATGGTCAACAGACAATCAACTATCTGCATCCATTACTGGAACCGATTTTAAAAGAGACATACGGAGTCATTCTGTATCAAGAACAAGTAATGAAGATTGTAAGCTCTTTGGGCGGCTTCAGTCTTGGTCAGGCGGATCTGGTGCGTCGGGCGATGGGTAAAAAGAAACCGGAAGTCCTGGCGGCAATGCGGCAACAGTTTATCGAAGGGGCTATCGCCAATAGAGTTCCCGAACAAACTGCGATTTCAATCTTTGATTTACTGGAGTATTTTGCGGGCTATGGTTTTAATAAATCCCATTCGGCAGCATATGCAGTGGTTGTCTATCAAACCGCTTATTTTAAAACGAATTTTCCTCAAGAGTTCATGGCCGCACTACTCACCAGTGTAATGGGTAATACCGATAAAATTGCTTTGTACATCGAGGAATGCCGCCGGATGGGGATTGCGATCCTGCCTCCGGATGTGAATAAGAGCAAGGCCTATTTTAACCCGGAGGGATCGGGAATCCGTTTCGGCCTACTCAGTATTAAGAATGTCGGTATTGGAGCCATTGAACGGATTATTCAGGAGCGTAAATCCGGTGAATATCTGAGCTTGGTTGATTTCTGCCGCCGGGTGAGCCATCAGTTGGTGAATAAACGGGTGTTAGAGAGCTTAATCAAGGCAGGAGCCTGTAATTTTCCAGGGTCTAACCGTAATCAAATGCTGGTCGGGCTGGATACCATTTTAGAAAAGATTGGCAGGAGAAATACAGCCCATAATCAGCTTTCATTGATGGATGGGTTGCTCGCTGAAGTGGAAAGCGGAATCGAATTGCCAAAACTGCCCGAGTTTGCGGCTGCGGATTTGTTGCTTTTTGAGAAAGAGTTCTTAGGGGTATATCTGACCGGGCATCCACTCGATGCCTGGCGGGACAAATTTAATCAAAACGGGATTATTCCCATCGCCGAACTGGAAGAAGAACCGGATGGTAAAGAAGTTCTCTTGGGCGGCGTAGTGATAGAGTGGCGGATTATTAATACCAAAGCCGGTTCTCAAATGGCCGGCTGCAAGCTGGAGGATTTGACCGGCACGGTGGAAGTAATCGTCTTTCCCAAGCTCTATGCCGTAGTGAAGGGCGATTATCAACCGGACCGGGTTGTGGTGATTAAGGGCCGGCTGGAGCATCAGGATGAAGGGATAAAGGTATTGGCTTCGCAGTTACGGTGGTTGGACCCCACCTCTTTTGTCTCCTCCCCGTCCGATGGCCCGGAGAGGAGATAACCATAGGCGTTGCGAGTAAATGGATTGTTAAGATGCTGTCTATTTATGACGGGTAGAGCGATCAACGATTTGGCCGTTTTTTAATTTTAGAATATGAGTAATAGTTTGGGGCAGTTCGTCCAGGTAATGGGTTACATAGATCAGGCTCAAGTTGGTTTTGCGACAAAGCTGGTCCAATAAGTCATTGATATATTTGCGGTGGATTTCATCCAGTCCTTGACAGGGTTCATCCAAAATCAGCAAAGCGGGACTTTTCACCAAAGCCCGCGCTAGTAACACCAAGCGCTGTTCCCCCAGAGAGAGCGAGTCAAACGGGTGGCCGGCAAGCTTTTCCATTTGAAATAAACCCAGCCATTCTCCGGCAGTAGCCGTCTGTTCTTTGGAACAGCTTCGATAGAGCCCGATCGTATCAAATAATCCCGAACATACAACTTCAAGGCAACTGAACCCCTGGTCATAATACATTTGAAGCTCAGGTGACACCCAGCCGATGTGACGTTTAATATCCCAAATAGTTTCTCCGCTGCCGCGTTTTTGGCCGAAAAGATAAATTTCATTGGAGTATGATTGGGGATTGTCGGCCATGATCAAACTGAGCAGGGTTGATTTCCCGGCTCCGTTATGCCCCAGCACTGCCCAACGCTCGCCCTCGTTTATTTTCAAATTAATATTGGAGAGAACCGTTACGCCGTTATAAATAACCGAAGTATTTTTTATTTCAACTAAAGTTGCGGGACCGGCGGCCGGGTGGGTCTGAAAACCCGGAAACTTGTCTGCCGTCAAGGTAATTGCAGCCGGTATTTTTGAGGGTTGCGTCTTTTTGGACTCAGTTGAATCATGACTGACGGGTTTGAGATCGTTAACTCGATGATCGGCGATCCGGAGTAAGTGGGTGATCCCTTCGGGCAGCTCCGCCAGATCAGAAGCGATCAGTAGAATTTTCACTTCACCGGCGGCAATAATCCCGGTAATTATCTTCCGCAGCAGGGAACGCGAATCCGTATCCAACCCTCCGAATGGGTCGTCGAAGATCAGCAGTTTGGGCGCTTGCATGAGGGCACGGGCAATCAACACTTTGCGGGCTTCGCCGTTGGAGAGTTGATGGATCTTCCGATCTAACAGGTATTCAATTCCCAGTAGTTCCAAGGCCTTTTCCCGGCGAGTGAGATAAACGCTTTCATCAGTTTTAAAAGGGGTCACTTCATAAGGCGAATGGTGTTCGATGCTTTTGCCGGATAAATAGTCGGTCACTAAAGGGATATCACCTTCCTCCGAACTTTGCCAACGCGCCTGGTGATAACCGCCGTATTGGTGCATCAATTGTTGATGCAGACCGGGGGAGAGGGTGATGATCTCGCCGCGGTTGAAGTATGGTTGGCCCTCAGGGGTGTCATTACTGAAATAATAGAGGATCCGGCCGGAGAGTATAGGGATCTGGCGGCTGACAGCCTTAGCGAAAGTGGATTTTCCGGAACCGTTGGGGCCGACGATAGCCCAGTGTTGATCGGACTGCCAGGTCCAGTTGGTGTGGGCGAAGAGAGATTCTCCGTTTAGGTTCAGGGTTACATCTTCAAAAGTGATGAATGGTGTGGTCACAATTTTAGCCTTTCATTGGTGTAAGATTTTACGGAATCTTCGACGACCTGCAGCTTTTTCCCTTCTTTGTTAATAGAACTCTATTACTTGAAGTTACTTGCAGTAAAATCAAAAGAATATCGCGCGCAAAGGCGCGGAGACGCAGAGAAAAGATAAAAAATTGAATTATTTTATAAAACAAGGTCATGGCAGTTTGCAAGGCGTTTTTTATTGCCTAAAAGAATGGTATCTCGCGGAGACGCAGAGAGACGCAGAGAAAATCCCTTTTTTAAGAACATAGCCAAACGAATAGTAAGTCTGATCTGCGACATTTTCCATTAAATTGAACGAAAGGCAGGAATTTTACGGAAATATACAGAATATTTTTACAAGTTAAATTGGATCTCGATCCGACAAGTTCTTATTGGATATTGATTATAAAATTATCTGGATGTACTGAGCGATCGGCTATTGTTGATTAAAAACTAAAAGAATATCTCGCGCAGAGGCGCGGAGGCGCAGAGTTTAAAGACAAAATATAAACTTCTTTACTGGATTCAGGTTAAAGTTGGATGTGGGTAATGACTAAAATTTTACTCGAAAAATCAACCAGTGGAGGAATAAAGATTCGATTCAACTATGCAGCGGAACTGGTTGAAAAGATTAAAAAAATCAATAACCGGAGTTGGCATCCGGAGGGTAAATATTGGACGATTCCTGAAACGGAGGAAGCGCTCCTGCAATTGTTGGCGTTGTGCCCGGAACATGAATTTTCAATTGAACTGGCACTTCGTCCAATGTTGATTCCACTTTTTTTGCAGCAACCCGTTCCCGGTTTGGCTTTTTGGGGACGCCGAGTCTGGGACGCATTTGACAGAACGGTCGGTGCAGCATATTTTTGAAAACGCTTGTGAAAAAGCGGGAATTAAAAAGGATGTGTCAGTTCATAGTTTGCGGCATTCTTTTGCAACACATTTGTTGGAAGGGGGTACTGATTTACGATATATTCAGGAGTTGTTAGGACATGCCAGTTCAAAAACTACCGATATATACACTATATACACATGTAAGCAAAAGGGATATCGGTTCAATACAAAGCTCGTTGGATCGTTTAATGCAAGAAAAAAAGGGGCACAGATAAATACGTTTTAATTTTTCATACACGACAGAGTGTCGTATATGATATCCAATGACATTATGTCATCTAATGTAAAAATATTTCTCCATATATGACACAGTGTCGGTAATGCAATAGTTATATGCCATATCGGGCCTTCTGGGGTCGGACCGGCCCCCTCCTGGGCACGGTCCTTATTCAAGTGAGATTCATAAAGAAAGGTGTGAAATATATGGGGAGAGGGAAAATTCCTTCAATTTTTGTAAGTTCAACATGTTATGATTTGGGGCAAGTCCGGAATGATTTGAGAATATTCCTTAAGGATTTAGGATTAGAACCAGTTTTATCTGAATATAACACGTTTCCGATAAACCCCAATATAGGAACCATAGATAACTGTATTCAAAATGTTGAAACAAAAGCTGATATTTTTATTCTTATTATTGGGGGGCGTTATGGATCTCAAAACGATGATGGAAAATCCATAACAAATCTAGAGTACTTAAGAGCAAAGGCTAAAGGTATTCCTATATATACTTTTGTATCTAAAAATATATTATCAACATTATCTATATGGAAGGATAATCCGACTAGTGATTTTAAATCTGTTGTTGACTCACCGAAGCTTTTTGAGTTTGTAAATTCTATCAAGGTTAACGACAGTCTTTGGATTTTCCCATTTGAAACGGCACAAGAAATTATGGATACTATTAAAATTCAATTGGCTTTTTTATTTGCAGAATCTCTTGATATTAGGACTAAAGCATATTCCACTCAAATTCTAGAAAGTCTATCGGAATATAAAGGTGATATTTTAAGGCTTGCTTTGGAAAAACCAATGGCTTGGGAATATAGACTTTTTGGTGAGGTTTTACATAGCGGTATCAAGATGTTGAACCCTTTACGAAGGGATGTTAAATACGGGATAGCATTTGGGCAATGCATTTCTTTTTCTGATCTGAAAAATTTAGTTGATTATATTGTGACAAAGATTTATGAATTGCGACAAGTTGGAGTAGGTTTAGAAATTTTATTGAATACAGCTTTTCAAGAAGCCGCTGGTCTTCCTGGTGAACCAGGAGATCCTGAACATATTGTTTACGTTGCAGAAAAAATTGTTGAAGCATATAAGAATGTCTTATTATGGACAGTAGAGCTTCGTAGGTTAAAAGTTGAAGATGAATGGGAAAATTTAATCGCAAAGGTTGCTCTTTTTAGTGAAAATATGATTCTAGAAATCGAACAATATTGTGACGAGATAAATAATCAATTAAAACAGGCACTTATTGATATAGCCAAAGATGACAAACCAATAATGCTAACCTTGAAACTAACATTAACCACAAAAGGATCAGATGAGTTTACCCAAGAATTAGAAAGACTTGCTATTCAGTATGGTGTAAATATGTCTTAATGCCAACCAGCCAACCGTCCTAGTTCGGCTGGTGTGTCGGAGTCAAACTGTTAGAATTGGCCCGATACAGCACATAACAGCCAGCAGTGTTTCCGAGATTAAGCGGGCTAAAAAGCCCCAAAAAGTTCAGTCCTTTTCGGGGCTAGTAGGGTTTAACTTCGCTTAATTTTGGAAACACATTGTTGAACGAAACCGCGATGATTTCAGCTATGGAGTTTCGAAAATCCGAATCCGGTTTTGATATGATTATATCCACCAATAAATTGATTTCATGACTGCCAAATGAACTTTAAAACCAAAGAAATCTAAAAAAGGACATAATCCCCCCCTCCCCCAAGAGGCAGTTTAAAAAATATTTAATTGCAACAGTTAAGTTGAAAATTTGAAACCAAAATCGGTTTTATGAATCCTAGTCCCACCGCAACAGGGACAAATTCGGAGATCCTTTCCGGTCAGTTTAAGGAAAAGTTCACCCACAGACAGCTTTTGAGATTCCTGGATTTTTGAGAAAGTGAGCTTTTGGCACAGGCGTAATTTTCGATTACGATTCCGGTTACTTAAAATGCCGTAATGCCTCATCTTCACAAATCGGCTGGGCAGCACATGCATTAAGAAATGGCGAATAAACTCCGGAGCATCAAGAGTCATTAACTTTGTTTTGTTATTGTCTTTGTAATCACGCCATTGAAACGAAACTTGGTCATTATCAAGACCGACAATTCTTTGATTTGAAATCGCCACCCGGTGAGTGTAACGGCCCAAGTAACGTAAGACATGCCACGGGCTTTTGAAAGGTTTTTTGCAATAAACCACCCATTCTTTTTGGTACAGAGTATCGATGAAAGTTTGAAATTTAAGTTTTCCGGATAAAGGTACAATCTTTCCGTAAAACTGGAGCTCTCCATTATGAAAAGCTTCTTTGAGGAAAGCTAGGAACTTACCTCTGAATTTACGGGACAGGACCTTTACTGGAATAAAAAACTTCTTCCGGGATAGCACCCAGCGGGTACCGTCGAAAGATAATCCTCCGCCGGGAACGATGCAATGGACATGGGGATGGCCCATTAAGTTTTGGCCCCAAGTATGAAGGACTGAGATAAATCCGATCCCAGCACCTAAATACTTAGGGTCTCGGGAGAGTTCCAATAAAGTCTCGGATGCAGCCTTAAATAGAAGTGAGTAAAAGATTTTTTGATTCTGCAAAGCTAAATGATTTAAGGAATCCGGGACAGTAAAGACCACATGAAAATATCCAATAGAGAGCAAATCCCGTTCCCGTTCAAGGAGCCCTGCTCCTTGGCTAATCCCTGGCATTTCGGGCAATGACGGTTGCGGCAGGAGTTATAGGAGATTCGCTCATGGCCGCATGAGTCACAGACTTCGATATGACCACCTAAGTTAGCAGTTCGGCAAGACTCGATGGCTTTCATAGTTTTCAGCTGGTTAAGCGGTAAAGAATGATTTTTTCGATAATCCGGGCCGAACTGTTCAAAGATATCCTGTAGCTCAAGACTCATGTTTCCCATCCCTTTCAAGTAACGTGTCCAAAGGGCTTTTAACATGCAAGAGCCGTATTTTGGTTACTTGGAGATATAGCAGGGTAGTATTAAGATTGGCATGGCCTAAGAGGCGTTGAATTCGCAGAATATCGGTACCATCTTCCAGTAAATGAGTTGCAAAGCTATGTCGTAAGGAATGAATACTAGCTTTTTTATTAATACCAGCTTTATTTCGCATTTTTGAGAAAGCATCCTGAATTGCACGGGTACGAAGGGGTTGACCGGGAAGTTTGCCTGGGAAAAGCCATTCTTCTGGGCGATATTGTTTCCAGTATTGACGAAGTACTTCTAAATTAGCTTTTGATAAAAGAGTAAAGCGGTCAAGGTCTCCTTTGCCTTGACGGATTAAGATTTGCATATTTTCGCTATCAATATCGGATATTTTTAAATGGGCGATTTCACTGACTCTTAATCCACCGGAATAGGCAATCATAAACAAGCTGTCTATTCAAGATGTTATGTCGAAGGAGCAAATTCACGGAGCCAGCGCACCCACATCCATCAGGCCAAGTCGGACGTCGCCACTAGGCTTGATGGACGTCGTGAGTGCAGGGACGATATCTGCAATTTGCCTATCATGTTTTTAATCTGGGTAATTTTGTCCACAAGGGCCGCCCATTCATGGGCGGTTTTAAAGAAAGAATTAGAAATAAGCCTAAAACATTTATGTAAAAAATTTCTTGTATAAATTAACCCATGTTGATATAATGTAATTACAAAGTAATAACTAAAGAGGAGAGAAAATAAAATGCAGATGGACATCATTAAGATTGGTAATTCAAAGGGAATTCGGCTTCCTCAAACAGTTTTAAAACAATGTGGGATTGAATCGAAGGTTGAATTGGAAATTCAAGATGATTGTATTATTCTTAAACCGGTAAAAACCCCACGTCAAGGTTGGGCTGAAGCTTTTAAACTTATGCATAAAAATAACGATGATACTTTGTTAATACNCGAAGAAATCGATGATAAAATGCTGGAGGTTTGGGATGAATCAAAGCATTGAACAATACTCATTGTATTGGGTTGATTTAAATCCAACCAAAGGTGCAGAGATAAATAAAATTCGGCCATGTGTAGTAATATCGCCTTCGGAAATGAATGAAAATTTACAAACGATAATAATAGCTCCGTTAACTAGTCGAGGAAGAGAAGGATATCCTACTCGTGTAAAAGTTGAAGTGAATGAAAAGGAAGGTTGGATTGTATTAGATCAGATACGATCCATAGATAAAACCAGGTTGTGTGATCAAATTGGAAATTTAAAACCGGATGAAATATTAACAGTAAAAAGTATTATCAAAGAAATGTTAGTTGATTAAATAAACATTTTTTATATTGAAAGCGGTTCTGTCCGTCTTCACGCTTCCATGCGTTCCGACTTTGCCGATGGGCAAGATAGCGAAAAACATGATAGGCAAACTCTGCGGCTCACGCCTTGCCCTTCGGGGCAGATAACAGCAAGGGTTTGAGTTCGGTCGCGTGGAGTCAAAGTGGGTGGATTCGAAGAAGCTATCAATTCATGGAGTTGTTTCAAGAAGATAATTCATGATGGGGCGCTCCCACATCCGTCCGGCCAAGTCATGTAAGACCCGCCTGAGTAAGATAATTCGAAGGAGCGGCCAGGCTTAGGCCGGACGGACGTCTCAAACCCGCGGACATTAGTGCGCCAAGCGAAGCTTGGCGGTTCTGATAGAGTGAAAGTATCTATACGGTAAGGATTAACCACCCACCGGTAGTAGACCTTGTGACATATTGGACCCTCGTTGACCGGCCCGTCGTGGGCACGGCCAAAATATTGAAGCTGAAATTAGAAGATGTTTATATTAAAAACCCAAACAATTTATTTTATTGGTATACAGATTTCGCAATAATGATTGGAAACCATCTCTTCAATATATCTTTCAAAAATGGGCCGATCATCAATCTGAAAACCGCTATTCGGCAACATAGAAAAGATTTCACTCCACGCTTTTAGAATATCCTCGGCTGTGTGTGTAACTTTGAAAATTGCATATTTTCCACCGACTAATTCACTTTCTTCAACCGAATCGTCAATTTGATAAAGGTTTGAAATAACAATTCCAACATCGTAACGGCAGTTCTCAGGCAAAGTTGTTTCGGGATTGTCATGTGAAATTCCGAGGATTATTGAGGATTTGGGGAACAGATTGTTTGCCTCAGCCCATTTCTTTAATTTTTGCATTATCTGAATATTGGCAGGTCCATATGGACCAATATGTCGCATGTATGCAATACGATATTTTGGAAGAGTTTCGATTTTAATATTCATAATTTCTTTTTCCTTTCTATATTTATATTTTAATATTTCCTGCATTTCAAATACTACCATGATTTAAAATTATTATCATTTCTTTTTTTAAAATTTGTATAAATTAGTTTGCCAATATCGATGGTTTATGATTTCCGATAAAAAGAAGGAATGAAAAATTAATGGAAGAATGATTTATAATAACATTAGAAGAGAGCCGATCAGCCAACCTTCCATGGTTCGGCTGCCGTTGTAAGCTGCTTCACTGCTGCCCCGGTCCACTACGAACACCTAACAGCTCCGTTCCTGCTTCGGGGCTCGAATAGCCAAAGAAAGTAAATCCGAAGAGGCAGTTAATTCATGATGTATTTCAACAAAGTTTATTCATGAAGCGGTCTCGCCCACATTTTCAAAACCAAGTCGGCGTGGCTACTAGGTCTTGAAAACGTTAGGAACGGGCGGACGATCTCCTAAGTTTTGATCGATAGCGGTATTGTGCCGATCGAAAAGCAAACACAACATGAATGAGGGAGTAATAAGTGAAAAAGAAAAAACACAATAGATATCTGGGTCCGTGTTGCAAACGAATGAAACAATCGGCAAGACTACAGTCGGCAAAAATCTGGTTAACAAAATATGAAGGCAAAAAAATAATCAGTGCCTATCGAAAACATTACGGAGTAGATTCCTTATGTGCGGCGCTGGAACTTAGAATATTGGGTTATGATATCAGTGATGAACATATTGAGCAATATAAGAAAGAAGAAGAGGCAAAACATAGGAAAGCATTATTGGTAAAACAAAAAAGAATTGAAAAGGAACAAGAAAATAATTTTGGCGAATCTAATGAGTGGTTTAGTTTTATTGCTGGATATACAGCGGGTGGAGCTGCTTATGGAGTCAAATGGGAGATTTATGGGAAGGGTATGTTAAAATCACCGGAAAGTGAAAATAAAGAAGAAAAAGATGAAGAAGATTTTGATTTGTCTTTTTAAATCGCCTATTGAAGCACTAAGGATTTAAAGCGATTTATTTGGGTTTTCATTTTCAATGTAGTTGATTCGAAGTTGAAAGCTAATTCATGATGTAATATCAATGAAGTANAATTGAAAGGGGTAGTTATTGTGGTAAATTTTCCTGATCCTATTTTAAATCTTCCTGAAGCAGACATTCCGTTGAAAGGGATTAGAGCATTTCTATCTCAAGGACAAAACCATCAAATCATTTTTATGGAATTCTCAGAGGATGTCGATTTACCGGAACATAGTCATGAAAGTCAATGGGGAGTTGTCCTTGAAGGGGAAATCGAACTTGTAATTAATGGGATTAAAAACAGATTTAAAAAGGGTGAAAGATACTTTATTCCAAAGGGAGTAATGCATTCCGGTAAAATATTTGCAGGATATGCAGATATTACTTTCTTTGATCAAAAAGATAGATATGGCATAAAGAAATAAAAAAAGTAGCTTAAACTTGAATCCGGCAAGTAACCCCAAAAACCTCAGTCGTATTTATACTTGCCGGATTCAAACAATGAACCCGATCCGGCCAATTTTTCTGCACCATTGCAGAAAAATTGTCACTTACTTGCCGGATCGAGGTTAAATTTAAGGCCGATCCATTCCTGGCCGGAAAACAAATGGAAAAGTGGCGGCGGGCACTTCGGAAAATAACGAGTTGCAGGCTTCGCGCTGGTTAGTAATGAATCTGAGAATTGCCAGTGCTCCGACCCAAACCGCTCCGCCTGACTTACGAGCTAAGTAAGGCGGAACAGTTTCTACTACTCGTGGCCGATTTTCGACACCCCTTAAAATTTGGCCAATTGCGGCATCGTGCCGCGCTGTTTAATGAAAGACTGCGATGAGATTAAAAAATTTATTTCACTTATTGTTTTAGAATTTCTTATTACCACTTCAGTGTTGGCGGAAGGGTTCAAAAAAAACCCTGAATTAAAGATCGAATCCCTTGATCCGTTGTAATTAACGGTGTGAAACAATGGATGCTTATCAGAGGCAAAGATTTGCAGGGTGAAGTCGACTATTCAATCATCCCTGGTTCGAATGTCGTGAATGCCACCACAAAATATAAAAAAGGAGAAAATCATGAACGAAATCAAAAAAGAGTTTATGCCTTTTTGTTGGCGTGTCGTATCTCTTCATGTAATATCCTATTTTATTGCTGGAATTTTCGCGTTATCATTTATAAATTATAAGGAATATTTTAATACCGGAACATTATCACTGCTAATGCGTCCAACGGATTCGCCAATTGTTGCTGCAGGTCCAAGTCTACAAATAATTAACGGTTTTTTTATGTCATTATTTCTTTTCCCATTTAAAACGATATTTATATCAGGTAAAAAAAGTTGGGTAAAATTGTTCTTCCTTTTATTGGGGTTCTCGTTTTTTTCTCCACAAACGCCAGCTCCTAGTACATTTGAAGGCGTCATTTATACAAAAATACCACTATCATATCATTTATTAGGTATACCCGAGTGTTTGGTTTATTCATTAATATTTTCAGCATTACTTTTTGGATGGTATACGAAACCTAAGAAAACGTGGAATATCTTATCTGTAATAGTAGTAATGCTAATTGTTTTAATAAGTACAATGGGCGTTTTATCAAGTTTTGGGGTGCTTAAAAACAACTGAAAGGAAAGGAAATGCCCTCCCTGGGTGCGGGCTCAAAATTGATTTTTCTGATATAATAGGCTGCGAGACAAAATGTAATGAAATAAAGGAAAGTGATTGAATTTTGAATATGCCGGACCAGGATTATTTGAGGAGTATTGAACACGTTAGAAATATGGAATTTAGCAAAAGCATCATTGAGGGCGTGGAAATCAAGCGCTGCAGAAACATCCCCCATGCTTATAAGTCTCATGTTCATAATGAGCTTTCATTAGGATATATCATTGAAGGATCCACTGATCTAGCATTGAACGATAAGACAATCATTTATGGATCAGGTGACGGTGTCATTATACCCCCATTGATGACTCACCGATGTGCACCGAAAGATATCAATCACTGGGCGTATGTTATGTTATTTGTTGATCCCGGGTACTACAGTGATGTTGTAAGTTTTAATCAGGCCAAAAAGTTGACTGGTAATCAAGCCCAGAAGTTAATGGATTTTATTGAACAATTGCTAACCGAAAAGATTTCCGACACCTTGGAAAATATACTTATTGAATTATTATTAGAGTTTGGAGAAAAAGACGTTTCAGAAATTAATACAACAGATACAAGGGATATCGTCAAAACGATCCATGATTATATACTAAATCACGTGAATGACGTTATAAAATTAGATAAACTCCAGCAAATATCAGGGTTAAATAAATTTTCGATCATAAGGAATTTTAAGAAATTATATACAACCACACCTGCCGCATACCATTTACAATATCGAGTAGCTGAAGCAAAAAGGTTATTACGTAAAGGTGCGGACGTGTTAGATGTTTGTGAAGAGTTGCGATTTTACGACCAAGCCCATTTTATTAGAGAATTTAAGAAGATGTATGGTATTACGCCGGGAACATATATAGAACAATTAAAGCAATAGTGTCAATTTCAGGTAGTGCCAATTTTATACAATACAGTTCCTTATTATTGAGCTAATCTAGTATAGCGTTTTCTAAATAAATCATAAATGGGAAAACGCTATATTTGAGAGAAACGTTCACAAGTAGCGGTAGTTAGTTGGCGAACGTAAAGATAAGGAGCTTACTATGAATCGAATTAAATTAGTACTGGTTATGGTTATTTGGGGTAGTTTGGGAGTATTTACAAGATCCATTCCATTGTCCGCTTTAAGCTTAGCTTTTCTTAGGGCCTTCATTGCACTGCCGGTCCTTTTTGTGGTAATGAAAATGAAGAAAGCGGATAAGGTGAAATTATCGCTGTTAAAACCCTATTTTATTTCAGGTGTATTACTGGGTTTTGGCTGGTTAACCTTGTTCTATGGATTTAAGCATACCAGTATTTCATCTGCAGTCATGATCTACAACATGTGCCCGGTTTATGTTATGATACTTGCACCACTGGTATTAAAAGAGACGATCTCAAAGATTCAAATTGCAGTGATTTTCAGCTCGCTACTGGGACTCTGTCTGATTATCGGTCATAACGTACTGGAAGGTTACGGCTACATGGGGATGGTACTCAGTGCTGTTTCAGGGATGCTTTATGCCGCCATTGTGCTTATTAACCGCAGCATTAAAGTCAGGGTGGATAATCAAATTGCCACATTTGTGCAAATATTTACAGCGATGATTGTTTTATTGCCATTTGTATTGATTGACGGCAATATCGTAACGGTAGTAAACTTGGATACTAGAGCGGTTATTTATATCATTCTACTAGGTATATTACATACAGGCATAGCTTATACCCTATTCTTTTCCCTCTATGCCAACATGAAATCGGTTGAAATAGTATCCTACAGTTACTTGGAGCCTTTATTCGGCATTTTGTTCAGTGTAATTGTTATTGGGGAGAAGTTAATGATCCTGCAAATCATTGGCGGAGTTTTGATATTGGGTTCAACATATATTGGAGAAATGCTTACGGATAGGAAAATAGGTAAGGAAAAAGATCCTATGAAAATGGCAACAGCTGATGCTTGCAGAAACAGTGAAAAGTAAGTGAACGGTATGGTCCAGACCAGTCACATATGGAATAGGAGAAAATTTCGATGATTGAAAAGATGGAAGATTTTTTTGCTGCACGGGTTGATGGCTACGATAGTCATATGATCAACGAGGTACTTGGGTGTAAAGAAGGATATAGTAAGATGGCAGAATTATTGCCGGATACGGTAATTAATCTTTTGGACCTGGGCTGCGGAACCGGTTTAGAACTGGATGAAATATTTAAAACCCATCCGGATATTAAAGTAGTTGGTGTCGACTTAACAAAAGCTATGTTGGATGTGTTAAAACAAAAACATCCCCATAAAGACATAACCCTTATCAATGCAAGTTATTTTGATTATGATTTTGGAATCGAGCAGTTTGATGCAATAATATCATTTGAAACTATGCACCATTTCCCCCATGAACAGAAAATACGGCTATATTCAAGGGCTTATTCGGCACTTAAGCCGGATGGCAAATATATTGAATGTGATTATATGGTGATTGAACAACAAGAAGAGGATTGCTATTGTAAAGAAAATGACCGAATACGTAAAGCAGAAAATATTCCCGATGATGAGTTTTATCATTATGACACTCCGTGCACAATTGATAATCAGTTGAAGATGCTGCAGAAAGCCAAATTTAATGAGGTTGAAATGGTTTGGAGAAAAGCAAATACAACAATTATTGTTGCCGATAAAATAGCAAAAAACGTTTAATGGGATGAAGAGATTTTGAACTAATTTGTACGGGAAAAATGAAGAGTTGAGATTTAGGAAAAGGGGAAAAATAATAATACAGGGTTACAGTGCTTCGGACGAGGTAGATCAAGGAAGCTGATTCGAAGCAGAAAGATAATTAATAGGAGTGATCACGTATGGATGGTAAATCAGGTCAATCAATTCTTAAATTTCAAAGAAAAGAACAATTTTGGACTAAAGGAGGTAATTTCAAAGTCTATATTGATCAAAAACTGGTTGGAAAAATCGGAAATGATAGTAAGGATGAATTTTTTGTTGAACCAGGTCAACATATGATTTCAACTAAAATGGGTTGGTCCAAAAGTGATGAAATTATTATTCAATCGGAAGCCGGGGAAACAAACACCTTGTTTTGTGGTTATAATGGACCTGTGCTCAACTCTTTATTTATAATAGTTTTTATGCAATTTTTTATAACAAATATTTTAAAACCATTTCATTTAGGAATACCGATGGAAAAAAGAATTGATTTTTATTATTTTGTCATTATTTGTATAATAACTTTATTATCAAGTCTTATACCTTCAGTACTGGTAAATATAAAGATAATTGAACCGGAAGAATAAAATCAAAAGCGGGTGATATATGCCAATTCCTATCATCTAAACAAGATTACGTCCCTCATATATCGCCCGGCTGTTTGCCTACAAACCGTCGCAAAAAACTCTACCAGGATCTTAAAGGGGAGTGCGCTCAAAAAATGAATATGATGAATCATATCAAAACTAAATTCCGGGCTCGCCAGTGCTATCGCCGGAGCAGTCATGTTTTATTTTGCCGGATTGATGACCCGGGAACTCGGCGGAGGCCGGTTTGCCCAATGTTTAACAGCCTTGATGGTTATTGCGGCTCCATTTGGTTGTCATTAATTTTTTTGTTTCCATAATGGCAGGAAATATTCATCGTAATGCGAACTATTGAAACGGATTAAGACGATAAGGTTGGAAGAGGCCTGATTTAACAGATATTAAAACTAAAAAGGAAGCCCGAAAATGAACCATGATACAATAATCCGCCTGGCAACTCCATCGGATAGCGCAGCGCTACTCGCGATTTATGCCCCGTACATCCAAAACACAGTCATTACATTTGAATATGAAGTGCCTACTACTGCCGAATTCAGCCGCCGGATCGCCCATGTTTTAAAAAAATATCCCTGGCTGGTTTGTGAAATCAAAGGCCGAATCGTGGGGTATGCTTATGCTTCCCCATTTAACGAGCGCAGCGCCTATGATTGGTCGGTAGATGCTTCGGTATATATTCACCCGGATTATCATCGAAAAAAAATCGGAGTGGCTTTATATCGTTGCTTATTTGAATTATTGAAACTGCAAGGCTTTTATAACGTTTATGCCATTATTACCGGGGCCAATAAAGGCAGCCTTGATTTTCACCAATCTTTGGGCTTCAAACCGGCCGGCAGTTATCACAACGTAGGGTATAAATTCAACCAATGGCAGGATGTAACTTGGTTGACGCTGGCGATTGCGGATTATCAAAAACCGCCCCAAAAGCCAAGGAACATCGATGAGATCAAAGAAACACCGGAGTTTAATGCGGCCGTATCAAAGGCCATGGCACAAATGAAGTGCTTGAAATAAAAGCATAGGAGGTTCTTCCCGGACTATCCGGTCTTCAAGCCGGTAGCGGCGGATAAATTCG
>WSSedL1CaDRAFT_10000036_pt1 | contig 75371 bp, 74 predicted proteins | sample WetSurSL1Cattail_FD_9464 | JGI IMG/M metagenome (IMG submission 9464)
ATCGTCACCGGGAGTGCCGGCTTCGAATTCGTACGTCAATACGTATACGATTACGAACCAGTATTGCGGTGCGACAGGTAGCGGTAACTTCATTCTTACTGCAACTGCGAGCGGTTTGTCACAGTCATGTACTGCTTCAATCAGCGCGACTGGCGTTGTCTTTACCGGTTCTGGTTGTTAAAAAGGCGTATCGTACATCCGACATGATTGGATGAGAAAAGAACATTTGAAAGACGCGTCTTCATTTGAGGAAGCGTCTTTCATGTTATACTGGGAAGATCGGATATTTTGTGAGGGATGATTATCAGCAGTATTATCGTATGTTTCAGAGAACGTTTTTTTTGAAGAAGTGGGGAGCATTGAAAAATAGTCACAGGCTTTTGCTGTTGGCAAGCGCGGTTTGGGCGTGCTTTGTGGTTTGGCAATGGTGGTTGTATCATATCCGATCTTTCTCGGGATTGTTGAATGTTCAGTTCGCGATGCTGACATGGACGCAGACGATATCTTGGATATGGCATATCGGCATACCATCGCTTGCGCCATATATTCTGCCATCCAGTATCATCCTGTTCTTGTTTTGTTGGTTGCGTTTCTTGAAACGTATGAAGTGTGTCGAAGTGCCGTTTTCATTTTTTATTGGGATGATGCTGTTTTTAGCGCTCGTATGGAGCGTGTTTTTGACGACCGATTATTTCCGTTCTATTGAAAATGTTGAGCCGGATGCGATGATGCAGACGCTTGCTAATGATCAATCCGGATTTTTGATGCCGCTGCTTACCTTGATGTTTTCTGCAGTGATAGTATCGTTATCGGCGTATTATTGGGGGAGATTCATCATAAGTTTGCTTGGTAGAGAACAGCGGCTCAAAGAAGTGTCTGATGGCTTATTGTTCCGGCTCTCAGCAATAGCGGCGGGAGTCATAGTGCTTATTTTTTTGCTGTTTGCTGCCGGATTGGCTGGCATATTGCATCCGATAGTAATTGCTACGTTGTTTTTAATGGGAGGTGCGGTTCGATGGAAGGACGTTATATCCGATATAAGGATGTTTTTTCGTATCCGTACGGTTGTGATGCCGGTACGCTTCGTAAGGATTGTGATAGTGACGGCTATCATGCTTTTTTTCGCTGGTGCTGTTATCGATTTGACCCGGAATTTGCCACGCGGCTTTGATGCGAATACGTTCTATTACATGAAGATCAAGCTTATGGCGGAACGCCAAGCGTTGGTTCCTGGGGGGACACCACTTCCGTTTGAGCTTATTGCCGCTTCGCTGCGGATTTTGTTCAATGATCCAGTCGCGATGTTCGGAATAAGTCTTGCAGGACTTTCCTGGGGTGCGATGGCTGTATTTGGAGCTGTCCGGTCGCTGCTTTCTTCAAAGAATGCGGGTTATTTCGCGATGGCAGTTTGGTTGTCTATGAGCGTTGTGAACGATATAGCGACGATACAATCAAAACCGGATATCTTGATGGTTTTTTTTGCATTTCTTAGCATGTGGATTTTCTTCCTGTGTTTTCGTCGCCATTTTTTGGCAATAACGTTGCTTCCGTTCGTAGCCGGTCTTTTAGGCATGGCGGTTTCAATCAAATTGACAGCGCTTTTTTTGGTGATAGCGATGGTTGTTGGTATGTTGGCGGGTATGACTGGATGGGGGGGCACATTCCGACCGCATCGATCCATTATGCTGCACTCGCTTGCCTGGTTCGTTGTCCCATTGCTTCCATGGATTATTCTGGCATTTGTAACGAAGGGTCCATCAATGCCGAGTTCTGTCATGGAGATGTTTTCGAGCGTTGATTCGGAACAAGCGACGATTTCTGATATGCAATGGTCCGCATTGGGAATCGATCGTGCCCGATGTGCCGATTCAGGATCTGCCGAGGATTTTTCACGATTTTATGATACGGACATGCCGTATATTGTCCGCATACTTCGTGCGCCATGGGATGTGACGATGAATAGCTATGTCAATAGTCTGGCGCTTGAATTCGGGTGTTTATTTTTGGCGCTTTTGCCGATGGCGATATTCGTTGTTTCTCGGGAGGTTTTTTTGGGTAAGGAAAAGCATTTTTGGCGCATTTTGTCGATCATGGGAGTCACGTATTTGTTTGTCTGGTCAGTATCAGCTCATGGAGTGACATGGTACGGTCTTTCGGGCATGTTATTGCTTTTGCTACCGATTGCAGCGCTGGCCATAAGGATTCCTCATCAACGGCTTATTGTGCAGTCTGTTTTCGTCTTCGTCCTTTTGGTGCATTTTACGTATAGTTTCGTAGTTCGAGCGCAATTGATTGAATTTTGGGTAACTATGAGAAATGTGACTGGTGAGCTTTCGGATGATCAAGCGATAGCATCCCAGTATTCGTGGTCGTATGTGCAAGCGATACGCTTGATCGATGCCGATCCGCACGTCAAAGTGTTTGCTTCGCCAGCCATCACGCAATACTACATGAAAGACGCTGACCGGAAATTATATGTCAATCAGAATTTCGATTCGTTTGATTGCCTTTATATAGAACGCGATCCCGATCTGACGCTTCAGAGATTGAAGGATTTGGGCTTTCGATATGTTTTATATAATTTCACTACGGGCATTTTCCGGAAGAATGCGGCGAGTGACGGCGTATTCAAGAAAGCGGAAGCATTCGATGCATTTGCACGAAAAAAGCTTGATCTTGTCATAGGAACGGATCAGAGCGTCTTCCGCGTGTACAAAATACCCGAATGAGTGGTATGGTTATGTTAGGTGATGTCATTGATTCCATTCGTATGTTGGCAATATTGTATGCTTTCTTTGTCGGACTTATCATGGGGAGTTTTCTTAATGTCGTCGCGCTCCGATTGAAGGACGGAGAGACATTGATGGGTCGGTCATATTGCTATGCCTGCGGTCATCAGATACGTTGGTATGATAATATTCCAGTCGTGAGTTATTTATGGCTTCGTGGGAAATGCCGTGATTGCGGTATTTCCATATCATGGCAGTATCCGGCCATGGAACTTGTAACAGGTATGGTGTATGCATTGACGGTGGCAAGTTTTTTCGTTTTGGATAGTCCTTCATCCTGGCTTGAAACGATTTGGTTCTTAGTGGTCGTTTCGCTTTTTATTATCATTGCGGCATATGATCTTCGCAATATGGAGATTCCATTGGCGCCGCTCGCTGTCGCTGGCGCATTGACGATGTTTTCGTATGCTATCCAATATGCCATATCAGGTGAGCCGTTTTGGCAGAGTCGGCTCGGTCTCGGTGTGGCGGGAGGCGTTATGGTTGGCGCGTTTTTTTTCGCTCTTGTTTTTGCATCGCGCGAAACATGGATGGGTTGGGGTGATGTATGGCTCGGATTGGTATGTGGACTGATTGTCGGAATACCGGCAGCGCTCTTCATGCTGACAACATCGTTCGCGGTCGGAGCTGCAACCGGTATCGTTGGGATCGCATCGGGAAATAAGCATTTAAAAAGCCAAATACCATTTGCTCCTTTTCTCGTATTTGGCACTGTGACTTCGCTTTTCCTTTTCGCGCTTTTTCCATCGCTTCGCACCTTCTTTTTCTTGTGAATTTCTGGTAGAATGTGAAGGTAGCACACTCACATTCAGATATCTATAACGTATGATAGAGAGGGATCATATGCGGATCAATTGCAAAGCCACACTGAAGGCATTCACGCTTATCGAAATGATGGTAGTTATCGCTATCATCGGTATCGTATCGGCGCTTATGTTGGTTAATTTGAATAATGGGCGTGTCCAACGCGATCTCGAAACAAGCGCGAAGGAATTTGTCAGCATGGTGCGCGAAGCACAGAATGATGCGCTGACTGGAAAACAGATTGTCGGAAGTACAACGCCATGCGCGCAAGCATTCCGCGTTTATTGGAGCGTTGGGTCATCGGCTGATTCGGGATCTGCTGGGACAGGGACGTATCGGTTGGATTATTACGAGAAAAATAATTCAGGCGATTGTTCATATGCTGGCCGCGTCGGTCCGAAAACGTTCAATAACGGCGTGGTCTTTACAGGTCCGCAAACGTCGATGGCTTTTGGCTTACCGAATGCCGATGTGTATGACAAGAACTTGGCAGCATTGTCTGCTCAGAGTCCGAATTATATCTCGGTTGTGCTAATGAAGCAGCCATATACGCATGTTGTGTGCATTTATTCGAGCGGTGCAGTGACTGATCGTGACGGCAGTACATGCCCTTCCGCTCCTTGAATCTGAAAATATATGTGTGTCGACTCATTATCTGATGTGAAACGCCTGGAAACGCTTAAAGGATTCTCAATCGCTGAAGTCCTGTTGGCGTTGTTTATCATGACGGTTGGTATGTTGGCCATATCAGGGCTGCTTGTTTCGAGTATGAAGCATTCTACGGGAGCGCGTGATGAGATCATTGCGACGGAGTTGGCGCAGGAGGGTATTGAGCTTGTTCGGAATGTTCGTGATAATGATGTCGCATCAGGAGGGACTGGTTTCACCGCTTTCGATAGTTCGAAGAAGCATTGCCGCATCGATTATGAGGATGACGTGGATAGTTTGGATTGTTCTTCTTCCCAGGGATCTGATTCTCGCTATTATCTCCAGTATTCCGGCGGTTTTTACGCTCATTTCAATGAAGATAAAGAGCGTTATTCAAGATATGTTCATATCGATTATGACGGTAGCGATGGCGCGGTTGTGAAGAGCATCGTATATTGGGGTGATTTTGTTCCATCATCGTCTGGAAATACGGAATCTTGCACTTCAGCGAATCAGTGTGTTTTCACTGAATCGGAATTAAGAACGCAAAGCAAATGACGCATATCAATCCACAATGCAAGATGAAGGGATTCACACTTATCGAAGTGGTTGTGTCACTGTTTGTTTTTTCTTTGCTCATGATAGCCGTATCGCAGACTTTTGCGGTTTTTATCCAATCGTATCGTGAAGCGCGCTCTATCCAACGCGATGTCGAGAATATCCAGTATGTGTTGAATTCTCTTTCTAAAGAGCTTCGTACGAGCACCGTGATATCATCCAACTCTTCATCGATGAAATTTTATGATTATTCGCAGAAGGAGTGCATGCAGTATCGGATTGCGAGCGGAAGCCTTTCGATGCGTCGGGAAAGCATGGATGATATCGATACGTGTACTGCGAACGATATCTCCGGATCGTATACTGCGGTGTCGAGCGGTACTGTAACCGGCTCTATGATAGTGGATCCGTCGACCATTTCTCCGCTCCATGTCGGGAAGATAACGTTCTCGTTTAAAATTACGGAAGATAATAAGCATACAGCGTATATCCAAACGACTGTTTCGTTGAGGGATTTCGGTTATATCGAACTCTGATGTTGCAAGGATTCCTGCCAGGGCTTCCTGTTGGTGGAGGCCTTTTCTTTTTCTTGAGGAACGATATACTATCGGTATATGAATAATGAACTATTAGCGGAACAGGCAAGACAGCGTATAAAGCAGCTTTCCTGCGAAATAGAAGAGCACCGGACACTGTATCATACGCATGATCAGCCTCGAATCTCCGATGAAGCATACGATTCTCTCGTGCGCGAGCTTGAGAATTTGGAACGAGATTTTCCGGAATTCCGATCTTCGACTAGTCCGATTGCGAGGGTAGGTGCTGCTCCGCTCCGTCAATTTAGCAAAGTTGAACATGCTACGCAGCAGTGGTCGTTCGATGATATTTTCGATAATTCAGAGTTGGAAGCGTGGGATGTGAAAATACGGAAGATGTTGGAAAAAGAAGGTGTTTTTGATGCTCCGGAATATGTCTGTGAATTGAAGATCGATGGTCTCAAGATTATCTTGACGTATGAACAAGGCGTATTTGTTCGGGGAGCAACGCGCGGTGATGGCACCGTCGGTGAGGACGTGACTGAGAATCTTCGTACGATACGGAGCATACCGCTTAAGCTTTCTGAACCGGTCGATATGATTGCGGTTGGAGAGGCCTGGCTATCAGGTAAGGAGTTGGAACGTATCAATGCTGAAAGGCGTGTCCAGGGAGAACCTCTTTTTGCAAATCCTCGTAACGCGGCAGCGGGATCGCTTCGACAGCTTGATTCGCGAGTTACCGCTTCGCGCCGGCTTGATTCGTTCATTTATGATATAGATCGTATCGATGAGAAGAGTCTTCCGGTAACGCAAGCGGAAGAGTTGTCACTTTTGGAACATTTCGGATTTCGAGTGAATCCTGAACGGCGCGTATGTCGAACAGTCGATGAGATAGAAGCATACTACGCCGAATGGTCCGAGAGACGGCATAGTTTGTCGTATGGGCTTGATGGTGTTGTGATTAAGGTGAATCGGAGGGATATGCAGGAGATTCTCGGATATACGGGGAAATCGCCGCGCTTCGGAATCGCTTATAAATTTCCAGCTGAGCAAGCGACAACGATTGTTGAAGATGTAGTCGTACAGATCGGTCGAACAGGAGCTTTGACGCCAGTAGCTCATCTGCGCCCTGTCCGTATTGCCGGATCAATTGTGAGTCGCGCGACACTCCATAATTTCGATGAGATACGCCGCTTAGATGTGCGGATTGGCGATACGGTCATTCTTCAGAAAGCAGGAGATATCATCCCTGAAATCCTTGAGGCGATTCCGAATCTGCGTACCGGTAAGGAACGGAGTGTCCGATTGCCGGAATATTGTCCGATCTGCAACAGTCCCGTTGAGCGGCGGCGTGCTGGCAAGGATGATATGAGCGCAGCGTTGTATTGTTCGAATAAGAAGTGTTTTGCTGTTGAGCGGGAATATCTCATCCATGCCGTTTCAAAAAAAGGATTGGATATCGCCGGTCTCGGAGAGAAACTGATTGAACAGCTGATGGATGAAGGATTAGTGAAAGATATGTCAGATATTTTCGGCCTTACATTGGGCGATTTGGAACCGTTGGATCGCTTTGGAGAAAAATCAGCTGCAAAGCTTGCTGCAGCTATTGCCAAAGCGAAGCGGATGCCGTTTCAGAAACTTATCTTTGCGCTTGGCATCCGTCATGTCGGAGAAGAGACGGCTGATTTGATAGCGCACGGTTTGCCTGAATCGTTGTGTGTTACGACGGTCCGAGATATCGCTCGTATGTTGCCGACGATGACGAAAACATCTTGGATGTCAATCAAGGGTATCGGGGAGAAATCGGCAGAAAGCCTGGTATCATGGTTCGAAAATCCGGAGCATATCAAGCTTTTAGAGCGTCTTGATGAGGAAGGTGTGAGTATTGTCATGCCTGAACAGGGTTCCGTATCGGATGTATTCCAGGGGAAGACGTTTGTTCTGACAGGCGAACTCTCTTCCTTTACAAGAGATGAAGCCAAGGCTATCATTAAGGACAAAGGAGGATCAGTTTCGTCATCAGTGAGCCGGAAGACCGACTATGTTATAGCAGGTGATCATCCCGGATCGAAATATGGCGATGCTCAGGAGCTCGGGGTGCCGATTCTTGATGAAGAAGCTTTCAAAAAGCTATCGTCACGATAACGAGAATATTCCTTTTTTTCATGAGGAGAGTCTATTCTGAGGCGAATTTTATATCTTGCTTATGCTTTCAAAAGAAGAAGTGAAACATATCGCTATGCTGGCGCGTATCGGTGTGTCGGAGGATGAGGTTGAATCATATCAGCAGACGCTTTCTGCGGTGCTTGATTCGTTCAAGGAACTTCAGAATCTCGATACGGAAGAGATCGCTTCGATAGGACATATTACTGGGCGGACCGGAGAAGCGAGGATCGATCGTGATGAGAGTTTCGGAACAGAAGGAGAAAAGGCGATCCAAGAAAATTTCCCTGATTCGGAGAAGAGTTTCCTGAAAGTAAAATCGGTTTTTTGATAGCGCGTCATTTGTGAGATTCCATAGAGCATATGATCCGAGAATTGCATGAGAAGCTGGTAGCAGGAGAAGAGACGTCTGTCGGATTGACAGAACGGTATTTCGCGACGATTAGCGAAAAGGATGATACAGTCGGCGCATATTTGACGCTGTTGCATGAAGAGGCTCTCAAAGAAGCTTCTGCAGCAGATGCGCGATTCAGATCGGGCAGACCGGTAGATGTATTAACAGGCATTCCGGGAGCTATTAAAGACAATATCTGCATGCGGGGAGTCAGGACGACTGCCGCTTCCAAGATTCTTGATAATTATATCGCTCCGTATGATGCGACTGTCATAGCGAAGCTTCGCGAAATCGATGCTGTTATGCTTGGCAAGACGAACATGGATGAATTTGCCATGGGATCATCGACTGAGACGAGCGCATATCAGAAAACAAGGAATCCTGCGGATGCCGAGAGAGTGCCTGGGGGATCTTCTGGCGGATCTGCGGCGGCTGTCGCTGCAGATGAGGCGGTCTGGGCTCTCGGTTCTGATACGGGAGGATCGATACGCCAACCAGCGTCTTTTTGTGGTGTTGTCGGACTCAAACCGACATATGGGCGCGTTTCGCGATATGGGTTGCTTGCGATGGCTTCTAGTCTTGACCAGATCGGTCCTTTTGGAAAGACGGTTGAAGATGTCGCCATTGTCTTTTCACGCATTGCCGGTTCCGATTCGTACGATGCTACGACAGCTGCCGCTACCGAAGGTAAGCTGTTTGAGGAATATCTCGGCCGCAGCATTGCCGGAGTGACGATTGGTATTCCGAAAGAATATTTTTCCGAGAGCCTTGATAGTCGTGTGCGTAAAGTAGCGGAACAAGCGATAGAAAGATTCAAGGCGCTTGGAGCGAATATCCGTGAGGTGACTCTGCCTCATAGTTCGTATGCGCTTCCGGTATATTATATACTCATGCCTTCGGAAGTTAGCTCGAATCTCGCTCGGTTTGACGGAATCAAATATGGCTTGTCTATAAACGATCAAAAAGATTCAGAAGCAGTGACGAGTGCGCTTCTTGAGACATACCTTGATACTCGTCGCCATGGTTTTGGGTCGGAAGTGAAGCGTCGTATTATGCTCGGAACATACACGTTGTCGGCGGGCTATTATGATGCATATTATCAGAAAGCGCAGAAAGTTCGTTCGCTTATTCGTCGAGATTTTGAAGAAGTCTTCAAGGAAGTCGATATGGTTTTTTCGCCGACGACTCCTGAAGCTGCCTTCCGTTTCGGTGCTAAGACTGATGATCCTCTCAAGATGTATCTTTCCGATATTTATACGGTAACGGCCAACTTGGCCGGAGTGCCTGGCATATCCTTTCCTATGGGAATGATTGAAGAAGATGGTAAACAGCTTCCGATTGGCGGCCAGTTGATGGGGAAATGGTTTGATGAAGAAACGTTGCTCGCAGTGGCAGATGCGTTTGAGCGGCAAGCATAAGATACAATGAAGACAGGCCATGAATATCGATATTATCGGAGCGGCTTATGAAGGCATATCGGGTGTAGCGGATTTCTTGTCCGGTTCTATCCTGTTCGCGTTCATAAAATTCTTTCTTTTTGCGTATTCGATCGTTTTGTTGGCTGATATAGTCATGATGCTGATATTGCGTGGAGTATCGTCTGATTTGAAGAAGACTCTTTATGGGACTGATCGTCCGTTTTTATCCCGTTCAGTCATGCTGAAACGATGGGAGAAAATAGCAGTGCGGCTTGAATCTGGAAATCCGTCGCAATACAAGGTCGCCATACTTGAAGCTGATGCGTTAGCTGATGAGATTCTGCTCGGCATAGGCTATAATGGATCAAACATGACGGAACGTCTCAGTTCTATACAAGAAGGACAGCTTGAAACGAAGTCATTGTTAGAGGATGCTCATGCCATTCGGAACCGTATCGTGCATGAGAAGGATTTCGTTATCGAGCGTGATGAAACTGAACGTTTATTAGGAGAATATCGTGAATTCTTCGATGAAGTAGAGCTTTTTTAGTCATAATTTGAGAAATATAGCTGTTTGCAGACCTTGTTGACACCTCAGAGCTTTTCTGGTACCCTAAGGTACATAAAGCCCTGAGGGCTTTTTTTAAGAGGCTCAAAAACAAGGCGAAAATATAAGTTTTATGGGAAAGATACTCGCCTTCCTGAGTGAAGCGAAAGCAGAGCTCTTGCGCGTCAATTGGCCCACCAAAAAACAGGTGACTGATTATACGTTGCTTGTGGCGGCTATCAGCATCGGTATGGCGGTGTTCCTCGGAGGATTGGACTTACTGTTCAGTTCTTTGGTTGAGCGTTATCTGATCAAATAATTCCACGTTAACCTGACCGCAAGCCTATGGCAAAGCAGACTCAGCATCACGGACGCGCTTGGTACGTGCTTCATACGTATTCTGGTTATGAAGACAATGTCGCACGAAATCTGAAACAGCGTATCGACTCCATGGATATGCAGGAGTTCATTTTCGATGTACTTGTACCGAAAGAGAAGAAGATCAAAATCCGCGGTGGTAAGCGGACGGTTGTTGAGGAGCGTATCTATCCAGGGTATGTGCTTGTGGATATGATCGTAACCGATGCTTCTTGGTATGTAGTGCGTAATACGCCAAATGTCACGGGTTTTATCGGTCTTGGTACGACTCCGACCCCGGTCGATCCGAAAGAAATCGAGTCGCTCAAGAAGCGTATGGGCGTATCGGAGCCGAAATATAAGATTGATGTGCATGTGAACGATACGGTCAAGATCGCCGACGGCCCGTTCAAGGATTTTGAGGGGAAGATCCAGGAAATCGATGAAGAAAAAGGAAAAGTGAAAGTCTTTGTTTCCATTTTCGGTCGCGAGACGCCAGTTGAATTGGATTTCCTCCAAGTGAAGAAAGCATAAGCGGTAGATAATCAGCACCCGGGCATTTCCAAGTTTCTTGCCCGGTACCATGAAAGAATATTATGGCAAAAGCAATCAAGACAATCATTAAGCTCCAAATCGCTGCAGGCAAGGCTAATCCGGCTCCTCCAGTCGGCCCGGCTCTCGGACAGCACGGCCTCAATATTCAGGAGTTTTGCACCAAGTTCAATGAAGCATCGAAAGAGCGCATGGGTGATATTGTCCCGGCCGAGATTACGGTGTATGAGGATCGCACGTTCACATTCGTACTCAAGACTTCTCCGGCGTCTGATCTGCTTAAAAAAGCGGCCGGTATCACGAAGGCTGCTGCGAATCCGCTCAAGGATAAGGCAGGCCAGGTAACAATGGCACAGGTGCGTGAGATTGCAGAAAAGAAAATGGCGGATCTCAATGCGAACGATATCGACGCCGCAGCCAAGATCATCGCTGGTTCTGCTCGCTCGATGGGAATCAAAGTTGTCGATTAGCTATTTTGTAAGAATTATAATCAATTGATATGTGGGAGAGTCGTAAGGCTCGTTCATACCACGTACGGAATCATATGAAGCACGGAAAGAATTATCGTGGTGTCGCTGAGAAGCTTGATATAAAGAAAGAGTATGCTCCGGAAGAAGCAATCGCTTTCATCAAAGAGCACAAGCTGACTAAATTCGATGAGTCTGTCGAAGTCCATGTCCGTCTTGGGATTAATGCTAAGAAGACTGACGAGATGGTTCGTGCAACGGTTGTCTTGCCGTATGGCACAGGACGCATGCAGAAGGTTGCTGTCGTGACTTCTACCAAAGAGAAAGAAGCTGAAGAGGCTGATGCGGATATCATCGGCGGTGAAGAGTTGATTGCTGATATCAAGAACGGTAAGGTCGTAGCGGGGCAGGCTTTTAGCGTGCTTTTGGCGACACCGGAGATGATGCCAAAACTCGCTGTCATCGCAAAGATCCTCGGGCCGAAAGGTATGATGCCGTCGCCGAAGACTGAGACCGTAACCCCGAAAATTAAGGAGGCGGTCGAGATGCTCAAGAAAGGTAAGAAGATCAGCTTCAAGAATGATGACTCTGCCAATGTCCATCAAGTGATCGGTAAAGCATCGTTTAAGGCTGAGGAACTCCTTGAGAATTATCAGACATTCCGCGAAGCGCTCCTCAAGTCGAAATCCGATAATTCTAAGGGAAAATTCATCAAGTCGATCGTTTTTTGTTCGACGATGGGTCCGAGTCTGCGCGTGCAGCTCTAAGCGTCCAAAGAAAACAGGCCTCGGCCTGTTTTTTCTTCAAGGAGCACGCTTTTCAGAGAGGCATGGATCCCCGACTACGTATTCGCAAGCAATGAGAACCATATGATCTTATCAGACCATGACATCAAGAAAGAGATTAAGGCGGGAGAGATAACGCTTCGTCCATTCAAAAAGGAATACGTGCAGCCGGCGAGCGTTGATCTCCATCTCGACAAGCATTTCCTCGTGTTCGATACGTCCAAGCATTTCGTTATTGATCCGAAGGCTCCGGTGAAGAATCTTATGAAGCCGGTTGAGATCAAAGAGAACGAAGCGTTCATCCTTCATCCGAATGAGTTTGCGCTTGGTCTTATCTATGAGGAGACTGGTGTTTCTGGTAAGCTTGTCGGCCGTCTCGAGGGTAAGAGTTCGCTTGGGCGTCTCGGTCTCATTATCCATACAACGGCTGGTTATCTCGATCCGGGCAATTCACTTAAGATGACGCTCGAGCTCTACAATGCCGGACGCCTCCCGATCAAGCTCTATTACAAGATGCCGATCGGGCAGATGGCCTTCGAATACCTCTCGAGCCCATGCGAGAAGCCGTACGGATCAGCAGGGCTCAATAGCAAATACTACGGCGATACGAAGCCGGTCGCCTCCAAGATGCATCTCAATTTTGGAAAAGCAGCGAAGACCAAGAAGAAAACCTCCCAATAGTGGGAGTTTTCTTTTTCTAGAGCCATTTGTTGGTTTATGTACGGTATGTTAAAATCAATATAGGAGGGGAAAGTTCTTTCCTTGGCATCTTTCTGAGATGAGAATCATATATGAAGCAATACTTGGATCTTTTGCGGCACATCATGGAGCATGGAGCAGCGAAGACCGATCGGACCGGGACCGGCACGAAGAGCGTATTCGGCTACCAGATGCGATTCGATCTGTCGGAGGGCTTTCCGCTCATGACGACCAAGAAGATGTTCACGCGTGGTATCACCGAAGAACTGCTCTGGTTCCTTCGTGGAGATTCAAATATCAAGTATCTCGTCGATCGCGATGTGCACATCTGGGACGAATGGCCGTTTAAGGCGTATCTCCAGAAGACCGGGCAGACAGTGCCCGCGACCGGGTCGGACGAATGGAATGCGAAGATGGCTGATTTCCTTGCGAAGATCAAGTCCGATGAGGCGTTCGCCAAGGAATACGGCGAGCTCGGACCCGTGTACGGGTACCAGTGGCGCTCGTGGCCCGCTCCGGATGGCCGGCATATCGATCAGATCACACAGGTCATGGAGCAGATCAAGAAATCTCCTGATTCGCGTCGTATGATTGTCTCAGCTTGGAATGTTGCCGATATCGAGGAGATGGCTAAGTCCGGTCTTCCGCCGTGCCACTGCCTCTTTCAGTTCTACGTGGCGGATGGCAAACTGTCGTGCCAGCTGTATCAGCGGAGCTGCGACACGTTCCTTGGTGTGCCGTTCAACATTGCTTCGTACGCGCTCCTTACGATGATGATGGCACAGGTGTGTGATCTTAAACCTGGAGAGTTCGTCTGGACGGGCGGAGATACGCATATTTATAGCAATCATTTCGAACAGGCGGCAACGCAACTCTCTCGTGAACCGCGAGCACTCCCGAAGATGATCATCAATCCTGAGGTGAAGNATATNTTCNCTTTCACNATCGATGATTTCCGTCTTGAGGGTTATGATCCGCATGATGCCATCAAGGCGCCGATTGCAGTGTAAAATCGTTTTCTGGCCGTTTCTTACGTAGAACGGCCTTTTTCTTTGGAAAAAAAGTCAAAAGTAAGGTATGATAAAAAACATGAAAGAACCAAGAATCAGCCTCATATCAGCTATCGCCAAGAAGAACCGCGCTATCGGGAAAGACAATGCACTTTTATGGCATATCCCGGAGGATTTTAAGCATTTTAAGGACTTGACGAGCGGACATGCGATCGTGATGGGAGAGAATACATATCGTTCGATTGGCCGACCGTTGCCGAATCGGACGAATATCGTTCTTTCGTTGACACCGAGTTTCGCACCTGAAGGTTGTGTTGTCGTGCAATCGATTGATGAGGCGCTAGCAAAGGCGAGAGAGGCTGAACAAGAAGAGATATTCATCATCGGCGGCGCAAGTATTTACAAACAGTTCATCCCGATGGCAGATCGGCTGTATCTGACCCTCGTGGAGGGTGAGTATGAAGCTGACACGTTTTTTCCGGAATATGATGATTTTACGCGGATTGTCAGTGAGACATCGATGGATAATGGAACATACAGATTTTCATTCGTAACTCTTGAAAGGAATATCGGCATGGAAAAGAAAATTATTCTTGGAGTGACAGGAGAAATGGCATCTGGAAAGGACACAGTAACAAAATATCTCGTCGAGAAGTATGGCGCGAAACAGTTTCGATTTTCCGATGTGTTGCGCGATATCTTGGACCGCCTGCATCTTCCACAGGTGCGCAAGAATTTGGCAGGTCTTTCACATGCCCTTCGCAAGGCGTTCGGCGAAGATATTTTGGCTCATGTGATAGAGAATGATGCTAAGCGAGAGAATCATGCGTTAGTGGTGATTGATGGTATCCGACGCGTATCGGATATCGATCTTGTCAAAAAGCTGCCGGAATTCACGCTTATCTATGTCGAGGCGGATATGCAGCGTCGTTATGAGCGTCTTATCGGAAGGCGTCAGAATGCCGATGATCAGACGAAAACATTCGAGGAATTCAAGCAGGATCATCTGCTTGAGACGGAAATCACCATTCCGCCGCTCCGTGTTGATGCTCAATACATTGTTAATAACGATGGAACGCTTGAAGAATTGTATGCCCAAACGGACCGCATTATCACTGAGCTTCAGAACATCAAGGATTGACATGAGAAAGAATGGTTTCATATGGAAGGAAAACTTATCACAATATACGGTATCAATGGTATCGGCAAGACAACACAAGTCGAGCTTCTGGTGAAGTTTTTACAGGAGTGTGGCAAACAGGCAAATCATCTTAAGTATCCCGTATATGATCTGGAACCGACTGGACCGTTCATATATCAGTATTTGCGCGACCCGGAATTTCGTGTAAACAATGGAATTTCGACTGAAGAGCTGCAGATGAAATATGTGCAGAATCGGAAGGATTATGAAGGAACATTGAAAAAGCGTCTTGCGGCTGGAGAATGGATTGTAGCAGAGGATTATGTCGGTACCGGTATTGCATGGGGATTGGCATGGGGTGCAGATCTTGAATATCTTGAAACAATCAACGAAGATTTGTATCGGCCGGACCTCTGCATTTTGATGCATGGACATCGTTTTGATACGTCCATCGAGGCTGGGCATCGGAATGAAATGGCCAATGAGAAGATAAGCATCTGCAAGAATTTCCACCTGTTGCTTCAGGAACGGTATGGGTGGAGCCGGGTGGATGCGAATCAGAGCATCGAAGAAGTGTCGGAAAATATCATTTCAATTGTGAGAAATGTCTTATGAGGCTTGATGTGAAAAAAATAGTACCGGAAGCCAAGTTGCCGACACGTGCACATGCGGATGATGCAGGGTTGGATCTGTATGCTGTCGAAGATTGCGTACTTGAACCAGGCGAACGGCGGGCGATAAAAACCGGTATCGCGATGGTGATTCCGTTTGGATATGCCGGCTTGATTTGGGATAAATCAGGCTTGGCATTGAAAGCAGGACTGAAAACGATGGGAGGAGTCATTGATGCGTCGTATCGCGGAGAAATCCAGGCTATCGTCATCAATTTGTCCTCAGAGCCGTATCGTATTGAACAAGGATCGAAGATCGCACAGCTTCTCATCCAAAAGGTTGAGCTTCTTGAAGTTTGCGAAGTGTCCGAAATTGATGCTACGATACGAGGAGACAGGGGGTTCGGGAGTACAGGGGCTTATTGAATGCATAACGTTCTGATGATATGAAATATGGCGTAACCATAGGCATGGAAGTCCATGCGGAACTCAAGACAGCTTCGAAAATGTTCTGCCGATGCAAGAATGGTCTCGGCCTTGAGGCTGAGCCGAATACGCATATCTGTCCAGTATGTACAGGTCAGCCGGGAACATTGCCAGTACCGAATCGCGCCGCTATCGAAGCGGTGCAGCGAGTTGGGCTCGCGCTTGGCTGTTCGCTTCGCCTCACATCGAAGTTTGATCGCAAGAATTATTTTTATCCGGATCTTCCGAAAGGATATCAGATATCGCAATATGATGAGCCGTTCTGTGAACGGGGCGTTATGCGCATACATGGTGAAGAGTTCCATATCACACGTATCCATCTGGAAGAAGATACGGGAAAATCGATGCATCCGACTGGCGCCGCCCATACGCTGGTTGATTTCAATCGGGCTGGCGTACCGCTTATGGAACTTGTCACGGAACCGGATTTTTCGACAGGAAAAGATGCGCGAGCATTTTGCCAGAAGTTGAGGCAGACGCTCAGGTATCTCGATGTTTCTGATGCCGATATGGAGAAAGGACAGATGCGTTGTGAGGTGAATATTTCGCTGTATCCAGAAGATGCGGATCGTTTGTCCGGAACCAAGGTGGAAATTAAGAACCTTAATTCTTTCAAAACAGTCGAACGGGCTATCGAATATGAGATTAGGCGCCAGACCGAGGCGCTTGAAGCCGGAGAAAGCATCGTACAAGAAACCAGAGGTTGGGACGAAGGAAAGCAGGCAACAGTATCGCAGCGTAAGAAGGAATCGGCGCATGATTATCGTTATTTTCCAGAGCCGGATATTCCGCCGTTTGAGTTTACGGAAGATTCCATCGAAGAGCTGCGCCGATCATTGCCGGAATTGCCGGACGCGAAGTCTGAACGGTTCGTTTCTGAATATGCTTTGCCAGCGGCTGATGTCGCCATATTGACAGAAGATAAGGATTTTTCGGGATATTTTGAGGCGGTAGCGAGTGAAATTTCCGAAAAGATCGGAAGCGGAGAAATTGTTGCCTCTGTCGATCGAGCGGTGAAATTGGCATGCAATTATCTTTTGACTGAAGTGCGTAAGCGTCTTTCTGAAAACGGACAGTGCATCAGTGACTTCCCGGTGACGCCCGAGAATTATGCTGAGTTCATTGGATTGGTTGCGGATAGCAAAATCAACTCGAGCGCAGCGCAGACTGTACTCGCCGAGATGTATAAAGGCGGTGATAACGATCCGTCACATATTGTGGAACGTCTCAATTTGGGACAGGTCTCGGACCAGGGTGAGCTTGAGAAGGTTGTCGATCAGGTACTTGAGCACAATGAACAATCTGTCGCGGATTTTAAAGCTGGCAAGCAGAACGCGCTCCAGTTTCTCATGGGGCAGGTTATGAAAGAGACGAAAGGAAAAGCCAATCCGCCGATAGTGATGGAGCTTCTCAAGAAGCGTCTTGCGTAGCCTCGCTTGGAGGGGGTAAGAAAATAAAACACGGGATTACTGGAATCCCGTGTTTTGATATTTTTTAGAGTAAAGATCTGATTTTTTTGAAAGATGTCTGCTTGAGAGTTGTGTGTATTGTCACATCTTACGCATCATACAATGCGATGATTTTCTTCAAACGGCATGAAGAGATGAGTCAGTCTGGCGCGTGTAGAATCATCCAGTTCCTTCTCTTGGCCGCTTCTTAGGCGCTCTATTCCTCGATGTGCTATTTCAGTGCGTATACGTTCTGCTATGTCATGAGCTTCTTTTAATCCAGCGGTATCATTTACCCAAGACGCACTTCCGTAACCTGTTACTCCGAGTTGTGCAACCAGGTCGACGCTGAGATTATTGAGGAGTCTTTCACAATCAAGGGCTGAGAGATTCTCTTGTTTCAGTCCATCAGCTGCTTCTTTGATAGCTTTTTCGAGTGATGCGGTTTTCTCATCAGATGATTCTTTTGCTGCAGCTATGTCTGTTGCTCGTTCCTGTACTGCAGCCACGCGTCCTCTGAAGTTATCGACAGCTTGGAGTTTTTCTGGTGCGATGCCTGTCTGCGCTATCTTGATGTCTTCGCTTAATTCACCATCAACAATGCTGCCTTCTCCAGCGTGTTGCAGCGATGTTGCCACTGGTTTTTCAGCGGTTTCATTTTCAGGGACTTCTGTTGATGCAGGATGAGCAGCGCCGAGCTCTTTTTCCGGTAATGGCTCTCCGGTCGCTTCATCTCTTTCCATTCCTTTGGAGGATTCGTGTTGTTCAATCGAATCTGGTCCAGAGGAAGGGGCTTCTGCTTCTTTTGCCTTTTCCGCTTTTTCCCGTTCTTCTATCTCTTGAGCATGGAGCGGTGGTTTTTCGAAATCCATAGGGATTGCATAATTAACGGTTTGATCGCTGACGCCAGTATAGGCGAATTTTCCAGTAAAGGCAATGGGATTTCAGCTTCATATATCGATATATCCGCGGAGGTTTTTTCGGATATGATCCAACGCAATATGCATAGTGTTACGTATTTTGTTACGTAACGAGGTACGTATATTTCCCGATATGTACGAGAGAGCGTCGTTGAGGTTGGAGGCGTGGAAGATAGGGAGTCCGGAGCGTTCCATGCGACGGAGAAAAGTGAATTGGCGTTTGGCGTATCGACGGATTTCCATCTCGAGCTCCACGAGCATTTTTTCGCGGGAAATCTTTTTTTGTAGGAAGAGAGCGATGTGGCGGTATTCGAGCCCGAAACTTTCGAGCCGTTCCCAGCTGATTCCTTCCGTGTGGAGGCGTTCGACCTCTTCAATCATGCCTTCCGCAATCCGTTTTTCGAGACGCTTCGCAATCCTTTCATGGAGGATTTTCTTGTCTGGCACCAAAGCAATAATCAGAGTATCTCGATTCTCGATTCTCGATTGCTGTTTTTTCTGAAGCTGAGGAACTTTTCCAAGCGTTTCTATGATCTCAATGGCCCGTATCAAGCGTATTTTATTGTGCTTATCTATCGAAGCGGCACGGGCAGGATCCTTTTCTTCGAGTAAAACGAAAAGTTCTTCAGTAGAATGTTTGTTGAGTGCTGCACGAAGTGTTGGGTCTGGTTTCACGGCAGGCAGCGTATTGCCCGAGAGAAGCGCTTCGATCCAGAAATGCGTTCCGCCGCAGATGATGGGTAGCTTACCGCGTCTTCGGATATCCGCTATCGCTTCTTTTGCATCATGAACAAAATGTGAGACGTTGTAGTCTTCTTTCGGATCAGCGATGTCGATCAGATGATGGATAATCCCTTCCGAGAGGTATTCACCTCGGTTTTTTTCAGAAAAATCTTTTGGGACTTTCCCGGTTCCGATATCCATTCCGCGATAGACTTGCCGGCTGTCAGCTGAGATGATTTCGCCTTCAGAGCGTTTGGCGAGCGCGATGGCAAGATCTGATTTTCCAGCCGATGTCGGACCGATGATAATGATGAGTTTTGGCAGGTCGTTATCCATAGGAACAAGGCCGGGTCAATGGTCGACTGATGCGACTCCTTCGATAATCTTGAGGTCTTCGAGATCCTTGGGAAGAGCAGCAATGGAAAAGGCTGTTTCGATAGTCGCTCCTTGGATGCGGACAGAAACGCGGTAAGGGCCGGCTGGAAGCATGCGCAAAACTCGAGAAAGCGTTTCGATAATCTTGGGTGGAGCATCCGATTTGACGGTGATAATGATGGAGCTGCGTTCGGTGTTCTTTCGGGACGATTCTTCTTGGGCGATTTTCGCACGTGTGGCTTCGGCTCGTGCGAATTGCTCGACATCACGCTGCGAAAGGCGCTCAACGCCTTCGGCTGAAGCTCGGAGCTGGCCGTCTTTTGAAGTGATGCGTACATCCACAACGACGATCTCGCCTTCAACCCATGAGCCGTCAGTCCGTTCAGCGGTCCGACCAAAAACAGGAAGTTCGATATGGCCAGTGGTATCTTCGAGACCGATGAAGAACATCGTGTTGCCAGTCTTGGTGGTGGCTTTACGTACTGATGATATGATGCCGCCGATGCGGATGCGGGCGCCGTCGGATTGTTTTTCGATATCGTGGATAGGTATGGCTGTGCGATTGAGATAGTCCTGATATTCCGCGATGGGATGGTCGCTGACGTAGAGGCCGAGAAGCTCCTTTTCCCAATTGAGCCGTTCTTTTTTGGAGGCTGGATGGGACTTGATGAGCTTGATCTTTGTTTCGGGCATAGCCATGCCGCCAAAGAGACTGTCCGCGTGTGTATCAGCTATCGCTTTTAAGTTTTTGGCATGTTTGAGAATAGCATCGAGATTTTTGAGGAGCTGTTGGCGTTCACCGAAATCTTCGAGTGCACCGACTTTGGCAAGTGATTCGAGTGAGCGTTTGTTCAGATCTTTCGTCTGTACGCGCTCAACGAAATCTTCAAGCGATTGGAATTTGCCGCCTGCTTTTCGGGCACGGACGGTTTCGGCGGCACAGACTGAGCCGACATTCTTTATAGCGTTCAGTCCGAAACGGATGCGTTCTTTCCCGTCATCACCAACGATGACTGCGAAGTCCTCGAAACTCTCATTGATGGAGGGAGGCAGGACTTCGATGCCGATTTCGCGCGCTTCATGGACTTCGATGGCGACGCGGTCTGAGTCGTGCTGATCGCTTGTGAGGAGAGCGGCCATGAATTCGGCAGGGTAGTGGGCTTTGAGATAAGCGGTTTGATAGCCGATAAGCGCATAGCAAGCGGCATGTGAACGGTTGAAACCGTATCCGGCGAATGGTTCGATGAAGGCGAAAACCTGTTCCCCAATCTTTTTTCCGACCCCGGTCTTCTCGCAGCCTTCGATGAATTTTTCGCGCTGTTCTGCAACGAGTTCTTTGATCTTTTTTCCGACCGCTTTGCGAAGCACGTCTGCTTCACCAAGCGAGAAGCCTGCTAGATCACGTGCGATCTGCATGAGCTGTTCCTGATAGACAGCGACACCGTACGTATTGCGAAGGATTGGTTCGAGCTTTGGATGGAGATATTTGACGGTTTTTGTCCCATGTTTTCCGGCGATGAAGTCAGGAATATAATCCATTGGTCCCGGACGATAGAGGGCGACCATAGCGATGATATCTTCAAAGACAGACGGTTTGAGCTGTTTCAGATAGCGTTTCATGCCAGTCGATTCGAGCTGGAAGACGCCGGTAGTGCGTGCTTCTTGGAGGATTGTGTATGCTGCTTCGTCATCGAGCGGAAGTCGGCTCATGATGTCGGCAATGGATGCGGTTTTTGCATCGAGGCCGAGTTGTTCCGCGAGCGCATCAAGCTTTCCGAGCGCGCGTACGATGCGGAGAGTGTTCTGCATGATAGTGAGGTTCTTCAAACCGAGGAAGTCCATCTTGAGAAGTCCGATCTTTTCGACAGCATTCGCTTTGGTAGAAGAGGCATACTGGGTGACGACTCCGTTTTCAGAACTAGCGACTCGTTGGAGCGGCGTATATTCGGTGACAGGATCTTTAGTGATGACGACACCGCAAGCGTGCATGGAGGTATGTCGTGCCAAACCTTCGATGTTCTTAGCCGCATCGATGAGTCGCTTGACTTCCGGATCATTCTCATAGCGCTCCTTGAGTTCGGGAACTTCATCGAGTGCTTCTTGGATGGAAGAAAACATAGGGATCATCTTCGCTGTTTGATCGCAGAGCGCGAGTGGCATGCCGAGCGCGCGACCGACGTCACGGATGGAACCGCGGGCTGCCATGGTACCGAACGTGATGATCTGAGCGACGTGATCGTTCCCATATTTTCTTCGGACATAATCAAGCACGTCCTCACGCCGATCGTCTGCGAAGTCCATATCGACATCAGGCATGGAAATACGTTCCGGATTGAGGAAGCGTTCAAAAAGGAGATCATATTTGATAGGATCGAGATCGGTGATTCCTGCGAGGTATGCGACAAAAGAGCCAGCAGCTGAACCACGTCCAGGACCGACCATGACACCGGCATCTTTGGCCCAGTTGACGAAATCCTGGACGATAAGAAAGTATGAAGCGAATCCGGTTTTTTCAATGACTGAAAGTTCGTATTCGAGGCGCTTGCGTTGTTCATCCGTGATTTTCTGCCCAGGAAAACGTTTTGTCAGTCCGGTTTCGCAGAGTTCGCGGAGCATGCCGTCAGCAGTTACCCCTTCCGGGAGGGGAAATGATGGCAATTGGTTCTCGCCGAGTTTGATGGAGACATTGCAGGCGTCAGCGATTTTTTGCGTATTTTCCAAAGCTTCCGGAATGTCGTGGAATATCTGTTTCATGTCTTCGGCGGAACGGAGCGACAGGTCGAGATTTTTCATACTGAAACGCTCGGTATCCGTCACTTTTTTGCTGTCGCGTATGCAAAAGAGAATATCCTGGATAGCGGCATCTTCCTTTTTGACATAATGGACATCAACAGCTGCGACAACTGGAATGTCGGTTTCGCGGGATATCTGTACGAGACCTTGGTTGGCAGCCACCTGGTTTTCGATATCGGTATGCGGTCCGAGCTCGAGATAGAAATTTCCTTTTCCGAAGATATCTTCGTATTCGAGCGCTGCCATTTTTGCGCGCTCGTAGTTGCCATAAATCACTTCGGATGGCACTTCGCCTTGCATTGATCCTGACAAGGCGATGAGGCCTTCGCTGTACTGTCTGAGAAGATTTTTGTCTGCTCGAGCCTTATAGTAGAATCCTTCCAGTTGGGCGGTCGAGATGATTTTCATGAGGTTTTTATACCCCGTTTCGTTTTTGGCGAGTAGGACTAATTGATGCCGTCTCTTGTCTTCGGAAGTATTGTTTTTGCTTCTGAGGTCTTTGCAGACGAAGATTTCTGCACCGATGATCGGTTTGATGCCGTAGTCCTTGGCATGCATATAGAATTCGACAGCGCCGTACATGGCAGAGGTGTCGGTAAGCGCGAGTGAGGTCATCCCGAGTTCTTGCGCGCGCTTCAAAAGGTCATCGACTCGAGGGAGCGCGGTGAGAAGGGAGTAGTGGGAGTGGACGTGGAGATGGGTGAAAGACATGATTTCAGGAAATTAAAAACGCCAATCAAAATAAAGGCGAAAAGAATGATAGGAATCGGAATATTGTCATAGTGATAGATTCCCTCATTATCCGGCTTGCGCCTCGGATTTTGCAGGGAAACGTATATCGATAGTGTATACTATGATTATGGAGAAGACAACTTTCAATACGGAGCGTTATAGGAGCTTGCTCGGTCATCGGTATATCATCGGAATCGATGAGGTCGGCCGCGGTCCGCTCGCAGGGCCGGTAGTGGCAGCGGCGGTCTGGTTTAAGGACCCGGATTTTGTTATTCCCGTGGAGCTGGAAAAAGAGTTCGCGCTCATTCGCGATTCGAAGAAATTATCAGAGAAGCAGCGTGAGAAGATTTTCGATCTCATTCATGAACATTTTGAGACGGGTATCGGTATCATTTCGTCAGAAACGATCGATCGGGTGAATATCCTTGAAGCGACATTCATAGCGATGAAAGCGGCTCTCGGAGAGCTTATGAAGAAATTGCCGCGCCAGGCGGCTGGATCGGCATATTTGTTGGTCGATGGCAATCAGGCAATTCCGAACTGTTCGTATCGTCAAGAATCGATCATCGGTGGAGATGGCATCGTAAAGTCGATTGCGGCAGCATCGATCATCGCCAAGGTGACGCGTGATAGGATGATGATAGCATATGAGAAAGAGTATCCAGGATATGGATTCACTGAACATAAAGGTTACGGCACTAAGGCTCATATGGATGCGCTCCGACATTTGGGACCTTGCCCGATCCATCGGCGTTCATTCCGTCCGGTGGAGCTTGCTATCCCGGAAAATGTGAATAGGCGGTTTAGCGCTCTTTTGAGACGGAAACAGAACTGAAATCATCCTGATAGGCTTATTCTTCCGGTTGGCCGGCTGTTTTTCTGGTAGACTCTTGTCAAAATGGCAAAAAGATGATAGATTGTCTCTATTGGATAATTCCGTCTAAGAACGATATTTATGGCATTGCCGAAACAGAGACATACCCGTCAGCGACGTGATCGCGCTCGTAAGCAGTATGATGTCGCTTTGGTGAATACTCAAGAGTGTCCTAAGTGCAAAGCGCGCGTGCTTTCGCATCGTGCCTGCCCTGAGTGTGGGACGTACAAAGGGAAAGAAGTGAAAGGCGCCGCTCCGAAAGTGAAAGCGGCTAAGTAATTCGCCTCCTCGCCTTTGCGGGCGGAGAGGATCGGAAAAACAAAAAAAATGGCAAACAGGCATCTTCAGAGATCGGTCGCTATGCAGTCCCTTTTTGAGTGGGATTTTCAGGGGAAACATGACGATTCGGCTCTTGCAATCGTGAAACGCAATATTGCTGAATTCGCTCCCGGACTTGAGGATGCGGTTTTTGCTGATCACTTGGTTGAAGGAACGCTCCGCGAACGCTCAACCATTGATAAGCTCATTGAGAAGTGCGCGCCTGAATGGCCATTGGAACAAGTGACTGCTATTGATCGAAATATATTGCGTCTCGGCATTTACGAACTTATGTTCGGAAATTACGATGAAGTTCCGCCGAAAGTGGCTATCAATGAAGCGATTGAACTCGCAAAAACATTCGGTAGCGATTCAAGCGCTCGGTTCGTGAATGGTGTGCTTGGCACGATTTATCGTGAAATGGGAGAACCGATGAAAGATGATATTTCCGAGAATCACAAGAAGAAGCTTGAAGAGCAAGAACAGCTTGAAAGCGCTCAGGAACAGAAGACACAAGAAGCGATGAAAACTGCCGAAGAGCAGCGGGCAGCCCATGCCGAATGAGAGAGCCCGTAAGGGCTCTTTTCTCAAGGGCTACGGGGATTTATATGCTATCGTGACGTTTATGCCGAATCGTGTCGATACGGAACAACTCAAGGGGAAGCTCGGTATATCCATCGGAAATACCGATCTTTTTCAGGAAGCGTTGACGCATCGTTCGTATTTGAATGAACATCGCAATTATGCATTTCCGCATAATGAGCGTCTGGAATTCTTGGGTGATGCGGTACTGGAACTCGTCGTGACACGTTATCTGTTCGATCGCTTCGATAATCCGGAAGGTGAATTGACCAGTTATCGCGCAGCACTTGTGAATGGTGATATGCTTGCGAAGATCGGGCAGGATTTGAGTGTTCAAGATTTTCTGCTTATGAGCCGCGGTGAATCCAAGGATACCGGTCGCGCTCGGAACTATCTTATCGCCAATGCCATGGAAGCCATCATCGGCGCCATCTATCTCGATCAAGGATATGACGCGGCATCGGAGTTTATTTTGAAGCATGTGATTTCTCATATGCAGGAAGTACTCGATCAGGAGCTATATACTGATCCGAAGAGCCGTTTCCAGGAGATGGCACAGGAAAAAGTCGGTGTGACGCCGAGCTATCGAGTGCTCCGCGAGTGGGGACCGGATCACGATCGACATTTTCTTGCTGGTGTATTTTTGGGTGAAGAGAAAGCAGCAGAAGGCGAAGGTCCTTCGAAACAGGACGCTCAGCGTGATGCAGCAAAGAAGGCGTTGCAGGCCAAAGGTTGGTAGGGATTGTCATCTTGTTCGTTGGTATTTTGCTCTGGAGGGCAATGTGATGAAAAAGAGTTTGAAGGGTGTTGTGCGGCTGATGTTCAAATCGATTTTACGGAATCGTTTGTACGAGAAACCGGACGGTAGCGTATCGGTCGGAGACGATGATTGCGACCGGAAATTGCTGGGTTTTCTGGTTAAAATCGGGTATTTGTCCTATAACGACATCGGCCAGTGCGTTCGGCAGCGGTTTCCGCATCTGTCAGTGGCGATGACGGATGTTTCTGTACGTTATCTCATCGTCCCTGTGGAAGAAGGCTTGTTTGTGCCGGAACATCGTGAACCTTCCGATTGTGGCGGTGCGAATCGCCGGTGTGCGTGAAGGCTGAACCACAGAAGAAGCAACGGGGTATGTCAGTACTCCGTTTTTTTGTGGAAATTTCTTATTGACTTTTTTATAAAAAATGGTATGATAGGAACGGTTTCTTTAACATTTATGAGGAAGGAAATCGACATGAAGCTCGTGTATGAGATTGTTCTGGAAGTGTGTTTGGTGTTTTTGATTCCGGTAATGTGCTACGCATGGGATTGTTTTGTGCGTCGCCGCGCTGGTAATGATGTCGTTCATGAAAGGGGAAAGCATGCAGTTTGAAGAAGCGTTGTCGGGAATCGGTATAGCAGGAGCAGTCATAGGGATTGTCATTGCTGTGGGCGTTTTGGCTGCGTTTGTTTTATCGTTTTTCGGCAGAGGAAAACGACACGGAATGTTAGCGTTGTCACGCCAGGAGATTCTCATGTTGGTTGAACGCGGACTTGGCGTTCAATATCTCGAGATCTTCATCGGTGATATTGATGATGATCAGATCGATGTCGTTCGACAAGCATTCCGTGCCGGTGATGTAACAATCGATGAGTTACGGCAGGCGGCACATGATGGTTTGTGCCGTGTCGGACAGGAAACATACCGCTGGTATGAGGAACGTGGCGGTATCAGTTATGCGAATTATCGAGAGCATCCCAGCGAAGCGGCGTTGGATTATGCGATTATATATGGAGCAGTCCCGCTCGGAAAAGGCATCAGTCATCTTGGTTCACAGACATTTAATGAATGTCAAAGGATGTCAGACAAGTTCTTGCAGCATGTTATCAATCAGCTTTCTTGTTGAAGTTTTTTTCTGGTGAACCTACCAGTTATGGAAGTTGCTTTCGAAGCAGCTTCCTTTTTTGTAGGAGATTGATTTTATCTGAAGCATCTGTTAGCATGCTGGCAGTTCTTTTTTGTGAAAGGAGAGAAACATGAATGAAGATGTCTTGAGTATTCTCAGTTGGTGTATCCTGTCGTTGTTATTGCTGGCGCTGTTTATTCCGTTTATTGATGATATCCGTATGAAAAATATCAACGGAGGATTACCGTCAAAGGATGTGAATAAGCCAACAAATGACAAAGACGGGTCAAAATGATGAGTTGTCATGGAAAGGGGCGTGAAAAGCGCCCCCTTTTTCTTTTTGGCTTTTTTCCAGTATACTGTCAGTGTGCGGTGTCATGTATGATACATGCAAAGGGATGTATAGAGTGCATTTCTTTGTGTTCGTATATGATAGAAATAGATTGTATGATATTTTTTCGAAAATGTATTTAAAGAAACTCGAAATCAGTGGATTTAAATCCTTCGCCAATAAGATGGTGTTGGATTTTTTGCCCGAGTGCTCCATTGTCGATGGCGGTCGATGCGGCATTACGGCGATTGTCGGTCCGAACGGTTCTGGGAAATCTAACGTAGCCGATGCCATTCGTTGGGCAATTGGCGAACAATCGCTCAAGAACTTGCGCGGTAAAAAATCAGAAGATGTCATCTTCGCCGGTACGGATAAGAAATCGCGCCTCGGAACGGCATCTGTGACGATGTATTTCGATAATTCTGATAAGCGTATTCCGATTGAATTCGCTGAAGTCTCTATCACGCGCAAGATTTATCGAAGCGGTGAGAGTGAGTATCTTATCAACGGATCGCATGTCAGACTCATGGACATCGTTGATCTTTTGGCGAAAGCCGGCATCGGCAAGGATAGCTATTGTGTCATCACACAGGGTATGAGCGATGCCGTTTTGAATGCATCGCCTACTGAGCGGCGCGCTATCTTCGAGGATGCGGCTGGAGTGAAACAATACCAGATTGAGAAGGAACGTTCTCTCCGTAAGCTTGAGAGTACGAAAGAAAACCTTGTTCGTGTCGATGCGCTTACCGCTGAGATTGAACCACATCTGAAAAATCTTCGACGCCAGGCTGAAAAAGCGTCGCAGGGAAAAGATATCGCTGCAAAACTCCGCGAAAAACAGCTTTTATTGTATGGTTTCTTATGGCATAGTTTTCAAGGGGAACGTGGTACGCTTGCGCGGGAACGTGATACTGCTCAGGAACAGGTGTCTCGTCTTGAGATCGAAACTGAAGCGCTTCAGAAAGAAGTGGCTGAAGTGTCGAAATCGATGGAAGATCGGAACGAAGAAGAGACAATGGCGTCTGTGCTTTCAAAGCTTCAGAATGAGGCGAATACACTTTTGCGCGATAGGAGTATTCTGGATGGCAGAATCGAAATTGAGAAAGAGAAACAGAAAGAACAGGAGGTGGTCCGAGTGATTCCTGTTGATCTGAATTATGTCAGAGCCGCTTTGAATGAAATCGGATCGGATCAGGAAAAGCTTATTCGTCGCATAGAGCATGTTGAGAAGCTTGAAGAACTTCAGGATATTCGGGAATTTGCACAAGTCGTGAAACAGAAGCTTCACGATCTCGATGAAAAGGCTGGACAGGGAAGCGTCAAGGAGAAAAAAGTTATCGCTTTGCCGCCCGAAGAGAAGCAGGCGAGCGATGCTCGCTTGGCCCGGTTTGCTGAGGAAAAATCTGCACTGAACCATCGTCTTGAAGAGATACATCAGGAGCTTTCGATAAAAGAAACCGCTTTGTCGGCCATGCGTGAAGCCGGACGTTCTGCTCGTGATACGTTTTTTGCAAAAGAGAAAGAATGGCGTGAAAAAGGTTATCAATTGACGCGTCTCAAAGATCAGCTCAATGAAGTGAAAGTTCGTTTGGCTCGTGTTGAAGTCCGTGAAGAAGATCTGGTCAACATGGTGCATGAAGAGCTCTCGCTTGGCGTTGATGACCTTGCATATGACGGGACCACGCCGGTTGAGCGTGAACGCATGGAACGGGAAATCGCACGCCTCAAGGTAGAGGTTGAACATATCGGCACCATTGACCCGCTTATTGTTGAAGAATATCGGGAGACCGAAGAACGATTCTTGTTTTTGACGCGTGAGTCTTCCGATTTGAAGGCTGCCATAGAGTCACTCCAAACGGTGCTTCGTGAAATTGATCAGAAGATTGATCATGCTTTTCAAGCGGCATTCACTGAGATTCGTAAGAAATTTGAAGCATATTTCAAAATAATATTCGGAGGTGGCCGCGCCGAGCTTGAGATCGTAAAGATTAAGAAGCGCCGCTCGGCATCTGATGCGTTGGCTGATAGCGATAGTGTTGTCGAAGAGCAGGAAGGAGAAAATAGCCAGGATGATGAATCCGGTATTGAAATATTCGTGTGTCCGCCCGGCAAGAAGATCACGAATCTTTCCATGCTTTCTGGCGGTGAGCGCTCTCTTACATCGCTCGCGCTTCTCTTTGCGATTATTTCGCACAATCCGCCGCCGTTCGCGGTGCTTGATGAAGTGGAGGCGGCATTGGACGAAGCGAATTCCCGCCGTTTCTCCAAAATGCTTCATGAACTTTCTGAACGCACGCAATTTATCGCTATCACGCATAATCGCGAAACCATGTCGCAAGCCGGACTCATTTACGGCGTTACCATGGGAGATGATGGTGTTTCACAGCTTCTTTCTATCCGCCTCGATCAGGTTGGTGAAGGTGGAAAAGTGTTGACAGCGGCATGAGTCTTGCAAGGTGTAGCATGTGCGTGGTATGATTTCACACGGAAGAGGTCTTCTGGTTTCTTCCAGTTATAAGCAGCATTAAACCGTGTCGTACGATTATGACAGACGCTATGAAGGATAAGGAGTTCATTGAGTATGTTGTCAGGATGCTCGTGGACAATCCCGATGATGTGAAGGTTGAAAGGAAGATCGACGAGATGGGCGTACTGATCACGCTTGATGTGAATCCGAAGGATATGGGTATGGTGATCGGCCGGGAGGGTATGACTGCTAAGGCTCTTCGAACATTGTTGCGTGTCATTGGTGCTCGTAATAACGCCCGAGTCAATTTGAAGATAAACGAGCCGGAAGGTTCTGATCGTTTGGTTCGTGAGCATCGTGAAGAACCGACTGTTCCTGCTGAACATCCTGTTGAAGAGCGACGCTCGCTTGATGACGTCATGAATGATATCCGCATCTGAGATGCATCGAATGTCGTAATTTTTAGCCGCTCCTTTTTCGGGGCGGCTTTTCTTTTTGTTTTCTGAGTGTTATCATGGCAACGCCTGTCATTTTTTTGAGGAGGGTAGCAATATGAAAATCATCGAACGTTTCGATAAGAAGATTGCCGGACAATGTCCGATTCTTTTACAGCCGAACGTTTTTGTCGATGATCGGGGATGTTTCTTTGAGGCATGGAGCGAGCAGAGCTATCAGGGCCTTCTGTTACCACCGGAACGTTTCGTGCAGGACAATGTTTCAGAATCGAAACGGGGAACGGTACGCGGACTGCATTTCCAGGTACCTCCATTCGCTCAAGGGAAACTGGTTTCGGTGCATAAAGGGCGCGTTTTCGATGTCGCCGTTGATATCCGTACAGGATCGTCGACATTCGGTCGGTATGTCGCCGTTGAGCTTTCAGGAGAAGATCATCGGCAATTCTGGATTCCAGCGGGATTCGCTCATGGTTTCATGGCACTTGAAGAGGGAACAATCTTTTCCTATAAAGTGACGAACCCGTACCACAAGGCTTCGGAAAGAGCTATACGCTGGGACGATTCGACTATTGGAATCGTTTGGCCCGAAGGGATCCCACCGATTGTTTCACCGAAAGATGCGGCAGCGCCTTTGATGGCTGAAATCGACCAGACATTCAAGTTTGGCGATTATTAAAGCCTGCTTTGAGCCGCCTTTGGAAGAATGATATACTTCCTTTGGCGGTTTTTTTGTCCCATTTTTTATGAAAATACTTGTCACTGGCGGAGCGGGATTCATTGGAAGTAATTTCATCCATCATATTTTGAAAACATATCCGGAGGATGAAGTAATCAATCTTGATGCTTTGACCTACGCCGGTAATTTGGAAAATCTTGCGGCCTGGAAAGATGATGCACGCTATCGTTTCGTGAAGGGGAGTATCACTGACGCTGCCATCGTCGATCCACTTGTGGCTGAGTGTGATATCGTGGTGCACTTCGCAGCGGAGTCGCATGTCGACCGGTCTATCATGGACCCGGGGATCTTTCTTGAGACCAACGTGCGTGGGACACACGTGCTGCTCGAGGCGGCGAGGAAGTATAGCAAGCGCTTCCATCATGTCTCGACGGATGAAGTGTTCGGGAGCTTAGGTCCGGATGACGCCGCATTCAATGAGGAAACGCCGTATGATCCCAGGAGTCCGTACAGCGCGTCCAAGGCCGCCTCGGACCATCTCGTGCGCGCGTATTTCCATACCTACGGACTGCCGATCACGATCTCCAATTGCTCCAACAATTACGGCCCATATCACTTCCCGGAGAAACTCATCCCGCTCGCGATCACCAATCTGATCGAAGGGAAGAGCGTACCAGTCTATGGTGATGGTGCTCAGGTGCGCGACTGGCTCCATGTATCGGACCATTGTCGGGCAATCGATGTGATCATCCGCAAAGGAAAGATCGGCGAGACGTACTGCGTGGGTGGCAACGGCGAGCGCGAGAATATCTGGATCGTGCGGCAGCTTCTCACGGCGCTCGGCAAGGATGAATCTTCGATTGAATACGTGAAAGATCGTGCTGGCCATGATCGCCGTTATGCGATCAATTTTTCGAAGATTGAGCGCGAGCTCGGCTGGCGCCCGATCGTGACACTTGAAGAAGGCCTTCGTGATACCGTGAAGTGGTTTCAGGAGAACGAAGCCTGGTGGAAGAACGTGAAGTCCGGCGAGTATAGGGAATATTATGAACAACAATATGGATCGTAGGAAAGTCTTGATTCTGGGGGCGAAGGGGATGCTCGGGCAGGAGCTCGTGCGTGTGTATGGCGAGGATGAAGGATACGAGGTGGTTGGGTGGGATTTCGGTGATATCGATGTGACGGATTTTGCGTCGGCTGAGGAGAAGATCCGTGCTCTCGGTCTGGATGTCATCGTGAATGCGGTGGCATATAACGCCGTTGACCAGTGTGAGGAAAACGAAGAGGAATATGCGAAGGCGATGAAGCTCAATGCTGAGGTGCCGGGATTTCTCGCACGGCTTGCGAAAGATCTTGATGCCACGCTCGTCCATTATTCTTCGGACTATGTCTTCGATGGCGAGAGCGAAGAAGCGTATGCCGAGGATGCACGGCCTCATCCGATCTCGAAGTATGGCATGAGCAAATGGGAAGGGGAGAAGCGCGTGATCGCCGAAGACGGAAGATACTATGTGGTCCGTCTTTCGAAACTCTTCGGCAAGCCGGCCTCATCTGCTACGGGGAAGAAGAGCTTCTTTGAGAAAATGCTCGAAGTGGCTCAAGGAAAAACCGAAGTCACGGTCGTCGATGATGAGAGGAGCTGCTTTACGTACGCGCCGGATTTGGCGCTTGCGAGCAAGGTGCTTGAGATGCATGGTAATCCGTATGGTGTTTATCATTTGATTAATGAAGATGCAGCAACATGGTATGAAGCGGCAAAGGAGCTTTTCAAGGTTGCGGGTATCGATGTTGCCGTGAAACCGGTCTTGCCCGACGCCTTTCCGCGCCCGGCCAAGCGCCCGCATTTCTCCGCGCTCAAGAATACCAAGTTCGTCGCCCTGCGCCCGTATACCGAGGCGCTGGAAGAGTTTTTGAAGAAGTAGCTTTTTGGAAATTGTTTCCTGTCTTGTTTTGTTTTTCAAAAATCCCACCCAGCCGTTCAAGCGTTGTTTTCGGATCGTTCGGAAAAATTTCTTGGATGTTTCTATTTTCTTTTCCCCCCCCGCTCCTCCCAGAGTCAGATTCGAACGCCTCATTGACTCATCGTCGAGAATAAGCTACACGTCACGCTCCATATTTCTAGCGACGATTTCATCGGAAGCGTTACCGAATCAGACTTGAGGGAGTTTCGAAAAAAAAGAGAATAGAAACTCCCTTTTGTTTTGCGCGCGCTTTTTATCTGGTGATGTATAAAAAAAGAAAACACCCCGGATACGACGTATCGCGGGGCGGGCAGCAGTAGGGCTACTACTTGTGTAGTAGTGCCTGAATCATCATGCCGATGCCTAGACTTGAGCTTGCTGATAACGCGATGGCCCAAATCAGCTGGATCAGCGGACTGAAATTCTCCAAAAAAGCTTACCAGCAGCGGACTTAGTATTGCCAAAAAACCCGTTGATAAACCAAGAGTGGCACTTCTCCTTTTCAGTTGTGCCTTCCGGCGAAAGAAGGTCCCTCCGAACAATCTTGGCACCAATGAGGGCCATGATGAAAGAGCAAATGGCATAGATGATAAAGAACGACGACATGATGATCTCCAAAATTGAAATGAGCAGAGTTCAAATAATTCTTTGAACATCATATTATACTCTTTTTAAGTAATTTTGTCAATAGTGCGGAAGGGGAAGATTTTTGGTATGATAGAGGCATTGTTAACCTCACGGAATATGAAGCACGATATCCTGAAGAAAGCGGATAAGGCGGTGTATGAGGCGGTTTCGGGCGAGGAGAAGCGGCAGGAAGAGGGACTCGAGATGATTGCTTCTGAGAATTATGTTTCCAAGGCGGTGCTCGAAGCGCTTGGAACAGTGTTTACGAACAAATATTCCGAAGGGTATCCGGGCCGGCGCTATTATGGCGGACAGGAATGGACCGATGTCGTTGAGACACTGGCACTTGATCGCGTAAAGAAGCTTTTCGGTGCGGAACATGCGAATGTGCAGCCACACTCGGGAGCGCAGGCCAACCTTGCTGGGTATGCGGCGATTCTGGAGCCGGGCGATACGGTGCTCGGTATGGACCTTTCGCATGGTGGCCATCTGACGCACGGACATCCGGTCACCTTGCCAGCCAAGATTTACAACTTCGTGCGTTACAAGACGGAAGCAGATGGCACGATTGACTATGAAAAGCTTGAGAAGCTGGCGAAGGAAGTGAAGCCAAAGCTCATGCTGGCGGGGTTTTCGTCGTACACACGGCAGATTGACTATGCGAAGTTCGCAGCGATCGCGAAAAAAGTCGGCGCGATGACGATGATGGATATGGCGCATATCGCTGGACTCATCGCGGGAAAAGCGTTGCCGAATCCGGTGGAGCATTTCGATATCGTGACAGCAACGACACACAAGACGCTCCGCGGTCCGCGCGGCGGTATGATCCTGTGCCGTGAGGTGTATGCGAAGGCGATTGATAAGGCGGTGTTTCCAGGAACACAGGGCGGTCCTCAGATGCACACGATTGCAGCCAAAGCGGTCGCCTTCGGTGAGGCGCTCAAGCCAGATTTCAAGAAATATGCCAAGCAGACGCTCAAGAATGCGAAGGTTTTGGAAAAGGAACTCACGAAGCGTGGCGCAGCGATCCTCTTCGGCGGGACGGAAAATCATATGATTGTCGTCGATACGGTCAAGAGCTATGGCATCGCTGGCAAGGATGCTGAGAAGTGGCTGGATGAGGCTGGGATCACTATCAATAAGAACGTCATTCCGGATGATCCACGTGGTCCTTTGGATCCAAGCGGCGTGCGCATCGGTGTGCCGGCTATTACGACTCGTGGATTCAAGGAAACGGAGATAAAAGTTGTTGCCGGCTGGATTGACGAGGCGTTTCGTTCTAGTGGCAACGCAAAAATCCTCGCGAGCATCCGGAAGGAAGTGAAAGTGATGTGCAAAAAATTTCCGATTTATCGATAATCTTATGAAAGGAATCATCCTCGCTGGCGGGACCGGCACACGGCTCTTGCCACTCACGGCGGTCACATCCAAACAGCTTCTGCCGGTTTATGATCGTCCGATGATTTTCTATCCGCTCAATACGCTCATCAAGGCGGGTATCACGGATATTCTTATTATCGTAGCGCCGGATTATTCGGGTCATTTTCTCAATCTCTTGGGATCGATGTTTCGGAAATTCGGCATCAATCTTTCATTCGTCGTGCAGAAAGCGCCGCGTGGGCTTGCGGAAGCGTTCATTTTAGCAGAAGATTTTCTTGATAATGAACCGTCAGTGCTTATTTTGGGTGATAATATCTTTGAAGATGATTTTACGGAAGCGATCAAGACTTTCGAACAGGGTGGACGCATCTTTGCGAAAGAAGTATCGGATCCGGAGCGCTTCGGTGTGGTGGAGTTCGATGCGGACGGCAAGGTGCTTTCCATCGAGGAAAAGCCGGCAGCTCCTAAGAGTCGTTATGCGATTCCGGGTATTTATATCTTCGATGGCAATATTGTCGAAGAAGCGAAAAACTTGCAGCCATCGGAGCGCGGTGAGCTTGAGATCACTGATCTGCATAGGAAGTATCTAGAGAAAGGAATGCTTGATGTGCGGGTGATCGAGGGCGCCTACTTCGATACGGGGACGCACGAGTCACTCTTTGAAGCGAGCACGTATGCGCGTGAGCATGATTTCAAGAATCGATTTGATCCGCGTATCAATGAGGCGATTCAGGAATTCAATAAGGAATTCAAAGAGCGTGTTTCTCTCAAGAAATAATTCATCCTTAAAACCTATTATTGTATGCACAACAGCGAATTTCCGAAAATAAAGAAAGCGATTCTTCCGGTAGCGGGATTCGGGACACGATTTTTGCCAGCTACGAAGGCGCAGCCGAAAGAGATGCTACCGGTCGTCGATAAGCCGGTCGTGCAATACCTTGTTGAGGAGGCGGTCGCTTCAGGCATTGAAGAGATCATCTTCGTTACAGGTCGCGGCAAGCGGGCGATCGAGGATCATTTCGATGTTTCGTATGAGCTCGAAGATACGCTTGTTGAGAAAAACAAACAAGATCTGCTTGAGATCGTCAAAGGTATTTCTGGGTTGGCAAAGTTTTCATATGTCCGTCAGCCCGTGCCGCTCGGCGATGGTCATGCCCTCCTTCAGGCAGCACATCTTGTCGATGATGATGAAGCAGTACTCGTGATTTTCGGTGATTGCATCTATGATAGCGAAGTGCCGGCTGCCAAACAGCTGATCGAAGCCTATGAGAAATATCATGCCCCGATTGTCGGTTTGACGGAAGTTGAACGATCCGAGGTATCGAAATTCGGGGTCATTGCCGGTGAAAAAGAAGGCGAGAGCGATTGGAAGATTTCTGGATTCGTCGAGAAGCCGAAACCGGAAGAGGCACCGTCCAATGTTGTTGCACCAGGAAAATATATCATTACGCATGAAGTATTCGAGGTATTGAAAGGGATGGATTCTGGCAAGTCTGGTGAGATCCGATTGGCTGATGCGTTTGATATCATGTTGCGGTCAGGTCGGCCGCTCTATGGCCGTACGCTTGAGGGCGAATGGCTTGATACTGGCGACAAGTTTAATTTTCTCCGAGCGACTATCCATTTCGGTCTGAAGCATCCGGAAGTCGGCGAAAAATTGAGGAAGTATCTTAATGGTCTCATGTGCGGTCATAAGTTCTGATGCCGGATAGCCGGAATATTTCGCCATGTATTGGATGTATCTTGCGCTTTTCGTACTCGCAGTGTTGACTCCGGAAATCATCCGTAGCGGAGGCGGCATGCTTGACGAAGAAGATATCGAAGCATTGCTTATTTTTTGTTTCGGAGCGGCTGGTTTCATGATGTATCTCGTTAAGGAAAAAGCATTACTCAGCCTATTGCGAGAGAGGCTGCATCTCCAGCGCCAGACTCATGACATTACGCGTGACTTATCCGATTCGTATTCGTATATAGGCGAAGTGAATCGGAAGCTTGATATACTTAAGGAACTTGTTTTCCAGTTACCAGCGCGAATAACTGAAGTATCTGCTTCGAATATCGGCAAGACTCCTGAAGAATCGTATCAGTCCGTTCTTGAAGCGGTGCGGACATTTTCCCGAGCGGAATCGGCAACGGTCGTATTTGTCGATATGGCCGCAAAAGCATCAATGAAGATGGTGAGCACTGCTGGTAATAGTCCATTTCCTGTACCTGAATCGTCGAAACTCGCGGCGTCAAAGAAGCTTTTTTATGAAGAAGACGGTCTTGTCATTGTCCGATCGCCGGAATTGGCTCGTGGCATCGCAGCCTTCATTATTTTCCAAAAGGCCATGAATCGAGTCGACGATGCTGATATCCTTAAGATGTTTGCGGCATCAGCGCTCGCCTTATATTGCGTTAATCGCTAGCCTGTTATCCGTCATAATTTTCTCGGTATGCGTATAGGTATCGATGCGCGCTTTTATGGGTCGACAGGCAAGGGCCTTGGCCGTTATACGGAGAAGCTTATCCATCATCTTGAGCGATGCGATGATGGGCATGAGTACGTTATATTTCTCGGTCAGGAGAATTTCGATGAGTATGTTCCGAAAAGCCGCCGATGCGTGAAAGTGCTGGCTACGTATCGTTGGTATTCGTTTGCTGAACAGATACTATTTCCGATAACGCTCTATCGGCAGCGGCTTGACTTGGTCCATTTTCCGCATTTTAATGTGCCGCTTCTTTATCGCCGTCGTTTCGTTGTTACCATACATGATCTGATATTGATCCATTATCCGACCATCAGGAATACGACGCGATCCGTTTTTTCTTATTGGATGAAGTTCGTAGCGTATCGGATCGTTATCGGATCAGCCATACGCCGTGCTGCTCATGTCATCACTGTTTCACGATTCACAGAGAGGGATATCATCGAACATTATCCGTTTGCGGCGGGAAAGATATCGATGACATATGAAGCTGCTGATGGAACGTGTTTTTTCGCATTACTGGAAGAACGGAAGAATCTTCTTGAACGGCTTGGGCTCATCCGAGCACATGGCGGGACGGGAGGGGATGCACATGATATAATATGGCCGTACCTCCTGTATGTCGGAAATGCATATCCGCACAAGAATCTGGAGGCGATCGTTCAAGCGGCGCTCGCGTTCCCGGAATACCGATTCGTATTGGTTGGAAAGGAAGATTATTTCTATGAACGCATCAGGAAACAGGCAGCTGCTCACGGTGCGACGAATGTCATTTTTTCGGGCTTCATGACGGATCGTGAGCTGTCAGTATTGTATCGATCTGCTCGGATGTACGTTTTTCCGTCGCTCTATGAGGGTTTTGGTCTCCCTCTGCTTGAAGCCATGTCGTATGGTCTTCCGGTCCTGGCATCTGATTGTGGATCGATTCCGGAAGTTGCTGGCGATGCCGCAGTCTTGTTTGACCCGAAAGACAACGGATCATTAGTGCGAGCAATCAGATCGTTTATAGAAGACAAGGACACACTCAATTGTTTTCGAAGACGGGGATACGGAAGAGTTGCCTCATTCAGTTGGGAGGCTATGGCCGAGGCAACACGACATGTCTATGAAAAGGCGGCTTGTATCTGACATTCGAAGGATATCCGGCCGGAAAGAAAAAAATATACAGATACATAGCAAGAAGAACGCATGCAAAACGATTCTCATCATGTGCAGCATCCGCCACGGATGTCGGATGTGCGTCCGATAGTCCGTCAGAAAGCGATTTTTCCTCCGGAACCTCTTCAGGATCCGGCGATGTTCGTTTCCACGGAAACGTCGATGATTGAAACGGTATCTCATCTACCGAAGCAGGATGTGCTCGGAACGGATGAATGGCAGGTGGCAGGAGCTCCGAAGACCCGTATCCTTGCGTTGAGACAAGAGACCTTTTTTGAGGTATTTAAGAAGCGTTTTCGCGGTATTTTTCAGCATGTCGATCCGCATTCCATTCCTATGCCGACTCGCTTTGCTAGCATTGCTATTTTAGTCGCGTTTTCGGTTATCTTGCTTTGGTTTTCCGTGACGAAAGGGTGGGAAATGAAGGAGCGGCTTATCAATCAAGGAACGAGCGGATATAGTGATCTTGCTTCTGCAGCGGAGAATCTCAAGGGTGAACGATATGACGGATCGCTTGAGCATTTTACTGCTGCATACAAGACGTTTTCGCAAGCAACTGAAGATTTCTCATCATGGAAAGGAGCCTTGGCTGATGTGGTAGGTTCCATTCCTGGTTTATCGAAAATAGCAGCGGGGAAACATCTGATAGAAGCTGGGAGGCATTTCGCTGCTGCGGGTATCCCTCTTTCACGGGTTGCTTCCGATATATCGGCCTCCAAGGATGCGTATACACAGGGTAATCAAGTGTCGCTTCTTGATTTCATTGATCGTATCAATGAACCGTTGAAAGAAGCTCAATCCGAGCTTAAGCAAGCAGAAGATGAGTTGGCTGATGTGAAGAAAGAGGATATCCCCGAGTCAGAACGCGGGAAATTCGTGGCTATTCAAGAGAATCTGCCTATCGTTATCTCTGCCTTTGAAGCATTTTCGATTTATCAGCCGCTTTTCCATGAGCTTCTTGGCGGCAATGGTCCGCGCCAGTACCTTTTCTTGTTGCAGAATAATCATGAGATGCGGGCGACCGGGGGGTTTATCGGGAGTTATGCGTTGCTTGATATGAATGCCGGTTTCGTGCGGAAGTTTTTTGTGGATGGCATATTCAATCCGGACGGGCAGCTTCGTGAGAATATTACGCCACCAAAACCTATCCAAAAGATTAGCGCGGCCTGGAGTCTTCATGATAGCAATTGGTTTCCGGATTTTCCTGAGTCCGCTGAAAAAGCGATGTATTTTTACGAAAAGACCGGCGGAGCGACTACGGATGGCGTCATTACGATTACACCGACAGTGATGCAGAAGCTGCTTACGGTGACAGGACCTATCGATTTGCCGCAATATGGGCTGGTAGTCGATGCGGATAATTTCATACCGGTCATCCAGGAACAAGTTGAGGTGAAATATGATAAGGAAGAGAATAAGCCGAAGAAAGTTTTGGGAGATTTGTTTTCAGCGATCGTCGGGAAAGTTTTTGAATCTCGCGATAAATCGGATATCGCACGCATGGCTCAAGCGCTTGTTGATGGGTTGAATGAGAAGCATATACTGATCTATCTGAAGCATCCGGAGGCACAAGCGCTCGTTGATAAGGCTGGGTGGTCTGGTCGAGTGCTTGATACTCCGAAAGACTATCTGTCGGTCATTCATTCTAATATCAACGGTTATAAGACGGATGGTGTGATAAGCGAATCTATAAAGCATAAGTCTGAGATACAGCCGGACGGTTCGATTATCGATACAGTATCCATTACGCGGACGCACAATGGAGGCAATACCCCGTATGAATGGTGGAACAAGGTGAATGCCGATTACCTGAGAGTGTACGTTCCTGAGGGATCCGAGCTTCTTTCCGCGAAAGGGGCGACGTGGGAGTTTCCTGAAGCGCCGCTTGATTATAAGGCACTTGGTTTCAAGATCGATCCACAAGTGGCCGCCGAGGAACAGGGGATGACTGTTGATGAAAAAAGCGGTACACGTATTTCTGTTGATGCCGGGAAGACTGTCTTTGGCGCTTGGGTCTATGTGAGCCCTCAAGAATCCGTTACGGTCGAATATCGGTACAAGCTTCCATTTCGGATTTCTATGGAAAACGTGCAAGCTGGTGATACGGACACATATTCTGTGCTGTATCAGAAGCAGTCAGGATCTTTTGGAAGCGCCTTGGTATCTACGATAGCCTTTCCTGATGATATCAAGCCGATTTGGCAGACTGGAACGAATCTGGTACCGTACGGTCGTACACTGAGGCTTGAGGGAATGCTAAAAACTGATATTTTTGCTGGTGCTGTTTTTAGTGCTGATCGTTAGCGTATATTTTTCCGTGTGATTTCAATATGAAGCGATTTCTGGGTATTTTTTCGAAATGGATGAGCGCTCCGAGTCTGACAATCGGCGGAGCAGCGATGATTATCGCGATCGCCGGTGTTGTAAGCCGCATTCTCGGATTTCTTCGCGATCGCATCCTAGCGTCGCATTTCGGTGCGGGCGATATCCTTGATGCTTATTATGCAGCATTCCGCATCCCCGATCTTATCTACAGTTTTCTTGTCCTGGGTGCCTTATCGGCGGCTTTCATTCCGGTCTTTACGGAAATGCTCGCTAAAAAGAACGAGGATGATGCGTGGAAGCTCGCCTCTGGAACGTTGGAATTTTTGACGGTTTCACTTGGCATACTCGCTCTGTTTTGTGTGATTTTTGCGCCGTGGCTGACGGGTTTGTTGGCCCCAGGCTTTTCTGGAGAAAAACACGAATTGGCAGTACATCTGACGCGCATCATGCTTCTGAGTCCTCTTTTTCTTGGAGTGAGTGCTGTGTTTGGTGGTGTACTGATATCTTTCAAGCGTTTTGCAGCGTATTCATTCGCTCCAGTGTTTTATAATATCGGTATCATCTTGGGTGCTGTTGTTTTTGTTCCGTTCATAGGTCCGTCAGGATTGGCGTGGGGAGTCGTAACTGGATCTTTTTTTCATATGTTGGTCCAGTATCCGTCACTTTTGCAATCCGGGTTTCGCTTCCGATTTTCTTCGGGAAGATTTCTTGGTCATAGCGGAGTCAGAAAAGTTATCAGACTGATGGTGCCGCGTTCGCTCGGCATGGCTGTCAATCAGATCAGTCTGTTTGTCATGACCATATTCGCTTCGTTGCTCGCTTCCGGAAGTCTTTCTGCGTTCACATTGGCTAATAACATCCAGAGCGTCCCGTTGGGTCTTTTTGGTGTTGCTTTTTCACTGGCAGCATTCCCTTCGTTGTCGCTTGCCATAGCGGAAGGGAACAACAGGCGATTTTTTCGGATTATTGCTGAAACATCGCGTCGGATACTGTTCTTTGTCGTACCGCTGTCAGTCATCATGATCGTGTTCCGGGCGCAATTCGTCCGTGTCATACTCGGGGCAGGTGCGTTTGATTGGGAAGATACGATATTGACATTTGAAATACTCAAATGGTTGGCAGTCAGCTTATTCGCTCAAAGCCTGATACCGCTTTTTGCAAGGGCATTTTTTGCGCTTCAAGATACGAAGACACCGCTTTTTATCGCGCTTGGAAGCGAGGCGCTTCATATTGTACTGATACCATTGCTGTTGCCGTATTATGCCGCTGAGGGTTTGGCAATGGCTTTTTCTGCTGGAACGATCATGAATGCCGTATTGCTGTATGTCTATCTTCGACATCGATCGCCGGCCTGGGAAGATAGTCTGCTTCTTTCGCCGATGTTGAAAATAGCATTCGCATCCCTATTGGCCGGCATAGTAGCGCAAGCCTCGAAATCGGTATTCGCTTTGACTATAAGCGAGCTTGATACATTCGTAAAAGTATTGCTTCAACTCATAATGGGATTGGCAATCGGCGGTACGGCGTTCATTCTTTTCTGCTATTGGCTCAAGGTTGATGAGCTTGGCATGGTGAAACGGTTCGTCTTTTGCAAGATACTCCGCCAACCGGAAACAGCCGTTTTGGCCGAAGATCATCCGGAGCGCGGAGAATGGTGATAGTGTTTCAGCCTTGCCTTCGTAGCGTTTTTTCATTACCGTAGTGAAATGAGACAAGAACATATCCGCAACTTCTGCATTATCGCGCATATCGATCATGGTAAGTCTACGCTTGCCGATCGTTTGCTTGAGCTTACCAAAACCGTGGAACAGCGCAAGATGAAGGAACAGTTGCTTGATCAGATGGATCTCGAGCGTGAGCGCGGTATTACGATCAAGCTTCAGCCGGTACAAATGCACTATGTGTATCAAGATACGGAGTATACATTGAATCTTATCGATACGCCTGGACATGTCGATTTCCATTATGAAGTATCGCGTTCATTGGCGGCTGTTGAAGGAGCGATTCTTTTGGTTGACGCGACCAAGGGCGTGCAGGCGCAGACACTCGCCAACTTGTATCTCGCTATTGATCAGGGACTGGAAATTATTCCAGTCATCAATAAGATTGACCTGCCGAATGCCCAAGTGGAAAAGACGAAAAAAGAGATCGTCCACGTGCTTGGCTGTCCGGAAGACGATATATTGCTCGCATCCGGCAAGACGGGTCTTGGCGTACAGGCGGTGCTTGAGCGTGTGATTGAGCGTGTACCGGCTCCGAATGGTGATGAGTCGAAACCGCTCCGCGCACTCATTTTTGATTCTGTTTACAATACGTACAAGGGTGTCGTGGCATATGTGAAGGTGGTTGATGGCGCGGTGAAGCGTGATGATGCGTTGTATATGCTCGGTACGAAACAGGATGGTATTACAGTTGAAGTCGGATTGTTTAAGCCGAATCTTGTTCCGGTAGGGATATTGAAAGCAGGCGATATCGGCTATATAGCGACCGGCCTTAAAGATGTATCTCATTGCCGTGTGGGAGATACTATCACATATGAGCGATATGATCGCGTTGGCGTTGCTGTCGAACAGTTGCCGGGATATAAGGAAATCCGGCCGACCGTATATGCGAGTCTGTACCCGGTTGATGGCGATGACTATACCGTTATGCGGGATGCATTGGATAAGCTGAAATTGAACGATGCTGCATTCGTCTTTGAACCGGAAAGTAATCAGGCACTTGGTCGCGGTTTCCGATGTGGTTTCCTCGGGCTTTTGCATCTTGAGATTATTCAGGCCAGGCTCGAGAGAGAATTTCAGCTTGAGCCGACCATTACGACGCCATCTGTCGTATATGAATTGAAGCTGCGGGGAAGTGAAAAGCATATTCCGTTGTATTCACCTTCGGATTTGCCTGATCCAGCAAGTATTGAAGCGACGTATGAGCCGTATGTCTCGCTTTCGATCGTGACGCCGACTGAATATCTCGGCGGTGTGATGCAGCTGTCGCAATCTATTCGTGCTGAATACAAGAATACCGAATATATCGATGAAGAGCGGGCACTGCTTTCGTTTGAGGCTCCACTGATGGATGTCATCGTCAATTTTCATGATGATTTGAAGAGTGCTTCATCGGGATATGCGTCGATGAATTATGAGCCAATCGGATATCGTCCGAGTGATGTCGTGAAATTGGATATCATGGTGGCCGGGGAGCCGGTGGATGCGTTTGCGCGCATGGTTCCGAAACGTGATGCGTATAGCGAAGGCAAGCGCGTCGTAGAGAAGCTGAAAGAAGTTTTGCCACGTCAGAATTTTGCTGTCGCTATCCAAGCAGCTATAGGCGGAAAAGTCATCGCTCGCGAAACGCTTGCCGCGTATCGGAAGGACGTAACGGGTTATATGTATGGCGGTGATTTCTCGCGTAAGAAGAAGCTTTTGGAAAAACAGAAACGCGGAAAAAAGAAAGCAGCGGAGATGGGAAAGGGGAAGGTTCCTATTCCAAGCCAAGCTTTCTTGGCGGTATTGAAAAAATAGAGTAGCATGAAAAACATAATCAATCGATCATAGAGTGTATGGATTTCGGAACATCCAAGGCGAATGCGGCGGAACATAACAATGAGCAAGTAGAAAAAATAGATGGCGAAATCGATGAAGCATTGGATCGCTTCGGTACCGAAGCTCCCGCAGCAGCGCTTCTTGATGCCGTGCAGAATCTTCCGGACGAAGCGAAGGTCGTATTGGAATATATTCTCAATTCTGAGGGGTCTTCATTCTTCGACCTGGGAGCTTTCGGCGAGGATGGGACGGAAGGTGAAGTGGCGATCCTTCTTGACCTTATTGATAGTCTGGCTTCGGCTCAGACTGAGGCGGATCGAAAGAAAGTGGCGCATGAGGTTGTCGAACATCTTTGATTTTTCTGTTGAATGACCGATAGCCGACTTTTTCTTTTTCTGACTTCGCGGTATACTAGGGATGTAATATGTTGTATGCGGTTGGCGCGAGGTCCGGATATCGGGAATCCTCAGCTTACGGCGGTGAATATATGGAAATCGAACTGACAGATGCGAATTTCGAACAGGAGGTATTGAAAAGCGATAAGCCGGTATTGGTTGATTTTTGGGCCCCATGGTGCGGCCCGTGCCAAATGATGGGTCCAGTGATTGCTTCGCTTGCTGAAGAAACCAAGAATGCGAAGGTTGGCAAGCTCAATGTGGATGAATATCCGGCGACTGCACAAGCGTACGGTATCATGTCCATTCCGTCGCTCAAGATTTTCAAAGACGGGAAAATCGTCAAGGAGTTCATTGGTGTCCAGTCGAAAGAGTCCCTAGCTGCTGAGCTTGCTGCTCTTTAAGGTCTTGAACCGGAGGCGACGGCATAGTCGAGGCTATGTGGTAAAAATAAAAAAAGTATGAAGATTCATAAGGAGAGGATCAACCTTGAAAGTTCGACGCAAATCCAGTTTTTGGATATCACGGATCAGGTCCAGGAAATCATCGATCGGTCCGGCATTCGTGAAGGTCAGGCGTTGGTGTATGTTCCGCATACGACCATGGGCGTCGCTATCAATCATAATGAATCCATGTTGCTCCAGGATTTCATGCGCATCTTGTATAAGATTGTTCCTGTTGATGATCAGTATTCGCACGATCTTTTTGAGTTACGGCATGGCGATACGTCTGATGGCCGAAGCAATGGGCATTCGCATTGTAAGGCTATCTTGCTTGGGAATAGCGAGACTGTCCCGATAGAAAAAGGGAAGCTCATGGGGGGGGGTGGTTGAGTTCGATGGCGCCCGTAAGCGCGATGCCTTGATACAGATAATCGGATTATAGATGCTATGAGGAGCGGGCTTGTCGAAATACTCATACACGATGGCTATCTTAAGTCGCCGCATATCGTAAGCGCATTTGACGAAGTGGCGCGTGCTGATTTTGTTCCGTCAGAATTTGAATCGGAGGCGGATGTCGACATACCTCTTCCGATCGGTTTCGGACAAACGATATCGCAACCGACGATTGTGGCACTTATGCTGGAGCTTCTTGATCCGCAGAAAGGGCACCGGACACTCGATGTCGGCAGCGGTTCCGGATGGACAAGCGCGCTTCTCGGACATATTGTGGGCGAGAAAGGAAAAGTGGTGGCGCTTGATTTCATGCCGGAATTGTGCGAGATGACCCGGAAGAATGTTGATAAGTTTGATCTCATAAAGGCCGGTATCGTTGAGTGTCTGGTCGGTGATGGACAACATGGCTATCCGGAATGCCAACCGTATGATCGTATTCTCGTATCAGCATCGCTTGATGAGATTCCGAACGCATTGAAAAAGCAGCTGGTCATTGGCGGTAAAATGGTCATTCCAGTACGCAATCATCTTTGCTATCTCGAGCGTCGTTCGGATGATGAGTTCTATAAGGAAGATTTTCCCGGGTTTACGCTTGCTCCACTCGTAGAGAAATCGTACTAGTTTTTAAATGAAGGACATACAGCATCAATCGTAAAAGAAATTTTGTGCGCTTATTTCTCTGGATATCATCAGCGGTTTCGGTTGTTGTGACGGTTATCTTCCTGATAGTTTCGTATCAGTCGGTTTCATCATATGGAGCCGCTAAAGAAACGCAGCGTTTCGAAGTGCGTTCCGGAGAAGATGCGTACAGTGTCGCGACGCGTTTGGCACAGGCTGATATCGTCGCTTCTCGTTTCGCATTCCTTTGGTATCTCCAGAGCCATGGAGCGCTGCATGGTCTTGTAGCGGGGGAATATGAGCTTTCCGGCGTGTTATCCAATGCCGAAGTGGCCGATGCCCTTATGAATGGACGGATTGTTACGAAAGATATCAAAGTGACCTTTCCTGAGGGATGGACGATCGCAAAAATGGCAGATAGGTTATCTGCGAATGGTCTTCCTGGCGATGCGTTCGTCGTATTGGCTAAGCAGCCAGTGTCATCAGCATGGCGGAATTCGTTTGAATTCCTGTCTGATCTTCCCGCTGATGCTTCATTGGAAGGATTTTTATTCCCTGATACCTATCGTTTTGCGCCAGATGCGACTGCGAGCGATATCATTGAAGTGATGCTTTCTGATTTTGATCAGCGTGTCGATGCCGGTTTGAGAAAACGGCTTGCCGATCATGGCGGCAATATGTTTAGCGCCGTGATATTGGCAAGTATCATCGAGGGCGAGGTGAGAAGTGCTGATGATCGTCGAATGGTAAGCGATATTTTTCTTCGGCGGCTTGCGATTGGACAGCCGCTCCAGAGTGATGCGACTATCAAGTATATTCTTGGCATCGATAAGATACAGCATTCTTTCGAAGAAACTCGGACTATCTCGCCGTATAATACGTATACCCATAAAGGATTACCTCCTGGTCCGATCAGTAATCCTAGCCTTGATTCGCTTCAAGCTGTCGCTGATCCGAAAAGCAACCCATATTTTTATTTCTTGAGCGATCCGAATACAGGGGAAACAGTATTTTCGAAAACATTCGATGAACATAGGGCGAATAAATCAGCGCATGGCCTTTGATGGTTTGTGTGCGCGCTATATGCGGAAAACGAATATATGACGATATCTATGCAGCGGCAGGTATTCGGCATGTTCATGGCGCTTATGACAGGCATTTGTTCGCTTATGGCATGGCAAGCGTTCTTTATCGATATGTCTGTTGCTGAGTCCGGCTATGCATGGCGCATATTGGCGTGGTTTTCAGTGTCTTCCCTTTGCTTTTTAGTGGGGACGGTCATTTGGCAGCGTTCGGTGTGCCATGTTGTTGGTTCGTTCATGCTGTTTTTGCCAGGATTTGTCTTTTTCCAATCATGGCAATATGTCTTCGCTGCATGCATCGCGGGATTATTGGCTTGGTTCGGTCTTCGTGCCGTGAAGTCCGATATTGATGATCGTCTCCGTCTCCATTTCTATCGGAGTATCGGTATGGCACAGACTTTTCTAATCGTGGCGCTTTCAATTGCAGTTGCGAGCGGATATTATTCCTTTGCTTCGCAAAAATCATGGGAAGACCTTTTGGCGCATTTCCGTATTAGCGAAGGTGTGACGTCGACTCTTATCAGAGTCGCCTCGTATGTTTATCCTGAACTTAGATATGTTCCGAATGAAGAGGTGACTGTCGATCAATTTTTGAATAGTCTGAGTCCGGAGCATGAGATGTCGGAGTATCCAGCGTCTATTGATATGCCAGCACTTCCATCGATACCTGATCAGAATGCCTTAATCGAAGAGATTTATCTTCGTTCCGGACGTGAGCGGTTATCGGGTTTGGCTGGCGTCGATTTGCATGGCAGCGAGCGCCTTTCATCGGTGGTTCCAGTCATCCTTGAACATCGAGCGATGGCGGTATTCGGCGGTGATGGTACAGTGCGACATCTTCCGCCGCGTCTTGTCCCCGTATTTCTTTCGATTCTTGTGTTTTTGACGGTTTTTTCAATCGGAGCGCTTATCGCTCCTGTGTTTGCGGCAGTGAGCAGCCTTGTTATCCGCGTATCTCTGCGTGGCGGTCTTTTGAAGATATCTTCAGAACCGACAGAACGGCAAGTGCTTCGATAAGGCAACAGACCGCTTGTTTAGCACTCATCATTAGGGATTGCTAATTTTTTTGTTTTGCGTTAGACTGTTTCAGTAGAGAGAATCGAAAAAATTATATTTTCCCGTATGGCAGCAGATTATTATAAGACGCTTGGCATCAATAAGGACGCATCCCAAGAGGATATCAAGAAGGCATTCCGAAAATTGGCGCATTTGCATCATCCTGACAAGCATAGCGGCGATGAGGCGAAATTCAAGGAAATCAATGAAGCGTATCAAGTGCTTTCGAACGCCGAGAAGCGCGCGCAGTACGATCAATTCGGCCAGACATTCAGCGGATCCGGACAACAAGGCGGTCCGCATTCCGGTTTTAGCGGTTTTTCGTCGCAAGGATTCGACTTCAATGGTTCCGGATTCGAAGATATCTTTTCAAATATGTTCGGGGATTTTTCCGGGCATCGCAGCAGATCGCGGGCTGGTTCGGATATCCAAGTCGATTTAGAGATTTCCTTTGAAGAGATGGTGAGCGGAACGAAGAAAGAAGTACGGTTGCGTAAACTTTCCTCATGCGAGACATGCCAAGGCACTGGAGGAAAGCCTGGTTCTAAAAAAGAAACATGTTCGCGTTGCCATGGAAGCGGTCAGGTCCGCCGTACTATTGAGAGTATATTCGGGACGTTTGCTCAGGCGAGCGTGTGCGAGCATTGCCATGGCCGCGGTATGATGTATACAGAACAGTGCCAGACATGTTCCGGATCAGGAAGAACACAGCGTGAAGAAGCAATTTCTGTTGATCTGCCGGCTGGCATACAGGATGAGCAGACACTTTCTGTTTCCGGAAAAGGGGCTGCGGGGGAAGCTGGCGCACCGGCTGGTGATCTTTTTATAACGGTTCATGTCCGTCCCCATGCGTCATTCGTTCGTCGTGGTGATGATATCTTATCGAAGATATCTATCAGTTTCGCTCAAGCAGCGCTTGGTGATAAAGTGACAATCGAGACCGTAGAAGAACCGGTTACGATGAAGATTCCCGCTGGAACGCAGCCGGGAGAAGTGTTCCGTATCAGGAACAAAGGCGTACCGCATCTTGGGCGTTATGGACGTGGAGATCATCTAGTGACCGTTGTCGTCCAGATTCCACACAAGCTTTCATCGGAACAGAAAAAGATTATCGAAACGCTTCGGGCGATTGATCGGTGATTGCTGAAATATGTTTTTTTGCGTACAATGAAGCAGTAGTAATCCCTTACAGAGGGGCTTTGCACTTGATATGTACGGCTATGCAGAACAATACGCATGCGCACCTGCTTCTTGTTGATGATGATGCGGATACTCGCAGTATCTATGCTGAATTCCTTAAAGAGGCTGGTTTTGATGTCCAAGAAGCTGGTGATGGTCTGGAAGGACTTGAGAAAGCGAATCAGATCGCTCCAGATCTTATCGTTACCGGTATCATTATGCCGCGCCTCGATGGCTTCGGGCTTGTGGAAGCGTTGAAACGTAACGTGATAACAGCTCATATTCCGGTTGTATTTTTATCGCATCTTGGACGCGAAGAGGACCAGCTTCGCTCAAAACAGATCGGAGTGAAAGACTTTATCGTGCGCGATATGACGAGTCCTAATGAGGTCGTCAGTCGCATCAAAGCGATGTTGAATGATACGGAGTATATGCTCGGTATTGATCCGTTCAATTATGATGCTGCCAAATTCGCTAATGATTTCAATCTCAATCCTGATTTTCTCTGTTCCGAAAGGGAAAATGGCAAATTAGTTCTCAAGGTTCGTCTTCGTGAGGCTTCTTCGAGGAAATTCGATGCTGAGCTTACGTGTTTGTAGCGTGTGGCTCGCTGGAAATGCATCATTGAGAATATTCCGGAGACTCTGCCGGGTTCAAGCTTCCATCCAGTGACGGAAGCGCTTCTTGCTGCTCGCGGTTATTCTGATGAGGATACTCGAAATCGTTTTCTTCGCCCTGATTTCGCACGTGATATCCACGACCCTTTCTTATTCAGGCAGATGGGGCAAGTAGTTGAACGGATTGGCAGAGCAAGAGATTGTGACGAAAAAATAGGCATTTTCGGTGATTATGATGCTGATGGTGTAACATCTTCAGTCATCATGCGAGAGGTGCTTTCAGCGCTTGGTATAAATTACGCCGTCTATATTCCCGATAAGCTTTCTGAAGGACATGGTTTCAATATGAAAGCCGTGGAGACGTTTGCGAGTCAGGGAGTGAAGCTTATCTTGACGCTTGATTGCGGTATGACGAATCATGATGAGATACATGCTGCAAAAGAGCGCGGCATGGAGACTATCATTATCGATCATCACCACGTACCGGAGATATTGCCAGAAGCGTTCGCCATCATCAATCCGAAGCTTACTACTGAGACGTATCCGTTTCAGGAATTATGCGGCGCGGGTACGTGTTTTAAGGTAGCTCAAGCGTTGTATCGTCGGTTTCTTCCAGAACAAGAAGAACAATTAAAGTGGCTCCTTGATGTCGTTGCAACTGGAACAGTTGCGGATGTGATGCCGCTTATTGGGGAAAACCGGGCTATCGTCAAATACGGATTGATCGTCTTGGGGAAAACTCGACGTGTCGGATTTCAGGAGATGTTCGCTCTTGGGAAAATAGGTGTCGATGGCAAACAGCCTATCGATGCCCGGACTATCGGATTTCAAATCGCACCGAGGATTAATGCGGCATCGCGTATGGCGCACGCGATGATAGCACATGATCTGCTAATGGAAGCCGATCCATCCAAGGCACAAGAACTCGCGTCCGTTCTTGATGCCCATAATACGGCGCGACAGAAGGTAAGTACAGCGACGACTGATGCGGTGCGGCAGATAGCGATCGAAAAATATGGTAATCGAAAATTCATTTTTGCGGTTGATGAAGCGTATCCGTTCGGTATCGTCGGTCTGGTTGCGGGCCGTATAGCGAATGAGTTTCGTAAGCCGACGTGTGTCTTGACGCGGGGAGCCGAGACAAGTCATGGCTCATTCCGTAGCGTTCCCGAAGTGAATATTATCGAACTTATCGAGATGTGTTCCGATATGCTCGTTACGTTCGGCGGTCATTCTCAGGCTGCTGGTATGACCATACGGAATGATATGTTAGAGGCGTTCTATGAACGTTTTGATGCCTTGGTGTCGGAGCGGTTATCGGGTATCGCGACAGAGCCTGAACTTCTGATTGATGCGCGTATCCGCCCCGAACATGTTACTCCGGCCCTGTATCGTGATATCATGTTGTTCGCTCCGTTCGGAGAGGGCAATGCTGAGCCGGCATTCCTATTGGAAGGGTTAGTTGTGAGGTCATCACGGACCGTCGGCAATGGAGCGAAACATCTGAAACTCGCGCTTGAATCGGCTGACGCATCGAAACGTTTTGATGCTATCGGATTTTCGCTTGGTGGAGCTTTCGGTGATGTGGTAGATGGAGATGTTCTTGACGCCGTTTTCCAGTTGAGCGAGAATACTTGGAATGGTTCAACAACCATCCAATTGAAATTGCTTGATCTCAAGCGGCAGAACTGAGTTCTTTGATGAAAGGAGGAGCGATATGGCAAAAATGCGGGTTCCTTCATACAGTAAGGGGGACATCGTCTGCATTAAATTGCATCTGAGCGATGAACATCATCGTTCGATAAGGAAGTACGAGTGGCATTTTGGTAAGATTGGCAGCGTTCTTGAGATTGGACGCCCTGAAAAACAGAGACTCTTTCACGTCGATGTTTATTCGAATGCTGATTTCGTCCCGGATGTTTCGCAACAGTGGGAATATCTTTATCCAGGTATTGTGTTGGATAGCGGCATAGTGTTGCTTAATCGTCTCGAGGCTGGTCTCTTGCCAACCCAACAGAATAAAGGATTCGTTTGCAGCGTAGAGGTTCCTTCTACTGATATCTGTAAAACTGACCCTAGTATTTTTCGTCGTCGGTTGATGGAAGTCCGATGAATATGGCGGTTTGTTCTGAAACGTAGTCCGAATTCGAGGAAATATTCCTTGGATTCGGTTTTTTTTAAACGTATCATATGATATGATATGAAGGAAATGATGAAGGGATATTGATATGGAAAAAATAGTCATGTATAGCGATGGCGGGTCGCGAGGCAATCCCGGGCCGGCAGCGTTGGGTGTATATATTGATACGCTCGGAAAGCAGTTCGGGGAGTTTCTTGGAACGAAAACGAATAATGAGGCCGAATATATGGCCATCGTTGCCGGTTTGAAGAAAATCAAGGCTTTGCTCGGTAAGGAACGCGCCAAACACGCCGCCGTAGAATGCCGTATGGATAGCGAACTCGCTTGCCGTCAGCTCAACCATGTCTATAAGATCGAGAACGAGAAGCTCCAGCCGCTTTTTTTTCAGGTGTGGAATCTCATGCTTGATTTTTCTGAGGTGCGGTTCATTCATGTGCCTCGCGAACAAAACGCTGTTGCTGATGCCGAAGCCAATAAAGCTATGGATGAAGCGGCGAAACAGCATTCAACCCGTCTTTTTTGAATCGTATGCATTGGATAAAACGCGCTATCATTTTCGGCATCGTCCTCGCGGTGACTTTTTTCGGTTATCTTATGTATCGCAATGCTCAAACGCCGGCGACGGTTCCGACTGATACCGCTAAGCGTGGAAGCGTTACGGAAACCGTTTCGTTGACTGGCGAGCTGATTCCGGAACAGTACGCCGATCTCGCCTTCCAATCCGTTGGTGTTGTCGATGGCGTGTATGTTTCTCAGGGCGATACCGTGAAGACAGGGCAACCGATCGCATCGCTTGATAGGACAGTCCTGCAGGCGAGTCTCAATGAAGAGCGAGTAGCACTCGCAATCGCTCGAAAAAATGCTGCTTTAGCTGAACGACGACACGATCTCTATAAGAAGGAAGAGCGTGATGTCAAACAGCTTGAAATCAATCAGGCTGAAAAACGAGTCGCTTCGCTTGTGGCGCAAATCGCTGAAAATACAATCGTAGCGCCGCTTGATGGCATCATATCAAAACTCGATATACGTACGGGAGAAACATCAGTCGTAAGCGCCGCAATTGCTCGCGTTGTCGGTAATACGACGCTTCTTATTGAAGCACGCGTTCCGGAATCTGATATAGCGAATATCCGGATCGGTATGAAAGCCTCAGTGACGTTTGATGCTCTTTCGCCATCCGATGTATTTGAAGGCGAAGTCGATAGCATTGATCCAGCAGCGACAACTGTTCAAGATGTTGTTTCTTATAAGGTGCGCTTTCGTTTGACGAAACAGGATGAGCGATTGCGGGAGGGTATGACATCTGATATCGATGTCGTGACTGCTCAGGCAGATGATGTCGTTGTTGTCCCATTTCGTGCCATTATCAAGGAATCCGGAAAAACATACGTCAAACTCAAGCGACTGGATGGATCGTTTGACCGTATTCCGGTCGCTATCGGTATCGAAGGTGATGAAGGAACAGTAGAGATTCTTTCGGGTTTATCCGCGGGTGATGAGGTGGCAATCGGAGCTTCGCAGAAATAACCGTCGGTATCTGTCGTGATTTTCAATCCTGCTTATGACTATGCCGCTCATATCTGTTCAACATCTTGAGAAGGTATACGATAGTGAAGGTGTGAAGACGCCAGCGCTTCGTGACGCGACATTTGATATAGAAAAGGGAGAATTCGTTTCGATTATGGGTCCGTCAGGTTCAGGGAAATCGACGCTTATGCAGATGCTTGGTCTGCTTGATCGTCCGACGGGCGGGCAGTATCTTCTCGAAGGAAAAAACACTGTCGAATTGGATGACAATACACTCGCAACCTATCGCAATAAGAAAATCGGCTTCGTATTCCAAGCTTTCAATCTGCTTCCGAAGACGAGCGTCTTTGAGAATGTCGAACTCCCGCTCCTGTATGACGATAAAGCATTCGGAAAGAACGGTGATCGAGTGAATGCAGCGCTCGCTGCCGTAGAAATGTCTCATCGGACCACATATCTTTCCAATCAGTTGTCTGGTGGCGAAAAGCAACGCGTAGCCATCGCTCGCGCATTAGTGAATGATCCAGAAATCATTTTTGCCGATGAGCCGACCGGAAATTTGGATTCGAAATCGGGCCTACAAGTGATGTCCATCCTCCAGGAGCTTAATGATGCCGGTAGGACGATCATTCTCGTAACGCATGAGACATTTACCGCAGAACATGCGAAGCGGATACTCCGCATGACAGATGGTCGTATCGTGGCGGATGAATTGGTGCGATCACGTCGTCGTGCCGAAGGAGAAGATTTCCTCAAATGAAGCTTTCCGACCCAATAAAAATAGCCCTGCGTTCATTCACTGCATCGAAGATGCGGTTTTTCCTCACAGTGCTCGGCATTGTCATCGGTGTCGCCGCTGTCATCATGGTGATGGCTATCGGAGCGAGTGCGCAGGACCTTCTTTTTTCACAGGTTGAGAAGGTCGGTTCGAACCTTGTCGGGGTTCTTCCTGGAGCCTCAGAAGAGAATGGCCCGCCAGCATCAGCATTCGGCATCGTAACGACGACGCTGACAAACGATGACCTCGATGCGATACGTCTCAGAAGCAATGCGCCGCATCTTTCCGCTGCTTCGGGCTATGTTTCGGGCTCGGCTTCGATAGAATCTCCTGTCGAGTCAATGACGACGAGTTTTCAGGGGGTGTCGCCTTCGATGATACGGGTCGAGTCGATTGAAATAGCTTCCGGCCGATTCTTCACTGATGAAGAGGAAAATAATCTTTCTCGCGTCATCGTTCTCGGAGCGACCAAAGCATCCGATCTCTTCCCGAATAGTTCCGATCCGATCGGTGAAACTGTGAAGCTCAAAGGAATATCGTTCAAAGTGATTGGCGTACTCAAGGAACGTGGTTCAGGATCATTCTCGAATCCTGATACGCTTGTTTTCGTACCGCTGGGAACGGCACAGAAATTATTGCTTGGTATCCGCTATCTTAATTTCATACGCGGCAAGGTTGATGATACGACGCATGTCGATGATACGATCAGCGATATTACGACGCTTTTGCGCGAGCGTCATGATATACGTGACGGTGATACAGCCGATTTTTCAGTGCGTAGCACGGCTGCTGCGCTTGATGTCTTAGGGAAAGTCACCGATATTTTGAAATATTTCTTGATAGCTATCGCTTCTTTATCGTTGATAGTCGGAGGTATCGGCATCATGAATTCGATGCTTATTTCAGTATCGCAACGTATCCGAGAAATTGGCTTGCGTAAAGCAGTCGGCGCGAAGCCACATCATATCATCACGCAATTTCTCATCGAGTCGGCAGCAATCACTGCGATTGGGGGAATCGTCGGTATCATCACGGGTATTCTTTTGGCCGCTATTACAGCCGCTGTCATCAGGCATCTCGGTTATGATTGGCAATTCATCATAACGTTTTCGTCCGTTTTGATCGGTTTTGCCGTTTCTGTCAGTATCGGTATATTGTTCGGATTATATCCGGCATTCAAGGCATCTCATGTCAGCCCCATGGAATCATTGCGATATGAATAATCTCATTCCGAAACGTTGGATCATGCCATTCGTCTTTGCACTTAGGACGATTCGTTCGCATCGTGCCAGGACGGCGCTCGCGCTTCTTGGTGTCGTTATCGGTGTTTTCGCTGTCGTCGTGGTCATGGCGCTTGGTGACGGCGTAAAAGGGTATATATTAGGGCAAGTCGAAAGCTTCGGTTCAGATGTGATCCAAGTCGAAGTGAAAGTGCCGACAGCGAAGAATATATCCAGTGAGAATGCGACATCAATCGCTCAGGGAGTGCAGATCACAACGCTGACTGCTGATGACCGCGATGCGATCCGGAAATTGCCGAATGTCGCGGCCGCATACGAGGGTTCTATCGGACAGGAGCGTTCGACATATGGTTCTATCGGCAAACAGCTTCTCCTGTTCGGAACAGGTTTTGAAACTCTTTCAGTCGACGGAAATGCACACCTATCCGAAGGACGATTCTTTACCGACGAAGAAAATGTTGCACAGTCTCGTGTCGTAGTGTTAGGCGCCGGCTCCAAAGAGACGTTTTTCGGTCAAGGCGATGCGATTGGCGAATATATTTCTATCAAAGGGGAGAAATACCGTGTGATCGGCATTATGGAAAAACGCGGTTCAGCAGCATTTTTCGATTTGGATGCATTGGCATATATTCCTATACAAACGCTGCTNCATAAAGTGCTTGGTACTGATTCGGTTCAGATGATTTCAATCAAGATGAGNGATCCATCGCAAGAAACGGAGACAGTTGCTGATATCGTCGCGCTTCTCCGAAAGCGGCATGATATTGATGATCCCGATAAGGATGATTTTTCCGTAACATCGACTAAAGAAGCCCAGGAAACCGTAAGCGATGTGCTGAGCACAGTCACCATCCTGCTCTTAGCGCTTACCTCGATATCGCTCGTTGTCGGCGGCGTGGGCATCATGAACGTTATGTATGTATCAGTTTCAGAACGTACGAATGAAATCGGATTGCGCAAGGCGTTGGGTGCCCGTTCCGGTTCGATCCTGACGCAGTTTCTTGCTGAAGCGGTTATTATCACTGGTGTTGGCGGTTTTTTGGGTATACTTTCAGGCGTGATTGTCGTTTGGGTACTTTCAGCGGTATTTGAAGCGTATGGATTTCCGTTGGATATCTCATTCACAGTGCAATCCCTTTTTCTTGGCGCCGGTTTTTCTACTGCTGTCGGCCTCTTGTTCGGGATATCGCCAGCTGCTCAGGCCGCGAAGCTCTCTCCTATGGAAGCCCTGCGCAAGGAATGATGATAGTGTGAATGCTGCTGATTTGGATGTTTGCCGTTTTTAGTGTACTTTTGAAAGGTAGCGTTTCATTGTCTTTTTTCTTATGCGGCTTCCCGTTTACAAACCGCTGTACCTCTTTTTGAAGGCTATCGGCTTTCCAGTCGTCTGGGAAGTGTCGATTGGTGCTGTTATTTTTAAGCAAGAAGCGGAACAGAGGTCATATCTTCTGCTGCATTATCCAAGCGGTCATTTTGATTTTGTGAAAGGCCATGTAGAAATCGGTGAGACTGAGGAAACGACGCTTCGGCGTGAAACCGAAGAAGAGACTGGCATCACCGATATCTCGATATATCCTTATCGCGTCAGTATTCGCTATTTTTATATTGCCAAAGGTGCTGAACGGGAAAAGCGCCTTAAGTCCGGTCATGGCATTTGGATATTCAAACAGGTGCATTTTTATCCGGTGATAACGAAGACGGATGATGTGCGCATTTCGCATGAGCATATCGGCTTCATTTGGTTGCCTTATGATAAGGCAGTCGTTAAGGCGACTTTCGATAACGCTCGTCGTGTTCTTGAAAAGACCGAGATATTTCTTCGAGCAGCATCCGATATCCGATGAAATCAGTCATGCAGCGCTCTTCGGCCAACACGCAATGGAACATGAAAAAAACCGCACGTATCCACGATGGGATAGGCGGTTTTTTTGTTGCGGGTAGGTCAATCGGCGGTGGGTGTGATTGGCTTGTTTGCGTTCGTTGACGGTGCCACCCAGAACAGAGCGTAAGCACTGTACAACACCATCCCTGTTCCACAACCAGTACCGAAAACAACCAGACTGATGATATCGGTGTTACCGAACGAGAAAAAATCCCATGAAGCAAACAACACGAAGAGCAGTACGTCCGCAATCGCACCGACAATGAGCATAGCGCCCAATACGTTGTCGCGGTGTTCTTCGCTGGTTAACGCCGTGAAGAACCAGGTCGCTGGCATCGACAGGATGACACAGGGCACCCAAAAACATGCGGCAATGATGATTCGATCCATGATCATGACACACCTCCGTTTTTTGAAGAACTTCGAAAAAACACGCATCCAAAATCATATTGGACATTTCATTATACTCTTTTTTCGTGATTTGTCAATGGAACGATATGAGAAAATGGCGTATAGAAAGTATTTTTTGCCTTTAAAAGGCAAAGATATGGCCGCATCCTTGGAACTTTACAATTTTTGAAAAGCGTGTCATTATTGGTTTTCAAGGAATTGATATGTTGACACTCAAGAACATCAGGAAAACATACGGAATCCGCCGCGTTCTCGAACGCGTATCTTTTTCGTTGGGCGAAGGACAGAAGGCGGCGCTTGTCGGACAAAATGGCGTAGGAAAATCGACGCTGCTTCGCATTATTGCCGGACTTGAGACAGCAGATCGCGGAGAGATCATGAAACCGAACCGAGTGTTGCTCGGCTATTTGCCACAGGAAACGATTGCAGAAGGCGAAGAGACGCTGCGCCAGTACATGCGTCGTATCGCTGGACTGTCTGATCTTGAGCGTGAAATGGAGCATTTAGAACAGCAGCTCGAACAGTCAGATATGCTCGAACGCTATGAGGCTATTCAGGCGGAATATCAGCGTCTCGGCGGTTATGGTTTTGAACGGAAAGCCAAAGGTCTTCTTGAGGGGTTGTCGTTGTCGCATGTCGGTCTCGATCGGAAAATCGCTGAACTTTCTGGCGGCGAGAAGCGCAAAGCGGCGCTGGCCGGAGTCCTGTTTCGTGGCGTCGATGTCCTCCTGCTTGATGAACCAACGAATGATCTCGATATATCAGCGCTCTTATGGTTGGAACGATATCTTGCCCGTTCCGCAGCAACATGTCTTATCGCGTCGCATGACCGTCGTTTTATGGATTCGGTTGTTACGAAAGTCGTGGAACTTGATTGGTATAAGCGTGAAGCATCCGTATACACGGGTGGGTGGAGCGATTATGCCGAAATGAAATCGCATTCCATCCGCCGCCAGAAGGAATTGTATCGCATGCAGGAAGAAGAGCGCGAGCGTATTTCCGTATCCATAGAAGAAAAGCTTGAATGGGCCCGGCGGGTCAAAGAAGAAAAAGCTCCCGACAATGACAAGCTAACGTCGAATTATAAGAAAGAACGGGCGGCGAAGAAATTTACTAATTCTGCCAAGGCTCTCGGAGGGCGTGAAAAGCGTCTTGATACGGTTGAAAAACCGATTGAACGTGAACCGCTTGTCATACCGCTTACAATCGGCAAGACTGAAACGGAAAATGCCATCACACTTTCGAAAGTCTGCTTCGGTTATCCTGGAGGATTTTCGGCTGGTCCGATCGATATGGCAGTCTCGTTCGGTGAAAGAGTGGCTATCCTCGGCGATAATGGCGTTGGGAAATCGACGCTCCTCAAGACGATCACTGGCAGTATCGTTCCATTGTCTGGGACGGTCACGTGCGGAAGTGCCGTACGTTTCGGTTATCTGATGCAGGAGCATGAAAATGTTTCACAGGCTGCCACGCCAGCAGAGCTTTTCAAGAACCGCATTGAAACATACGATCGCGATGCGACAATCATGTTTTTATCACACTTCCGTTTTTCTCCAGATACAGTGGATGATCGTATTGCATCATTCAGTCCTGGTGAGCGAGTCCGCTTGACGCTTGCGCTCCTGTCGGCTTCCGGTGCTAATGTGCTTGTGCTTGATGAACCAACGAATCATCTTGATCTTGAAACAATCGAAGCGCTTGAGGAAGCTCTTGAAACGTATGAGGGTACTATCTTGCTTGTGACGCATGATCGGCGTTTTCTTGAGAAGATGCGGTTGACCGGAAATTTCGTATTGACCGATGGAGCGTTGAAGCCGGTAGAAAGCTATGATGCGTATGCGGCAGCTGTGATGCCGTCAGTAGAGCGTCGACTGAAACGCCTAGAAGATCGCTGATGTTTTGAGTTGACACGTGAGGCTTTTCTTTGTAAAATGCAGTGTCAAGTTCTTTTTTCACAGAGGAGTCCATCATGAATAGCAGTCGCAGTAGTGGTATTTCCGAGACGAAGGTTGTCTTGTTGCTCGGGGTGTTTCTGAATCGGAAGGACCTGGAAGATTTCCGTATTTACGCCATCAAGGTCAATGGCATCGCTACATTGCCGATGCGGGAGTGCCCTTCTGATATCGACAATGAAGATGTGCTTCGCGTTTTCGGCGAAATGGTTGCGAGTGATACGCAGTATTGCATTGATCGAGTCTGTCTTATCAAAACGGATCATGTGACTGTCGGGCAGCAACATTTTATCTGTTGCTTCGCAGCACTCGAAGATTCGGAATGGTCTATGCCTGATCGGTCACCGCGGGCCTTGGGAAAGGTGCTCAATTGGGTGTCGCCAGCGTGTTTTGGCGATGGTTCTTGCGAAGATTTGATCGTGTATACGCGGGATCCGCATGCGGTCAATTTGATCGGGCAGATTTTGGGGAATCCAAGCGGCTCGTTTGGTGGGATCCGGTGGTCTGAATTCTGTTACGCACCCGCCAGTAGTTGCCAAGCTGTCTGATAATATCCGACGTTTGGCTTCTTAATGAAGACGGTTTTCTAAAGGAAGCCGTCTTTTTTCTTTGGCGACCGTTTTAGCATTGAGGGTTGCTTTTGCTGGATTTTTTCGATATACTAATCCGTATGAAACAGCAAGTGAAAATCCGGTGGCAATTCGGGGGCGTGCTTTTGTTGGCTCTCATATGTGGAGTGATCGCATATCCTCAGGCGGTAAAGTTTTTTCCGTTTCTTCATGATGCAGTCGCAAAACTCCATGTCAATGAAGGTCTTGATCTGCAAGGAGGTATCCATCTTGAATATAAAGCTGATGTCTCGCAGCTTGATAGCAGTAAAGTGAATGATGCGTTGAGCGCGGCGGAATCAGTCATTGAACGTCGCGTGAACGCATTTGGTGTCGGCGAGCCGCTTGTGCAGCTGTCGCAATCCGGTTCTGAACATCGTATCATCGTCGAATTGCCTGGAGTCAAAGATATCGATCAGGCTAAGAAGATGATCAAAGAGACGCCGTTCCTTGATTTCCGTGAACAGTCTGATGCCACGGAAGTGGATCAGCAGTTCACTGCCGAAAATGAGAAGACGAAACAGCAGGCAGACGCGATTTTTGCGATGGTAAAGGGAGGGCAGGATTTCGCGACGCTTGCATCGCAGTATAGCCAGGATCCTGGTTCAAAAGAAAAAGGCGGAGACCTTGATTTCGCCAAGCAGGGAACGTATGTTTCTGCGTTTGATGATGTTGTCTTTGATAAGGATTTCCAAACGGGTACGATATGGCCGGAACTCGTTGAAAGTCCGTATGGTTGGCATATCATCAAGAAGACCGGTGAGCAGGGAGAGGGTGATGACCGCGAAGTGCGAGTATCACATATTCTGTTCATCAAGAAGTCTTCAGCCTTGTATCCTGACCTTGCCTGGAAAACCACCGGCCTATCTGGAAAAAATCTGAAGAATGCTTATGTCGATTATCGGAGCCAAGGCGTTGGATCACCCCAGATCGCGCTCCAGTTCGATGATGAAGGAACACAGCTTTTTGCTGATATTACAAAACGCAATATCGGCAAACCTGTCGCGATATTTCTTGATAATGAGATTATCAGCCAGCCGACCGTTCAAAGCGAAATCGTGGCAGGGCAGGCTGTCATTACAGGCAATTTCACTATGCAGACCGCTAACGAACTCGTGAAGCGATTGAATGAAGGTGCGTTGCCAGTTCCGATCACGTTGGTGGGACAGCAGTCTGTTGACGCTTCGCTTGGTCAAGATGCTTTCGAAAAGAGTTTATTGGCTGGTATTGTTGGTCTCGGCGCTGTGGCAGTCTTTATGCTTGTCTATTATCGTTTGCTTGGCGCGGTTGCGGTCTTTGCGCTGCTTTTGTATACAGCGATGCTTCTCACGTTCTTCAAGTTGTCTGTTTTCACGCCGTTTGCCATTACCGTGACGCTTTCAGGTATAGCTGGTTTCATTCTTTCCATCGGTATTGCGGTGGATGCGAACGTGCTTATCTTTGAACGTACTCGCGAGGAGCTTTCTTATGGTAAGGGTGTCCATAAGGCGATCCAAGAGGGTTTCCGTCGTGCCTGGCCGAGTATCCGCGATGGACATGTTTCAACGCTCATCACGACGTTCGTTCTGGCTGGTTTGGGTACTGGTTTCGTGAAAGGCTTCGCTATCATCCTCGCGCTTGGTGTCGCGCTATCGCTTTTCACAGCTGTTGTCCTGGTGCGCATCACGACGATGTTTATGGCGGGCGATTGGATGGAACGGCACCCGAAGCTTCTCGTTTCACCGAAAAAACCGTTGGAAGAATAATCTCCCAAGAGACTTATGTTGAATATCATCCAGAAAAGAAAGTATGCATATTGGTTCTCGGGCGTGTTGACCGTTGCTAGTATCGCATTGATCGCATGGTGGGGATTAGTATTGGGAATCGATTTCAAAGGCGGAACGCTCATGGAAGTGCAATTTTCACAAGATCCAGAACCCCAAGTTTCCGATGTCGAACAGAGCCTTTCCGCGCTTCAGCTTAAGAGTCTGACGCTTCAGCCAACCGATGGCAATAGCATCATGTTGCGTTATCTCGCTTCGGATGAGGATACGAATGATCAGGTACTCGAACGACTTCGGACGCTTGATGACGGAGTGGTGCAGTTGCGTACCGATTTTGTCGGCGGTTCGGTGTCTGACCAGATCAAGCGCAATGCTGGCATCGGTATTTCGCTTTCCGTTCTCGCGATTGCGCTGTATATCGCATGGGCTTTCCGTCGCGTTTCTGGCGTTGTTACGTCGTGGGAATACGGAGTTGGCGCTGTCATTGCACTTGCTCACGATATCATCATCACGCTCGGACTTTTTGCCATACTCGGACACTTTTATAGTGTTGAAGTCGGTGTACCTTTCATTGCGGCGCTTCTTACGATTCTCGGTTACTCCGTGAACGACACCATCGTCGTGTATGATCGTATTCGCGAGAACCTGTTGCGCTCGACGAAGAAAATGTCATTCGAAGCCATCGTTAATCGGTCGTTGAATGAGACACTTGGACGTTCCATCAATACGTCGATGACTGTTATTATCACGCTCATCGCTATCGTCTTGTATGGCGGAGAGAGTATACGGTATTTCGGCGTGGCGCTTCTTGCTGGCGTTACATTCGGAACGTATTCTTCGATTTTTATCGCTTCAGCGCTCTTAGTGACATGGCACACATATAAATCGCATCGCCATGAGCGTCAGGATTGATACTCGTTCTTTACTGTAACAAGCATAAAAGCATGTTGTCCTATGAAGTGGAATCCGTTCGGGAAAAATAAGCAGTCTTCTGATTCGGCATCGGACGCCGTTGCGCCATCATCTGTTCCTGGCATGCCTGATCCGAGCAAAATGGGGATGCTTGAACGTATTGCGTATAATCGATTCCTCAAGATGTCGCCAGCCGAACGTGAGAAGGTCATGAAGAAAGCCTTGACGCCGAAGAATGTTGAGAAGCATAAGGATGAGATTCTCGCATCGCTCGAAGCCATGAGAAAGAGCCGCCAGATTTCGGATGACCAGTATCGTCTCGCCAAAGCCAAGTTTGGTCTGAAATAAGGAGTTTGCCTCTATGTCAACCAAAGAACGGGAAATTGATGAGCTTTTGGCGCGCAGCGTCGCAAGCGTCCTGCCTTCCAAAGAAAAACTCAAAGAACTCCTTTTGAGTGGTAAGCGTCTTCGCGTTTATATTGGCGCTGATGCGACTGGTCCGCAGCTCCATCTTGGACATGCGACCAATTTTATGCTGCTCGAAAGATTCCGCAGGCTGGGGCATGAGACCATTGTCTTATTTGGCGATTTTACAGCGATGCTTGGCGATCCGACTGGTCGTTCCAAAGAACGCATCGCGCTTACTAAAGAGCAAGTTGAATCTCATATTGCTTCTTGGAAAAGCCAAGTATCCAAGCTGATTGATTTCGAAGACACTGAGAATCCGGCGAAAATTCTTCGTAATAGTGAATGGCTTGCATCCATGAACCTCTCTGATGTCATCGGTCTGGCGCGGCATTTCACGGTGCAACAGATGCTGGAGCGCGATATGTTTGAGAAACGGTTGCAAGAAGAGAAGCCGATTTATCTGAATGAGTTTTTGTATCCGTTGCTTCAGGGTTACGACAGCGTGGCGATGGATGTCGATATCGAGATTGGCGGTAATGATCAGACGTTCAATATGCTTGCTGGGCGGACGCTTCAAAAAGCTATCAACAGCCGTGATAAATCCGTCATCGCGACGACATTGCTCGAACATCCCGTGACAAAGAAAAAGCTCATGAGCAAGAGCGAGGGCGGATATATCGCGTTGGATGATACTCCGAATGACATGTTCGGAAAGTCCATGGCGTTGCCCGACGAGATCATTTCGCAGATGTTCGTTGATTGCACTGAGCTGCCGATGGCTGAAATTGCCGTCATCACCAAAACGTTGGCTTCAGGAGGAAATCCTCGTGATGCGAAGATTCGCTTAGCTAAAGAGATTGTCGCGTTATATCATGGCGTCGAAGAAGCCGAGAAGGCTGAAACATATTTCATTGGCACTTTTTCAAAGGGTGCGCTTCCTGATGAAGCTCTTCCGGTCGATGCAAAAATCGGTGAGAAGCTGATCGATGTGATCGTGCGTGCCGGCTTCGCTGCGAGCAATGGCGAGGCCCGACGTAAGATCGCTCAAGGCGGCGTGGCTATCGACGGGACGAAAATCGATGACCTTCAGGCAGTCATTGAAGAAAATCATGATCAACAGGTCATGAAGGTCGGTAAGAAAGATTTTGCGAAAATACTGTTGACGCGTTGAAGGCGCTGGTTTGAAACGGATACTGTTTGGGTTTACAATACGGATATGTTACAAGAACGCATTGAACAGATAATGAAGGAGGGGCGGGAATCGTTGGCTACTGTTTCGACAGCGGCTGATTTTGAAGCGTGGGAAACGCGTTATCTCGGACGCAAGAGCGAGCTCAATGAGATCCTTAAGGGATTGAAAGATCTTTCGCCTGAAGAGAAGCGTCTTATCGGTCCGTTGGGTAATCGTGTCAAACAGGAACTGGCTGCAGCGTTTGCCGTTGCTAAGGAAACGATTTTTGAACGCAATATCGATTGGGAGGCAGAGCGCATTGATGTGACGGCTCCAGGCCATCCGATAGTTCCGTGCGGACATTTGCACCCAGTAACGCTTATTGAACATCGTATCCAAGATATTTTCTTGTCGATGGGGTTCAGTATTGCTGACGGTCCTGAGGCTGAGAGCGAATGGTACAACTTTGATGCGCTGAATTTTCCTAAGGACCATCCGGCTCGCGATATGCAAGACACGTTTTTCATACGCCAGGAAAAGAAATCGCAGCATCGATTCGTTCCGCGTACGCATACTTCCGGTGTCCAGGTCCGCTATATGGAAGCGCACAAGCCTCCGTTCCGTGTCATCGTTCCTGGTCGCGTATTTCGTAATGAAGCGACCGACGCATCGCATGAACATACATTCCATCAGTTCGAATGTTTTATGGTTGCGGAAGAAGGCATGGTGACAGTGGCAACGTTCAAGCATGTCGCCGAGACTTTCTTCAGTGCCTTTTTCAATGAGAAAGTTTCTGTCCGTCTGCGGCCAAGCTTCTTCCCATTTACAGAACCGTCGTTTGAGTTTGATATTAGTTGCGTACTTTGTGGCGCTCAAGGTTGCCCGACTTGCAAACAGACAGGATGGCTTGAAATCGGCGGCGCCGGTATGATCAATCAGCATGTCTTTGAATCGGCCGGGTATCGACGCGGCCAGTACCAAGGATTCGCTTGGGGTTTTGGTGTAACGCGTCTCGCCCTTATGAAATACCGCATCTCTGATATCCGCCTGCTTATGTCTGGCGATCTCCGTTTCATCCGACAATTCCAACAGTAACGGCAAAGAGCCGAAGATACGTCAGCTTATGAAATATTCATACCATTGGCTTAAAGAGCTTTCAGGAACGAAGAAGTCTGCTGAGCAGCTGTCGAAGCTACTCATGGCGCATGCATTCGAAGTGGAAGGCATCGAGAAATACCCGCATCATCTTGAGGGCGTTGTGGTGGGGCGCGTTGTTTCATTGGAACAGCATCCTAGCGCTGACCGCCTTCGCGTCGCTCAAGTCGAAGTGGGACGGAATGATATTCGGCAGATTGTGTGCGGTGCTCCGAATATCGCTGCCGAACAGAAAGTAGCTGTTGCTTTGCCGGGCACTGTTCTGCCAGGTGATGTCAGTATCGGCGAAGCGACATTGCGCGGTGTGAAGTCCCAAGGCATGATTTGTTCGGCTCAAGAATTGGGCATCGGCGATGATCATTCAGGTATCTTTATCCTTCCGGAAGAAGCCCCAGTTGGCGCGCTTTTTGCTAAGCATTTCGGCCTTGACGATGCCATCATCGAAGTGAAGATTCTTCCGGATCGCGGTTCGGATGCTATTGCATATCAAGGGCTGGCTCGTGAAATCGCCGCGCTTGATGGGTATGCGCCGCATTTTAGCGAGAGAAAGCTCAAACCGATACGTCTTTCATCGTATAATCGCGCTCCGAAAGTCACTATTGCCGATAAGCAAGGCTGTGTGCGCTATCTCGGTATGGCTTTTAAAGATGTCGAAGTCGGAGAATCGCCGCTTTGGCTGAAAGTGAAACTCATCGTCGCTGGGCTTCGTCCGGTCAATAATATTGTCGATATCACGAACTATCTCATGTTGCTGACCGGTCAGCCGATGCATGCATTCGATGCTGATCGCATTGTCGGGGGTATAACGGTCCGGCGAGCCAAACGTAACGAAAAACTCAAATTGCTTACAGGAAATGTTGTAAAGCTTTCCACTGAGGATTTGGTGATTTCTGATGACAAGAAAGCGCTCGCGCTTGCGGGTGTCATGGGTGGCGAGCATGCCGGCATTACCGCTGATACGACTCGCATATTTCTTGAGGTTGCAGCTTTTGATGGAGCGTCAGTGCGACGAGCCCGGACGCGTCATGGCCTCCAGACTGATGCAAGCTATCGTTTCGAACGAGCGCTCGACCCAGAACTTCCGACCGATGTCGCCCGTGAAGCAGCAGCGTTGATCGCTTCGATTGGAAAGGGCAAGCCTATCGGTTTGCGTGATATCTATCCGAAGCCGAAAAAATCATGGAAAATACGTTTGACACTTGATCGTGTTGAGCATGTTCTGGGTGTTCGTTTGCCGCTTTTCGAAGTCGTGCGTTTTCTGGGATTGCTCGGGCTTAAAATTAAAAAAGTTTCCAATGTGGACGCGATCGATGTTCTGATTCCGACTCGTCGTCCAGATTTGCGCGATGAGTGGGACCTCATAGAAGAGGTCGGCCGGATGTATGGTTATGATCGGATCGCTCCGCAAGCGCCGCTTATTCCGCTCGCGTCCACGCAAAGCGATGCTGCAAAAACATTTGAACGTTCCGTCAAAGAGTATCTTGCGCATGCCGGTTTTGATGAGATCATGACGTATTCGTTCTATGGTGAGAAGGAGATATCCGCTGCCGCGCTTGAAGCGGAGCGGCATCTGATGATTGAAAATCCGCTTAGTCCTGATCAGAATCATCTTCGATTGACGTTGATTCCGCTCATGCTTTCGAAAGTGCGTGAGAACTTGCGCCATTTTCAGTCATTTGATTGTTTCGAATGGGGCAGCGGGTTTTCTCGACATCTGAAAACACGCGGGCCGGAAGAATCGAAGTCGCTCGGGCTTGTGACTGTGCTGCCGAAACAGAACGTATCCGGTGAGGCATTCTTTTCTCTCAAGGGGAGAATCATAGCTTTGTTTGAAGCGCTCGCTATTGATAGTGAAAGGATCTCTTGGGAACCGCTCGATCGTCATCCGGAAGCCTCTATCGGCGATTTGTTCCATCCGACACGGAGTGCATGCGTTATGTTGGACGGGAAAGTCATCGGTATCGTTGGTGAAGCTCATCCGAAAACGATCAAAGCGTTCGGAGTTCCGTCGAAGCTCGCTATGGCGCAGTTTTCCGCTCATGCGCTGCAATTGGCTCGAAAATCCGAGACGCGATTCGTTCCGCTTCAGAAGTTTCCGTATGCGCTTCGCGATATCTCGCTTTCTTTTCCGAAAAAGACGACTGTCGCTGACGTTGAATCGGTTCTTCGTGAAGTCGGAGCGCCGCTCTTGGTTCGGAATGAGCTCTTTGATATCTATGAGCAGGAAGACGAAAAGAGTCTAGCATTCCATCTGTTTTTCGGTCACGCCGAAAGGACGTTATCAAGCCAGGAAGTGGACAGTGCTTTTGATCGGATTGTAGAGGCGGCACAGAATCGCTTAGGGGCAGTGCTGCGCTCCTAGTTATTGACAAAAAGCTATTTTTGTGCTATTCTAGCAGAAAGTCGTGGTTCTTTTCCAGGACAGGCCGGATCATCGCGCGACAAGCCGTTTTTGGCTTGAGTGAGGAAAGTCCGGACACTGAGTGGCATCTTCAAGATGTTCAAAGGTAGCGGGTAATACCCGTCCGCCGTGAGGCGCGAGGTGCGAGCAGAGACGCCGGAGTCGTAAGACCGAGGCTTCCTTCGGGAAGAGTTCCGTCGTAAGGCGGAAGTGAAACGGCCAAATCCTTACTTCAGTGCAAGATCGTGCCGTTGTACGGACTTATGTCGGTCTGAGTAGTGTCTCGGGCCAGCGTGAGTCCGTGCAGCGGAGAATCGCAAAGACCTGAACGGTAACGCTCAGGCAAGATAAATGGTGATCGCATCGTAATGATGACAGAATCCGGCTTATACGCCTGTCCTGGAAAAGTATCGTGAATTGTTCAGCAAAATAGTATCCGTATTAAATCCGTAGAAGATAGAGAGCACTATGAAACGTTCTGAGATTTTTTTTAGTGCCATACAAGCCCCCATCGATTTTGCGATGATTCTTGTGGCAGCGGTCGCAGCCTATTTTTTGCGCAGCCTGCCGATATTCGATGGATATGTTTCGCGCGCTTTCACGCTTCCGTTTAGCCAGTATCTTGATTTTGCGCTTATAGCATCTCCTTTTTTCATCGGTATGTTGGCGCTTGAAGGTCTTTATAGCATGCGTGTCACGCGCCGGTTTTGGCAAGAAGTATACGGTGTCGCTCGAGCCGTCACGTTCGGACTCATCATTCTCATTGTCGCTGTCTTTTTGAACCGTGAATGGTTTTCTTCGCGTTTCGTCATTTTGGTGGGGTGGGCGTTCGCCATCCTTTTTATCGTCATAGCGCGCTCATTCGTCCGGAGCGTCCAGCGTTACCTTCTGGTGACACAAGGCATCGGTATTCATCGAGTTTTGCTTATCGGACGTAACATTAAAATGGGAGAGCTTCGATTGACGCTTGAGCGGAATCGTTCACTCGGATATCGTATCGTCGATCAAATCGATGATGCCAGCTTGTCGCATATCAAGGATATTCGTTTTGAAAAAGGTATTGATGAAGTGATCGTCGGAGACCCATCGATTACCGACGATGAACAGAGCAAGCTTTTGGATTATTGCCAGATCAACAATATCGTCTATAAATATATTCCGACAACGCTTCAAACGCCGCGATTTTCCGTGCATCTTTTCAATGGCGATCCGATCATCGAGTTCCAGCATACGCCGCTTGACGGATGGGGCAAAGTCTTGAAGCGTGCGTATGACATCTTCGCTGGCATCGGTCTCACGGTGCTTTTCTCTCCGATTATGGCTGTCATAGCCATTCTTATCAAACTGGAAGATCCTGACGGTCCGATCATCTACAAGAATGAACGTATCGGCGAAGACGGCAAGAAGTTCTTCGTCTATAAGTTCCGTTACATGCTGTGGAAATACTGCATTACCAAAGAGAATCCGCACATGCAGGAAGCGGTCGAGTTTGAAAAACAGCTCATCGCAGAACGCAATGTCCGTCAAGGTGGCGTGCTTTATAAGATCAAGGATGATCCTCGCAAGATGCGTATAGGAGCTATTATCGAACGTTTTTCACTCGATGAATTGCCACAATTTTTCAATGTTTTGGAAGGCAGTATGAGCCTTGTCGGTCCTCGTCCGCATCAGAAACGCGAAGTAGACCGTTATTCCGAATATCATCGCCGTCTGCTCACGATCAAGCCAGGAGTGACCGGAATGGCGCAAGTCTCCGGACGTTCCGATCTGGCATTCGAAGACGAATATCTTTTGGACGTCTATTATATCGAGCACTGGTCGCTTTGGCTGGATGTCGTAATATGCCTGCGGACTGCTGGCGCTTTGCTTCGGCGCCGCAAAAATATTCGCCCATAGGAACGGACCTTTCACGGTATTCAGCATCAAAAAATATACGGAATAACAGCGGCGTATTTCAGCCGCTTTTTCGTAACACAGGCTTATCACTCTTCACTCATACATGAAGATGGTGTAATATGTTTTCATAAGAGCGGCTTTGACCGCCGGATATCCTTCAACGCATCAGCGTATCGGATCTTTGGCCAAAGCCGCTTTTTCTTTGTGATAATTTATCAGACGAATCAACGCATCACCCGGCGCGAATATTTGATTTTGTAATATCCATATCATATGAAAGTACGATTTCCGAGAACCATAGGGAACGTTGCTCGAGTATTCACGTCGTTTTTCATCATTGTAATCTCGATATTTTTTCCGATATCTTTTCGCGGGATAGATATTCCATTTTCGAATGGAGATGACTCCATAAAAGAGATTTCCGGATATCAGGAATGGGATGGTGTCCATGATATTGATACGAATATTTCTATTCCAGAAGGATCGATGCTTGTCATAAAGAGCGGTGCAGAGGTAAATTTTTTAGAACGTGAATTATCAATATCCGTTTTAGGAAGTCTGCGCATAGAAGGAACAGGAAAACATCCGGTCCGTATAGGAACCGATCTTTCAAAAAATAAGGGAGGATTTTCTATAAAAGTCTTTGATGATGCGGATATTACGATACGTAATGCGGAAATATATGGCGGTGGAAGTATGGCGTTCCAAGTTTTGAGATGGGTAAACAAAACCATGGCCGCTGAATATTTTGGAGCGATTCAAGCATATGGAGGAACGGTCGATATAAAGAATGTCACATTCAAGAAAAATGTCGTTGCTATAGTGTCAAAAATATTCAATATTCGGGTCAATCAGTCCCGATTTATCGATAATGATTTTGATGTTTATGCACCGAATTTATCTAAAGATTTCCGTTATAACTGGTGGGGGAGCGCTTCTGGACCGAGTTGTGAATATGTCGAAGTGGCTAGCGGAAATCGATGTTATCATCCTAAGATAAGCGAAGATATCGATTATTCCGAATGGCTGACAGAAGAAAATGATTTTCAAGATTATTCTTCTAGCGTCCTTTTTCTTCCGGGCATCATGGGAAGCAGGCTGTACTGGTCTGATACGTCTTGTTCTTTTGTTAATTGTGAAAATAAGCTCTGGGTTGCGAACAGGAGCGCGGATGGCGAAAAACTGTATATGGATGAAGGCGTATCGAAAACGGCCGATATTTATGCGAAGGAAAATGATATTGTCAGCACAGCCGGACCTTTGAATGCACGATTTTATAAGTCTTTCGTTGAAGATATGAACGCTTTAGTGGGTCCGACGCGGTCCGTAGCGGCTTGGAAGCCGATCGCATATGATTGGCGATATGATTATAGAGCACTGTTAAAGAATGGGCGTGTTGATAATGGGAAGATATATTATGGCGATACGGCTGTTTCCCCATATATTGTTTCTGAATTTTTGAAATTAGCAAAAGAATCGAACACGGGGAAAGTGACGATTGTCGCCCATTCGAATGGCGGTTTGCTCGCGAAGGCACTCACCAAGAGACTGGAAGACATGGGTGATGGTGATTTGGTTGATAAGATAGTGTTTGTGGCTTCTCCACAAATTGGTACGCCTCAAGCAGTGGGAGCATTGCTTCATGGGTACAATCCGAGTAGCGAAATCAATTTTCTCGTCAAGCCAAAAGTGCAGCGCAAGCTTTCGCACGACATGCCGATGTCATATAATCTGCTNCCATCAAAAGAATACTTTGATACGGTGCGAAAGCCGGTCGTTGAATTTGCTGAATCTTTGGAAAAGCAGAGGGATGCTTTTGATGAGACAATCNATTCATATGAAGAAGAGCATGATTTCTTGCTCGGGAAGGATGATAGGCAGGAACCGGATTTTGACGATTTGAATGATCCGGCAATCGCGAACAAGACATTGCTTGGAAACGCGGAAGATTGGCATGATGATTTTGATCATTGGAAAGCGCCAATGGGTGCGGAAGTGTATCAGATCGCCGGATGGGGTGTGGATACTGTTCGCGGCATAGGGTATGATAAGGCGCCGTGGTATAGTTCTGCGTCAATGTCGTATCAGCCGATCATGACCGAAGATGGCGACGGAACAGTTGTGACGCCGAGTGCGTTGTATGATGATGCGGGTGAGAGGTATTATGTGGATTTGAATAAGTATAAAAGTATTACAGGAAATAAAAATAATCATGCAGACATTCTTGAAATTCCAGAGCTTCGTACGTTCGTTGAAGATATCATTGATGACGATGGTTCCGTGACGCTTCCCGAATATATTTCCCAATCTCGGCCATCGATTATCGATGTGAAAAAACGTCTTCGGTATTATCTCCACTCACCCCTGACTCTTGAGATGTATGATGCGGAAGGGCACCATGTCGGATATTCTTCCGAAACGGGGAATATCGATATGGATATTCCAGGGGCTATCTACAATGAGTTCGGTGAAGTGAAATATATTTCAGTGCCGGAAGATATCGCTACCAAACTCGTTATGCATGGACAGGATGCGGGAAGATTTGTCTTGAATGTTGAAGAAACAGAGGGAGATACGATTATCAATCAGACGACGTTCGCGAATATCGAAGTTTCGCCACAAACAGTTGTCACGATGGATATACCGGCGAATACCGAGCCGATAAAGCTTGCCGGCCTTTCAATCGATCAAGATGGAGACGGCACTACGGAGAGTGTCATTTCTCCAGGAACGATTATCAATGATCAGGATTCGGACGCTCCGATTACGAGCATATCCTTTTCCGGAACAGAAGGGCAGAACGGCTGGTATATGAGCGATATTGTGGTGACTCTTTCGGCTGATGATGGTGAAAATGGCAGTGGTGTCGGCAAAATCGAATATTCCATCAATGACGACACAGTGTGGCATGAATATTTCGATCCAATCACTTTTTCTCAAGAAGGAAAAAATGTTATTCGCTATCGTTCTATCGATAAGGCTAGGAATCAGGAAGAACAAAAAAGTGCGAATGTGAATATCGATAAAACCGCTCCTGAAGCCAGGATTTCTTTTGATAAGGATGCGCAGAAACTGGAAATCACTGGCAGCGATGCTCTTTCTTCGACCGCAGTTGTTTTCGCGGAAAAATCGGAATTGAATGTGAAGAATAAGAAGTGGAAATCTTGCAAAGAATGGTTTTCACATTGGTATGATAGGCATAAGAAGCGTTTTCCAGACATGCTTGCCACGATTACGGATCAGGCGGGACATACGGCAAGTATCTCTTTCGAAAAGACGATAGATAGGAAGGGATTTATCTTTGTGCATCCTCTGACGATTGAATATGATGGGAAAGAAGCAATCATCTTGAAGGATGCGAGCGTTCAGTATAAATGGAAAACCGATCGCAAGGGAGCGTATCAGTTCTTCGTGTCTTCTCTCCGATCGGGCGACAATGCTATCGAATCGCATTATATACCATGGAAGGATGAGACATGGATCATGAAGAGGCTTTTTGACCTGAAAGATGACAATCAGGACAATGTGTATGATAGGGGCTTGGCATTGCAAAAATTGTCAGGTATGGAAATTCCTTATCTGGAAAGTAATCAGGGAAATGTTACAATAAAATATTGATATAAGACACTACGAGCTCTATCGTCATTCTATGAGAAAACTTATAACAAGAAAAAATGCAGTGTTGTTTTTTGGAGTGATATTTTTTCTGACTGTTATCTTGAAAATAGGATCGATGTCTGGATATTGTTGGAAAAATAATCTTTCATGTTCCGAAGCATATTGGATTTTTTTTCCAGTGTCTATAAGTATTATTCCAGCAATTTTACTTATTTTTTTGGAGAGTCGATTATTTAATTCTTGGATAAAATTTGTTTTTTCATGGTTAATTTTTTCATGGTGGTTTATTTGGATTCATCGTTTTGGGGGATTATTGTCTCCTGGTCCAGATGGAGCATCGACTCTTACTTCTTTCGTTTTGTTCTCCATGTCTTTTTTCCTTATCTTGATCAAATCTTGGGAGTTTAAGGCGCTTGATCGTGGCGTGCCGGTAAATATTTGGTTGGAGCGGTTTTTGTTTGTAATCGCTTTCGTGATAAGCATCCTACTCTCGATAGTCCTGTATGGATTTATTATGTGACAAAGAAGTTTTGAGCGGTTTTTCAGGAATTGCAATCAGGTGTATACTGCATTTGTAGGAAGTAATTTCCTTAAATGATATAGAATATATGCTTTTGCTCAAATGGGTTATCAGCGCGCTTGCGTTTCTTGCATTGCCGCACATTGTCCCGGGAATCTCAGTTGAAGGCTTTGGCACAGCGCTCATTTTGGCGCTTTTTTGGGGACTTCTCAATATCACTATCAAGCCGATTTTGACGGTTTTGACTTTGCCAATCAATCTTTTGACGCTTGGTCTGTTCACATTTGTCATTAACGGTTTTCTCCTTTGGCTTTTGGCGGGGATTATCAAGGGATTCTGGGTGGATGGGTTTTGGGTCGCAATCTTGGGTGGTCTTGTACTTTCTATCATCAATCTTCTTGTCCAGTGGGCTTTGAGTCATCGAGAAAAGGAGTGATTTTCATCATATTATTTTGTAAAAAACCGCTTTTAGAGCGGTTTTTTCATATATAATTTCGTGATATAATGGTCGTATGTTAAAAGCGCATGAAAACTACCGCGAGCTCATTTGGGTGCTCGCCAAGACCGATTTCAAGCTCCGTTACCACGGGTCGGTTTTGGGGTATCTCTGGGCGCTTCTCAAGCCTCTTCTGACCTTTACGATCCTCAATTTCGTCTTTTCCTCGATTTTTTCCCAGCGTGGCACCGGAGCCGAACATTATTCACTCCAGCTTTTGATCGGCATCCTCATGTTCAACTTCTTTTCCGAAGGAACAAGCGCCGGCATGCAATCGCTCCTTGCCAAATCTCAGCTCGTGACCAAGATCTATATCCCACGCTGGACGATTATCCTCGCTTCGACGCTCAATTCGGCCATGATCTATGTCATGAACCTCATCGTAGTCGTCGCTTTCTTTGCGTGGCATCAGTTCTTGCCGAGCCTCGGAGCGATAGTAATGTTCTTTTGCTCATCGCTACTCATCTATCTCATTGTTATTTCGTTCGCGTTCTTCACGGCGCCACTCTATGTGAAGTTCCGCGACCTCTCGATGATCTGGGAAGTGCTGCTCCAGATCCTTTTCTATGCGACGCCGGTCTTCTATTCGCTCCAGATGATGCCAGAATACATCCAACGAGTCTTGCTGTTCAATCCGATGGCTTT